>FSSH01000692.1_pt1 | contig 17286 bp, 11 predicted proteins | sample 1166101 | NCBI WGS metagenome assembly FSSH01 (sample SAMEA32972668, study PRJEB13176) | freshwater metagenome | biome: Drinking water system; feature: Biomass in drinking water that filtered by 0.45 um membrane; material: drinking water | place: USA | collected 2012-12-20 | depth 0 m | reverse complement strand
CAAATTTGCAGCCACCCTCATACAGCAAGTGGATTAACTATGATCATTTTGGTATTTGAGTCCCAACAAGTATTAAACATAGTGTCTGGCACTCTGAATAGTTTTTATATCCACGTCACTATCAAACTGAAATGGACAATACTACATATACATAAAAAAATTATAAATTGATTATTCACATGTATATTTCAGTACTTTTTTAAAAATAAAATGATGAACCAAAATGTTTATAATGGAAATATACCTGATATAAAATCATTAAATATTGGTAATGTTGCGTTACCATCATTTGCCTCCAACAATATCCAGCTGCCAACAATTCAAGGAGCTAGTTCTGGTATACCTCATATACCACAAATACCGAAAATCAATGATACTTCAAGTAAAAAAGCAACAGCCAAAACAACAACACCTAAAAAAACATCACCTAAAACATCACCTAAAACAACAATTACCAAATCTTCAGAGTTAACTGCATTACCAATGTTACCACCTCTAGGTAGTTCAGCATTGTCAACACCACCACCATTGCCTTCTTTTGAAACACAATTGACAGCATTATCTGGTAATATGCTTCCGCCTCGTGGTTCATCATCTATTGATATGCATAAACTACCAACTATACCACATATTGCTGGTTCAGCAACCGATCAAACACCCATGTTACCAGATATTTCAACTGCTCTAAATACTTCATCACCTATTCCAAACACATCAAATATGGTTCCTTCATTTCTACAACATACTGCCCTTGCTAATATTGGTGGATCATCTGGCGGTGGATCATCTAGTGGTGAATCGACTATTACTATGCTACCATCGGGCATTAGCTTACCCGATATCTTAACCAGGCCAGGTTTATCTTCAACAACAAGATCCCCTCCATCACTGAGTGATGTTGTTGACAGCAATACTAGCAAAGTACCCAAAAAACGGGGTCCACGCACAACCAAAGCAAAAGCAGCCATTTCTGTAAGTTCACTACAAGATTTAACCGATATAACAACAACAGCAACTACAACTAGTCCTAGTCCTAAAACACGAGTTGGTGTTAGATGGACAGCAGCAGAAGATGAAAAATTGTTGCAAGCGGTATTGAATGGCGAAGAATTTGAAACTGTTGCTAAAGATCATCAAAGAACACCAACTGCTATTAAAGCTCGTATTATAGGCCACATCTATACAGAGATGGAACTTGGAGGATTGAATATTGAGGAGGCTAGCAAAAAATATAGAATATCAGTTGAGGATATTGAACAATATAAACCAACAACAAAAGCCCCTGCTAAATCCAAAGCAACCAGCAGCAACAATACTGATCAAGTTGCTAACAATGCAATGAGTGCAGAATTATTGACGGAGATTCGGGACCTATTGCGAACTATGGTTGCTAATCAAGAAAAAATACTATCTATTAACATGAATAGATAGTATTTTCTTGATGTTTTGGATACAAGTATAGTTGGCAATCAGGGATACTGATGAAAGTATCCATATTCACTCCAAAATAAAAAAAATAATGACTATTGTGCATCAATCCGACATTGATTCAAAATAAAATCAATGCAACAGATATATTTTGTGTCAAATATATCTATTGGCTCGTTTTGTATTTTTTTTAATTTTAACTTGTCGTTAGCAAACTGAGATTGGGAATAGTAATTTTTATCAAATCTTCTATTACTGATCGGTATTGAAAATATTTATTTCTCAATACTGATTGGTAGATTTTTTGTACACCACATTACTGATGCTAACTATATTGTATAGATATAGATAATAATTATTATTTTTTAATGTATTTATAAATGCCCAAACACGACCACAAAAATGTATGTAGGAATCCATATGTTATGCAATCATGTGCGATAGTAGGACCACCTGGTCCTCGAGGACCTGCAGGTTCAGATGGTATGGGCACAATGGGCTCGACTGGGGGAACAGGGTCAACAGGATATACTGGTTATACAGGATATACTGGTTCCACCGGCCAAACAGGATCAACAGGTTATACTGGTTCCTCTGGAGGAACAGGCTCAACTGGATACACTGGTCAAACAGGCTCAACTGGATATACTGGTTCCACCGGCCACACTGGGTCAACAGGATACACGGGTCAAACTGGATCAACAGGTTATACTGGAACAACAGGATATACAGGTGCCACGGGTGTAGCATCACAAACTCTAGCACAAACATTAGCATTGGGAAATATTAGCGAAAATCAAAATATTATTATGAATTCGAACAGTAATACGTCCATTGATAGCAACACCACATTAATCAGTTCAAATATGATTTCTATAGGTGGTACTGGTTCAGCTAGTGTAGCTGGGGGTAATGGTTCACTAAGTGTTGGTGGTAATGGCGGCAACGCTGATGACAATGAAAATGGTGCAATTGGTGGTAACGCATTTGTTAATTTTGGGGGTAACGGTGGGCAAGGTGGCAACGGCTCAGGCATTCTCGGAATCGGTGGTAATGGAGGGCAGGGCGATCAAACGAACGTAAATATAGGAGGTAACGGTGGACAAGGTGGCGCTACTCCTAGCTCCAGTGGATTTGGTGGTGAAGGAGGACAAAGCAGCCAAACGAGCCTAAATATAGGAGGTAACGGTGGACAAGGTGGCGATGCTCCTAGTGTCAACGGACACGGTGGTAAAGGTGGGCAAAGCAATCAAACAAGCGTAAATATAGGAGGTAACGGTGGACAAGGTGGCGCTGCTCCCAACTCCACTGGAAGCGGCGGTGAGGGAGGACAAAGCAGTCAAACGAGCCTAAATATAGGAGGTAATGGTGGACAAGGTGGCGCTGCCCCTGGCTTTGGTGGAAACGCAGGTGGAGGTGGGCAAAGCAATCAAACGAGTGTAAATATAGGGGGTAACGGTGGACAAGGGGGAGATGCTCCTGGCTTCGGCGGAATCAGCGGTAATGGAGGAGCGGGAAGTACAACGAATATGCATATTGGAGGCAACGGAGGCAATGCTGGTCTAGGAAATGGAAATGGTAATCCTCCCTCCATCCAACAATTAGGCAAAGGAGGAAACGCAGGAGATGCTATTGTAATCATAGGTGGTGCGGGTGGTAATGGTGCTCCCCACAGCGGAAGTGGTGGTAATGGTGGTAACGGTACCCTCATTTTGGGAGGCACTGGTGGTACCGCTGGTACCCCTGAGGTCGTATACCCACCAACACCTGGTGCAGATGGTATTGGATACATTCAGGTCGGACAATCTCAAAATGTCAATAACGCCATTACTATTTATAATAACATTGGTGGCACCGCTATCTCTACTCATGGAGGTTCCATTGATCTACAAGGAGGTACAATGATGGCTGTTAATACGCCTATAAGATATGTTACAACAGTAACATCAACAGCATTATCTAATGGTGATGTCATAATATATCCAGCCGCTGATAACCATACTTATCAGATTTTGGGTATATATGTTGTTATAACAACACCATTTACAGTTATCTCTCACCCTGCCCATCAAATCTCGATTACTAGTCCTACTGCCAATTATGGTACATTATCTGTATTGGATTCTTACAGTGCTAATTCAAAATTAGTATATGGCTATGGTATCACACCTGATGCATCTTCTACATTGTACAATCCATTTACGTCACTGGTTTGCCGTTATGATACATCGGCTGGTACAAATTATACAGCAGGGGTATTTAATATTGTGATCCTTGCATGGGACCTTATATAACTTTTGTACAACTGATACTATCCTTTGCGCGCCTATCGGTGTTATAACATATCAGCCCTATATGACGATGTTGTATAATTTATGTATTTACAATTAGGAATTTGTGTGTATGATTTGTTTAACAGTGTTGTAACATATCACCCCCTATATGATAGCGATAGGCGTCTAAAGGATACATTTTGAATATAAATTAAGGAACCAAAAAATTCAACTCATAGAAATTCAACTCATAGCCCTCACTATATATGATACTCGTTAAGGAATCAGATGTCAAATTAATCATAATCAATCCGCTTGCTGTAGATAATACAAACTCCTACGCATATAATAAAATAAAAATTAAGATATTGCAGAACATAAATTCGAATTAGGGAGATTAAAATATATATAATAATGGCTCAAGGAAGTGTTAATAAATTTTTAATTTATTAAATTTAAATCTGTCTGGTGATCATATTCAACCACTGCTTATGAGTGTTGATATCAACAATGGTCAATAGATGTTGAATTATTGTGTTTGGCAATAATATTAAAAAAATTAAAAAAAAATTATACAATAGCTTATATTAAAAATATACACAAAAAATTATTTATGTTAATAAATTATTAAATGTTATATCATTTTTCTGAAAATACAGATGAATCCGATGCATCGGAAGCCGCTTGTAATATTATCAGTGATTTATGTAATGATTGTTCTGAATCATGTCCACAACTCACTGATAATTATGTTAATAGTATTAGTAATGATAATAGTAGTAGTAATGATAATAGTAGTGGAAATAGTAGTGAAAGACACCATTATACCTCTTCTAGACCACTAAAAAGAACATATAAAAATCATAAAAACCATAATAATTCAAACACCAGTATGCCATATGATGATTCATATAATTCCAACGATAATTTCTATAACAATAATTCCTATAGTAACACATCAAACCCTCGCAAATATAATGATAATTCAAGCTCAAGACATCACACAACATCTGAATCATCAAGCAATTCCAACTGCGCAAACACTTCTAGAAGTAACAAGCATTGCATTCCACGCGACACATGCATAATTACAAAGGCTTGTAACCCATATATGCAACCATATTATCAACCTCCATCATACGAGATGCCATATATGACATTTACATCTGTAATTACTCCTTTGGCTGATCTAACTCCTCATTATTCTGGATGTGAAGGTTCGGTTGAATTTAGGATGAGAAGAAAAAATAAGACCATTACGCTACAATGGGAACCCTTTAGTGGAAAAATAACAACCAATGGCATCTCATGTTTGACGGTGTGTCAAAAAATATGTAATTTACCACCCTACCCAGTAATCATACCTATACATATAAAATACAAAGACACTGGTAGAACAACATTTATTGAGATTGACCCTCATGCAATTAAAGGCTCAGGTAATATCAAATTTTATTTGAACACCAATGTTACCAAATGCAAAAAAGAGATATATGCAAATGATCTTATTTTTATACCCGCTGGATCAGCTACTTGGATTACTGATTAAACCGCTGATCACCAACCATAGCGAAGATTAGTTTACAATCATAAGTATAATAGTTGATCAATAGCTACTGGTCAATAGTTACATCATTAGTAACAACAAAACTACTAATGCCAACTCTTATTCTTATCATCGAACAGACATGTGTATTCATCGGATTAGGAGGATACTTGAGTTGCCATAGATACATATATCAATATGGGGATATGAAAATGTAAAATTAAAATATTTATATCAATAAATATTTTTGTTAAAAAAATATTCATAGCACACAAAATGACACATAAAATTAAAATATTGATTACTAATATAGGAGATAATAAGTATGGTCGAGGATTATGCAGCTCAAACAACAAGTCTGAAGAGGCATTACATAATATTAGATCTGAGCAGATTGATTGTTTACGTAAGTATCTAACTAAAAATTATGATTTTATCTTGTTACAAGAGGTATGTGCTGAAACATATTTTTATGATATAGGACCAGTTGTTGATAATTATACATATACGACTTATGCTACACCACACAGACCAAATAGATATTATTTTGATGAAGGATATAAATTTAATATTATATTTTCTTATAACGGTACAAGCACATTTCAAAAAAAAATAATAGAAGCGGATATCGTTAAAAATTGTATTATTGAGGATCCATATATATATTATCCAAATAATGAGGATGCAATGCACTATCACAAAGCACTAGAAGAAGATCCATATAACAAAGAAATATTGCCAGATATAGGATATAGATCATCCAAAGATAATAATCTGATTGTTAGATATAATTGGGTAAATAATAATTATATATATCCAAATGAACCTTCCAAGTGCGTCTTTGGAAATTCTCAATTTGGGTTATATGCTGTTGGTGTATATAAATTAATGATAGTTAATGTTCACATGAATAGTGTTGCTAAAATTAAAAGTGGTTATGATGAAGAATTAACATATTTATTAGAGAAAATTAGAGAATTTGCTATGCTTCATCGTGTTGTGCATATCATTATTGCTGGTGATTTAAATATATTTTGTCATACAGGAGGTCATAGTTTATGTAATAGTGAAAGATTAACATCCATTTTGGGTAGCCGTCACAACTATAATGTGCTATTGGCCAAAAATTTGGGTGTATTATATTCACCAAACATTTCTATTGAATCACCCTACCGCATATATCCACCTTGCGTTGGAACAACATCTATATATGACCCAAATCCTAACCATCCAGCATTGGAATTAAATTTTGTATTGTCCGATAAAGCCATAGAACGTTACCCAATAGATTTAAGGTTGGAATTGAAAGATATGGGAATTAATATCAACTATCTTCATAGCACTCATCAACTAACCCCAGGCAACGAACATAAAGAATATGTTGATATACATCGTAAAGATAATACAACATTTACCAGAAGAATTCCAGAACAATACAACTCGGGAATTCAACGCAACTATAGATCGGATTATTTTGATGCTAGGCGTGGCGCCCCACTAGGTTATGGTAGAGGAACATCTAGTTTTAGATCAGATTATTTTGATGCTGGGCGTGGCGCCCCACTAGGTTATGGTAGAGGAACATCTAGTTTTAGATCGGATTATTTTGATACTAGGATTGGTGCGTCGCCAGGTTATGCCAGAGAAGCATCTAGTTCGAAGTTAGATTACCCTGATACTAGGCGCGGTGCACCACCAGGTTTCGATAGAGAGACATCCAATTCGATATCAGACTATTATGATACTAGGCGTGGTGCACCACCAGGTTTCGCTAGACAAACATCTAGTTCAAAATTAGATTACTCTGATACTAGGCGTGGTGCACCACCAGGTTTCGCTAGAAGGGCATCTAGTTTAAGAACAGAAATCCTTGATATTCCACATAGATCACGACAAGATCAATCAGTAGATTTCTTTGATTTGAGTGATGAAGATGTTTATGAATTACTGGGTCTGATAACAGATGAAGACCCCCATAATTTAGATGTTGATGACCAAGAACGTGGCAGTAGCGAGGCTACATTAATACCACAAATACCTGTTTGGATACCAAGTGACCACGAACGATTGAAAACTAGAAACCCAAGTGTGGAACCAAAAACAAATATACGAAAACCAATTAGCTATGGTAGGGGTTATAGGAATGAAATACAACAAGATAATCTTCCTACATATGGAAGGAGTGAACCTGTTCGTCAACCCCAAGCAACAAATTCTAAATCTCAAATAAAAAGCCCTACATCTCGAGCAAAAAGTCCTAAAACCCGAGCAACAAGTCCTAAATCTCAAATAACAAGTCCTAAATCTCAAATAACAAGTCCTAAATCTCAAATAACAAATCTTAAAGCCCAAGCCACAAGCCCTAAATCCAAAGCAACAAGCCCTGAAACTAGGGAAACTAGATCTAAAACGATATCTGCATTACATCAAAAAGAAATATCAGATATATCTCAACAAGAAAACAATGCTTCTGAAGAAGAATTTAAACTTGTTGATAGACGTCGCAAATCTAAAATTAAATCCAAAAGTAAAACTCAAAAAAATACATCGAGGGGAAGAAGATAAATATATTATACACATCCATATTCATAGCAGCACTGCAAAAATGGATCAATGATCAAAAATAAATTATTTTTTAATAATAATTTTCGTAAAAATTATTATCTGGAACTGTAGAAAATCATAATATTACTATTGAATGGATGATCATTTAAATTTATTAAACCAAAAAATATATCTCAATAATCAGCGCTGTTGTTCCACAAAGAATCTCATGATATATCCTTTCAATGCCTATCGAATCAGTTGGGGGATGTTGGGGGGATGTTGGGGGGATGTTGGGGCGATGTTGGGGGCGGCGATGATAAATCAAAAAGTTTGAAAAAATATATTAGTCTGTTGGGTGTTAATTTTTTGTCTGATTTCCCAATGGATCCGGCAATTTTCAGGCACTTAAAGGATATTAAGAGTTACATTATTATGATTCAAAATAGTATTTTTACGTAAATACATTAATAATTGAACGGTCAGTAATACCACAATCCGCTAAAGATGCTGATGGTGGACATGTTATTTTTTTATTTATTCCTGAAATGGATAACCTAATACCATTATTATAACTCATATCATGTTTAATGTGATCTACTAATGTTTTTAATGGTTCATGCATGCTATAAACATATGACAGTAATTGTCGTTGTGTGGGTATCCTAACGCTGATGTTGTATAATTCTGCTTCTGGTATATCATCAATAGGATATTTCGAATGTGGTAACTGTACGGTCAATGATATCTCTTCATCATTATTTTGCGCATTGATCAATGATAATGCGGATATTTTGGATGATTCGATCGCTAATCTAGCCAGTTCTAATGCTTTTATTTCTTCACTTTTTCTTAATGCCTCAATATCACTATCGCTATCATTATTATCTAATAATTGTTCTGCATCGTGAACCAGTTCTTCTGCATTTTTGATGGCATCCACAGCATTTATCAATTTTCTTCTCTGATCTTCTTCAAATTGTGATATTTTTAAAGCCAATTCCAATTCTTCATCTAGTTCAATATCATGTTGTATTTGTGGAGGAAATGGGAGTTGTGTTTTTGGAGGGGATGGAAATTGTATTTTTGGAGGAAATGATAGTGGCTCGTTGATGTTACTTGTATCAATATCATTTGTTTTTGTTCTTGTTGTTTTTGCTTTTGATTTCGATAATATCCCTGATGATTTTTCATTATCAATGAACGCTTCTATGAATTCATTGTCAACATTGGCAATGATGAAATCAATCAACTGAGATTTCCTCAAAGATGATCTGAACTTGATATTTTGATCTTTGAGAAATTGTTGTAGTGTCTTCAAAGTTAATGTATTTAGATCATCTATTAATTTTTGTATAGAATAATTTGTATCATTGCTGCTAGCAGCATAATTCATGGGATTATATCCTGGTCTTTGTGATTTTAATATATCTGTTGATAATATATTATCTTCAAGAGAACCTGGCTTGGGATTCATACTATTTGTTATGTGTATGAATTAAATGTTATTAATTTTTTTTTTGCTTTATAAGGCAATTCACAAAATATATTTTATCTGATACGATAGGTAATGATATTTATATATCATGCATTGTCCACATTAATCAATAATGTTGTGTGTATTGTCATCAACATCAAGTGATTTTTTATTGAGATTATATATTGATCATTTTATGGATGTCGACTGCATGTAAAAAATGATTATTTTATGTATAGTAATATCCATAAATACTTGTGCTCCACATTAAAAACATTACGAATCAATAAGACATCATATCATGCAGATTGAAGATGTTGGGCAGATTGAAGTTGTTGAGCAGATTGGGGATGTAGTTGTTGATCGAATTGAGGTTGTTAATCAGATTGAAGATATAGTTGTTGATCATATCGAGAATACAGTTGTTGCTCAGATTGAGGATACAAATGTTGATCAGATTGAAAATATAGTTGTTAAGCAGATTGAACAGACTGTTGTTGAACAAACAAGAAATACATCAATAATGTTTCCGCCCAATAAGGAAGATGATAAATATAATGCTTATTATGCGACCCAAACAATGGCATGCATTGAAGATACTAAAAAATTAGCATTGCTTTTACCAAAAATTAAAATCAACAACAAAGATCTCATCATTATCTCATTGTTGGAACACATATGTAATTCATATGGTAAATCATATCACACACAACAACAAATATTTGATTTTATGTTGAACAATGGCATCATACATGATCCACAAACAGTCTTACCAGAATTTAGTCATGTAAGATTATTGTGCACTCAGCTTATCGATGTTCTCATGAATAATATAGGGGATGTCGATACTAATAATAGTAGTGGTGATAATAGTAGCGGTGATAATGGTGGTGGTGATAATAGTAGTGGTGATAATAGTAGTGGTGATAATAGTAGTGGTGATAATAGTAGCGGTGATAGTAATAATGGTAGCAATAATGATAGTGATAACAAAAATACTGCAAACTACAATACAAATGTATCTACGCCACATCAAACGAATAATAATATGTATTCAACGGAGATCGATAAATATATCGATTGGAAAGAGGATTCAGATTATAATTCCAATGATTTATGGTCTGATCATTCACATAGTTCAAATGATGCCAATAGTTTAAATAGTTCAAGCGATGCCAATAATTTAAATAGTTCAAGCGATGCCAATAGTTTAAATAGTTCAAGCGATGTCAATAGTTTAAATAGTTCAAGTGATGTCAATAGTTTAAATAGATCAGGAACATCCGGTTTTTTTGAATATCAATCATTGTCCATTGTTCCTTATGAACGTATCCGAAAAGGCAATGATATTCAATATCATCCAACATCATCAAAAACACCACTAACAATACCATCAACACCACTAACAATACCATCAACACCTTTAACAACACCCGCAATAATAACTACCCCCAGCTATCTGTCATATTATTCTAGATATAAGATGGATTTTATAGAGATTGGTAGTGTCGGTAAGGGAGGATTTGGTACTGTATACAAATCCTACAACAAACTCGATCAGCAGATGTATGCCATTAAAAAAATTAAAATCAAAGTGTTATCCGAAAATAATACCTGCTATCTCAATGAGATTCTTTTTATGTCTAGATTATACCATGCTAACATTGTTCGATATTTTAATTCATGGATAGAATTACCGACACTATATATCCAGATGGAACTATGTGCACAATCACTCCAAACCTATATACTGGATCGAAATTATAATACCAGCACGATAACAAATATTGAACATAAAATGTTTTATCAGATAGTATCAGCAGTTTGTTATCTTCATTCTCATCATCTGGTCCACGGTGATCTCAATCCACATAATATTTTTTTAACAGATACATTGGATATCAAGATTGGGGATTTTGGTTTAACAAAAATAGCGGATGATGATGTTTTAACATCAGATGGTAATAAACTATATATGTCACCAGAACAATTAAAAGACAAGATCTGCACCCATAAATCAGACATTTTTAGTATAGGATTGATATATGTTTTCCTACATGTCTGTTGTGGTACATTCATGGAACAATACGAACTGTATGATAACATAAGGTCCATCCACAGCATTGATGATGTGAATGATATCATGCAACTTAATAGTATCAATAAAGAGTTGTTGTACGGCATGTGCAATCCCATTGCCCATAAGAGATATGATCTTGAACATGTGTTGAAAAACATTGAACAACCGTAAACAATTCATTGCAGATGTAAATATTTTTTTTCATATAAAACTATTATCCTTTCCACGCCTATCGCTATCGGTGTTATAACACTAATAAGAATAATATAAAGATAATTTAAATCTAATCACCCATGGACAGGCCGCACGCGCGCAGGTCAGTATATTGTAAGGTCTTGTTTATATTGTTTCTAGACCCCATCTTGAAGATTCTTTACCTGAAGGTCATTTAGCCATTAATTTTCATTTTTTAAACCTACCAAAATGAAAAATAAAAATGATTATTTTCAACAACAGTTTTAACAAAATATTCAAAACATGTCTGAATCATCAGATGGATACATTTGCATAAAGAGTGATCTTTTATCATGTCTTGAAGGTACAATAAATAAGCGTCTTGACAGTCAAAATACCATAAACGAGGCTGTGACCAGATGTCATAAATTGACTATATTTGTTTATCAATTCATCAAGCTCTATTGTATCCATTGTTTTGATAATCAATTACCAATTCCCGATTTGGATTATAAATTGATCAATATGATTTTTGATCTTTTTTCTTTCACTTCAGGAAAAGGGGGTCGCTGCCCAAAAGACATTGATGGTTCCAAGAATCAAAAAGAAAAATTGCAAATGTTTTATGATCAACATTTTGTCCCTTTACTAGGGGATCATACAGATAAGATATCCAAAACATATATACAACAAATTATCACTTCTGCCGCAAAAACCATTGAAACTGTTTTTGCCAATAATGTTAAAATCCATTTTGTTAAAAGGGTCAATTCTTTTGTTAAAAAAATGTTTTTTAATGATCATCAGGATGATATTGCTTCTTTTCTTGATTCCAATAAACCAGATCCAAATGACTCTAAATCACAAAGATCATTCAAAAAATCATTTATAAAATTACACCAACAATTAGTTGGATGGCAATTAAGAATCGTTAAGTCCGATATTCTCAATTCCACCATCAATGATGATAATCTATTCAAAGAGTGGACTCGTGAATATCAAGATCTGTTAAAGATTCCGATTCCAGAAATATCAATTCCTTATGATATAACAATCATCAAAAATCATAAAAAGTTCATAGGACCAATGATTATGATGAATAGAATATTGGAAGATAATGGATTCAAAATGTTCAATGCATTTCCTCTATGCAATAGTATTATTCCTGGTCATTTTACATTTGATACTAAAACCATTGGGATGATATTTAAGATGGGATTCAATGTTTATAATAACGTCAATATGAATAAACAACGTATATGGTCCGAGATTTTTGACTTGAATAACAAGATATTCAAAAATAATCATAAACGTTGTTTTCATCATCAAATCAGTACTGATGGTGTTAGTGTTTCGATATTACATATCGCTAATAGTTCGAGTTCTCAAACCCCTGAGGGTGGTTCATCAGCGTCCTCATCATCAACTTCATCCAAAAAGCCAAAAAAGAAAACAAATAAACAACAAATACCTAAAGATATCTCATATATCAAAAATTTCAAAAGATTGGAAAATTCAGAGTTCCCTTATTTAGAAGATCTATCAAAAGTAGATATTGACCTGCTGAAGAATGAGACATATAACGTATATGTAGATCCAAATAAAGGTAATCTGATCTATTGTATGGACGATAACAAAAAAATCTTTAGATATACTCGAAAGCAAAGGATATATGAGACAGGAAGGTACAGTATACAAAATAAAATAGAAAAAATGAAAACGAATAATGTTAAAGAGATAGAAAGGGAATTATCAATGTTAAATTCAAAAACCTGTGATTTCGATTTGTTTAGGGAGTTTATAAAAAGAAAGAATGAAGCAAATGAATTGTTATTTGAACATTATAGTAATAAAGCGTATAGAAAAATGAGATTGCATGCATATAGCAACAAACAACAATCGGAAGCAAAATTGGTTAATAATATTAAAAAGTTTTGTGGTGTAAAGAAAAAGAACAAAAAACATCATAAACCAATAGTTCTGATTTATGGAGACGGGAATATAGGACCCCAAATGAAAAGAATAATCAGCACACCAATGATAGGATTGAAGAGAATGTTGTCAAAACATTTTCCGATAGTTCAAATGGATGAATTTAGGACATCATGTTTGGATTATAGAACAGAGAAAAAGAATAAAAAAGCAATCGTACCAAAAGAGGTTGAAATAAACGGCGAGAAAAAAATGTTACCAAAAGAACTAAATGGGGTGTTAGTATCTAAAATACTTATTAATGGAAACGCTACACTTAGTTACCAACAACGTGACAAAAATGCTGTCTTGAACTTCCAAAAGATTACTAAGCATTTCCTAGAAACTGGAACAAGACCAAAAAAATATTGTCGTAGTTATAAATCATGACAATCACAAATTTAAACGATAGGGGCTGACGGACTGGAAGATATTATTTGTTCTTTATTTTATCTTTTGATGACCGACCACGGAGACCCCATCCAACGTATCACGATCCTTTTGTTATCGGTGTTTTAACACTGATAGCGATAGGCATCTAAAGGATAATCATAGTATCGATCATTTGCCGTACAGCATTACACATTTGACTTTCCCTTTTGGTTCGTGTTACAATCATATCACCGATCATTTACCACCAAACATTAAAAAATTGACTTTTGGTGATTATTATAATCATATTAGCGATCATTTACCACATCGCATTACACATCTGGAATTTGGGGTTCATTATAATCAAATTACAGATCATTTACCAGACACCATTACTCATCTTACTTTTGCGTGGTATTATAATCAAATCACTGATTATCTACCAAAGAGCATAACGCATTTGTCATTTTATCGTAAGTACAACCGACCAACTAATCATTTACCACCATCAATCACGCACTTGAAATTCGGAAATGATTATAATCATATAAGCGATCATTTACCACCATCAATCACACACTTGGAATTCGGAAATGATTATAATCATATAAGCGATCATCTACCACCATCAATCACGCACTTGAAATTCGGAAATGATTATAATCATATAAGCGATCATTTACCACAATCAATCACACACTTGGAATTCGGGAATGATTATAATTATATGAGCGATCATTTACCACAATCAATCACACACTTGAAATTTGGAAATAATTATAATCAACCCACTAACCATCTACCACAGAACCTTATAGATTTGGTATTTGGAAATAATTATAACCAGCCAATAGTACATCTACATTCATTAAAAATAAATCATATATCATTTTGGGGAGATTATGATCAATATCTCGATCAGTTATATAATAATTATAATTTTACATCAACAAATATTGACACCGAACTTATAAACTATCGCATAGATTGCAATGAACATAATATAAATATCAAATCACAAAGTTTGGTAAATATTTGTGTTGATCAGTTGGATTGATAACACTGAACAACAAAAATGATTATTTTAATAACGATTTGGATTGATAAATACGTATTATTGGTATTTATTGACAACATTGCCATAACCATAAACTATTAAATATAATGGACATCGCACTGATGAATAATATGAACAACAATCAGACAATGTGTGATACATATGCTAATGGATATCACATTGTCACTCGTCAACATGCAAATCAATTCTACCAACGTGTTCATGCCAACTATGAGTATATGAACAATCTGCCGGCAAATCATTAAGTTATGTGGCGTCGCGGCGTCGTAGTTATCCTTTTAATGCCTATGGGGATAGTTGGGGGGATAGGGCGGCGACAGTAAATCAAAAATTTTGAAAAAATATATTAGGCTTTTGTGTGTTAAATTTGTTATCGGATCTATATATCCGACAACTTTCAGGCACTTAAAGGATAGGTTCATTAACCAACGAATAAATAATATCAATTGATATTATTTACAGGTAATAAAGTCATATTCCGCGCGTTGCAATGAAATTTGCGATTAATCGAAAATTAAAACTTCCCATTTCTAAGAAAATTATGGTTTGTCTGCTATTTACATTGGATCTGTACTGAGGCATCGTAATTTTTTGAAATACGGGGAATCTTATTCTTGGCGAATCTCTTGAAATTTTGTGCATTGGCTATTTCATTCATCAGGAATAGTGGTAGTATTTATTTTACCATTGATCACTCTAACGCTAAGGTGAATGATTAGAATAACATGTGAGCTGTAAAATAATATTAATTATTTTACAATTTTAAATTTTGGAATCAATGATTTTATATCAACAAAAATCAATAAAATCATTGATTCCAAAATCAATCCTATTCCATTTTGGTTCATTACATAAAAAATGTTCATGTTCAAACCAATATATCTCGTTTGTTGGTGGATGCCAATAATAACTATTGTGAACATCTACATATGGAATATTTTTATTATTTTTAATAAAATTTTCATTAGGACATATATGTTCGCAATCCAATAAAGATTTATGATATTGTTTTTCAAATAACCAATTCATTTTATTGAACATATTTATAGATGGCGCTTTTGATGTTTTGTAATTGATAAAATCATTCAATGTATAATGAGTCATACCTTCACAACAATCACTTTCAAGGTTCCATAAATATATTACATCTTTTGGTCTATGATAATAAAATTTTAATTCTTTATGATAATAAAATTTTAATTCTCTATGATGTTTATGTACATCATATGTATGTGGTTCCAAAAACATGTGATGTGATTTTGATGGCATATTTTTATTAGATAAAACCTCGATACCAGGTATCGAAGGTTGATGCCAGATGAAATCTTGAATAGTATATGCACTTTCATAAAGGCATATAACATCATTTCCATGGAAAAAAATTCGATCCATATCATTATCATAATAAAATGTACATGATCTGCCATCCTTCATAGAAATATGTTTGATTCTGTTACTGAGATCTATTGGTCCTACGAATTTATTTGTGGTAGTTAATAATCGATGTTGTTCATTATCCAATATCTCACCGTTATTATAATGTATAAAATCATTTAATTTATAGTGAGACTTCTTGAACACCTCTGATGTAGTGTTATTATTTTTATGATATGAATAGATATTGCGATTTTTTTTGTGATAATAATATTGAAGAAGATCATGTTGATCTTTTTTAAAAGGTATAGTTTGCCAATTAAGAGTTTTTGGTTTGTTCATAATACATAAAATATTCTCTTTATGAATATTGTCATTTTTATTTGGAATAATTCTAACAAGATCATCTGAATTTATATGTTTAGACTTCAATATACCATCCAGAGATGATAAACATTTAGCATATAGATTTTGAAATCTAGAATGTATTTGTGTGTGTTGATATACATTGAATGTCTTATTAATGTTCGATAGCAACATTTTTAAATATCGCACTTTGTATTTAATCATTTTTTATTAAATCATTTTTTATTTACAGGTGCCTAAGGCAAGCCTAATATTTTTTGTGAAAAAGTATCTAGGGATCACCAAAGTATTCTTTTAGCTTATTTAGAATGATAAAATTTTTATCAAAAGATATCAAACATGCCTTAATGTCTAATGGTAATTTATTAGGGTGATGGGGTAGTTGAGGGTCAAATGTGAACCATTTATTTATGAAAATCAATGATGTTTGTTCATTTAAAACGACCACGAAATGTATTCCATTTGGTATTAATTTTAAAACAATCTAAAGATTATCAAAGGGCACAATGACTTCAATTAAATACTTTTTGATATTTATTATTATGTTGATGTTTTTGATGCCTACCGGTTATAAAGGGCATTTTCCGTGGTCGTTTTAAGGTT
>FSSH01000753.1_pt3 | contig 17299 bp, 22 predicted proteins | sample 1166101 | NCBI WGS metagenome assembly FSSH01 (sample SAMEA32972668, study PRJEB13176) | freshwater metagenome | biome: Drinking water system; feature: Biomass in drinking water that filtered by 0.45 um membrane; material: drinking water | place: USA | collected 2012-12-20 | depth 0 m | reverse complement strand
CTCATTGACGGACACGACCGTCTCTGGCATGGTGCGCCCTTGCGTCGATGGGTTCACCGAGGATCCAGCAGCTAGGCTTGGCCGGCCTTGATCTATCGCAAGGGAATAACTGCGCCGACCAGCATCGCTGCGACGGCGAGCAGCATGCAGGCGGCGGCCGTCCACTCAAACCACTTGATGGGGCCATGCACCGCGAAGGTGCCCATGATGTCGCTCCGAGAGGCGGCCCGCATCATCACCCCCATGATCGGCACCGCAATGACGTCATTGCGCTCGGGCCTACCCGTAAGCGGCGATCCCACCAGGATCGTCGTCCGAGGCGCCCGTGATCAGGCGCGATCCGGGAATGCCCACAAGACGCGGTTTCGAGGGACCGATGGCGGTGCTCAGACCTTCCGGATCATCGGGTTCTACCGGCTGTTTCAGCGCTGGCGCCAGGTCGCTCCTGTCCCTGCCCTTGTGCCTTCCAAGGGCGGGGCACAGGGGCGCGACCAGATCGACCTGGCGACCTTCACGGCGGCGTTCAGATCGTCACGGTCCGTGCCATAGCGGCGGTGCAGGCTATTGAGCCAACCCGGCGGCCGCCCATTGTCGTCCCAGATCTCGGACGAAGGGACATGATACATCCCGTCGAGAGCTTCGATCCCGAACTCGGTAACCGCCCATTGGCGGCCCTGCCAATGCACGTGATCGGTCAGATCGTGGACCATGACGTCGGTCTCCGTTCGAGCAAGGCTAGGTGAACTTTTCCTCTATCACCGTGGCCTCGCATGTATCCGCGCGAAGCCGCCAGTCGACGATGCCGTTGGCTTCGCAAAACAGGGCTTGTCCACCTGCGATGGCTGACGCTGTCGATGTCGCCGGAATGAGGACCTGGTGCTGAAGCGCGCACCGCTCGTAACCCCGTCCATCGCCGACCAGCTTGTGGAACGTCACCAGAAACTGCCTCATCGGCTCGCCTCCGATCTCCCGTGAAGAGATGATGTCTCGTCTTCTGAGAGCGGGATGGAGCCTGTGGCCAGGCGGGCGCCTTGATCTGCCGCAAACGCGGCACCCACCGCCGGATAGAAGCGAGCGCGTTTCGTTTCCATTTCGACGACATCGAGGCCGGCGCTTCCTGCCTCTTGCGTGAGACCTTTCCCGTGCAGCGGCCAGTAGCGTTCCATGGCGAGATACGTGAAGGATGCCGACCAGCCGATCAGGAGTAGGCCATTGAGCGCCTCGACGCCGGAGATCAGCCGCGCGTGGCCTGTCGGGAAGTGGTCGCCGAAGCCCAGCGAGGTATAAGTCACCACCGAGAAGTAAAGGCAGTCCTCGAAGGTGGTGACGGGCACTCCCGCGAAAGCGCCGTTGCCGAGCTGGAGCACCAGAAGCCAGTAGGCGTCGGCATAGATCCAGACTGCCGCCGTATGGCCGACGAAGGCTGCCAGCACCACGACGAGAATGCGGGCACGCGGCGGGATCGGCAGTTCCGCGAGGTGCTCGGAAGTCAGGCGCAGGACTTCGTACAGCACCATGATAGTGCCGATGACGAGGATCACGCTGGCGAACATCGCGAGGAGCATGGTGCCGACCCGGGGCAAGGCGTCGAAGGATGTACGCGCACCGCTGCCAGCGCCGCCTTGATGTGCCTCAACCCCGGTCGGCGCGTCTCGACCTTGAAGCGGACGGATGCTTGCTGATCCAGATCAACGCGGCCGCTGCCTCGATGCGGAAACTTTCCCTCGTGGGATCCGGGTGTCGGGTGCCATGAACTCAGGGAAGCAGGCCATGCCGGACATTCGCGTATCCGAGGATCTCTGGTCCACGGGGATGCTGCCCGAAGGCATCCTCGAACGCTGGCTCGTGGAGGACGGAGCGAGGGTCAGGGCCGGAGAGGCCGTGGCGACCGTCCGGATCGGTGAGGCTCTCCATGACATCATTTCGCCGACTGGGGGGCAACTGGACGTCATCGCGCCCGCCAGCGAGATCGTCGATCCCGGATGCATCATCGCCGAGATCCATGCCTGAAAGCCCGCCCCGCTTCGTCTGGAAGGGTAAAGCCATGGCTCGGGTTCGACGACACACCTCTCACAATCCTGTTTGGCGAACCGACGAAATCTTGCTCGGGATACTTCAGCAATTAGCGAGCACCGCATTGATCGTGTCCGCTTTCGTCCTGGTTGTTTCCACCAACCAAAGCCGAGCCGCAGGATCGGCGCTTCTGCTCGGTCTCCTGATCTCAGCTCTGACCCGGGCCAACCAGATCCGCTTCCGAACGGCGGTCGAGTACCTCGTCGCGGTGGCTGGTGCGTGCGCCGTGCTTGCTCCCTGGATGCTCGGCTTCGCCGCTCATGACTTCGCCACCTGGGCACACCTGACACTCGGCATCCTGTCCGTCGGTTGCGCGATGGTTTGGCTGAAGTTCGAAAGGGAGCCATGACCCGCGGAACGTCATGCCGGATCGTAGCGACTATCGTTGCAGGATTGCTGACGGCGTCTGCCCGCCATCCGGCCAGCGAGGCGAAAGTGGACCGTCGCATCCCGGGGTGGACCGTGTCGGTGGAGCTCTGCAGCCGGTGTCACGTCATCGGCAGGGAGTCGCAGCCAAACGGACATGTCGGACCTTCCTTCAGGACCATCGCTGCCATGCCGCCGACCGCAGGCTGGGCGCTCAACGTCTTCCTGCGGAGCCATTACCAAGGGACGCCCAGCATCAGGCTGGATCGCGATGAGATGGATGCAGTGATCGACGACATCCTCACCCTGAAGTCCGACAGGAAGGCGAATCCCCGAGGCAAGTGCGGGCTGGCCCGCACAGGAGGAACTGCCGCGATGCTGACCTATCCTGTCTTGCTCGCTGACGTCGTTGGTACCTACGCGCGTTTTGCCGTCCTCGTGAGTACCGGGACTCATCCGACGCCGATCTGGAAGGTAGCGACCGCCGATTTTCACGGTCCACTCGCGGCCATCCAGGCTTATCTGAACCCAACAGGACGCAATCCGACCGCGTTCCCTTCCTCGCCGTCGCAGGGCGGATCAATGGTGGCGTGACTCGCATGGCAAATGCGGTTTGTCGGTTCGATCTCAACGAGATTGGCATTGTTTTTGGACTTGAGGCGATGCGCCTCGTCAATGATTACAGTCCCTATCGGCAATTCTGACCGTCCTCGACCAGGACGATCCGGCCGATTTGGTGCGGATCGCCAAACAGGATCCGGAAAGGGCACGCGTCTCGTCATCGGACCGGGCACGGGTCTCGGCGCGACGGCCTTGATCCCGGCCGGCAACCGTCACCTGATCCAGACGACGGAGCCCCGAGCAGGGTTTTCCTTCGTTTCGGCCCCAGTTAGGGCCTCACTGAGAAAAAGCGGCCCGGAGGCCGCTTTGAAGCATCGCTGATTAAGAAGGGAAAATTGCAGTCTGATTTGGAGCGGGCGAAGGGATTCGAACCCTCGACCCCAACCTTGGCAAGGTTGTGCTCTACCCCTGAGCTACACCCGCTCACAAACCGTGCCGCTGGAGGTAAGAAACGCCCCGGCGGCTGCGGACGGCGTCTCTAAACACCATTCCGCTGGCGCTGGCAAGCGCGGAAATCGCGATGCCGGTAGCCGGCGCGTCTTTGGTCCATGGACGTTCCTCACCAGATGGCTGCCGGTGCCGAGCCGTCGCGGATCTCCCTGAGGCGCTCGCGGGTGGCGCGGGTGGTGCCCTCCGGCAGGGAGTTCAGCGGAAAGAAGCCGCAGGCCGCGATCTCGCGGTCGGGCTCCTTCTGCTTGGGGATGGTGAAGGAGGGCGCAAGGAACAGGGCGACGTGGTCGCGGCGGGAGCCGGCCAGATTGTGGTAGAATCCGTGAAGGCGCAGCGGAACGGCCGGATCGACGACGATTTCCGCCTCCTCTCGAAATTCCCGCGCCATCGCCAAGGCCGCGTCCTCGCCGACCTCGATGCCGCCTCCCGGCAATTGCCAACCCGAGACGTAGGTGTGGCGCACGAGGCAGACGCGCTCCTGCTCGTCGATGGCGACGCCCCTCACCCCCAGCGTCATTCCGCGCAAGGCCAGGGCGCCGAGGTGGAACAGGCGCCGGAAGATAGGCCGATCGAGCAGCATGAACTCGCTCAGGTCACGACGAGGCTGATCGTGCCGAGGCCCTCGATGGCGGCACTCATCGTCTGCCCGCGATCGACGGGGCCGACGCCCGAAGGCGTGCCGGTGAAGATGAGGTCGCCAGGAGCCAGGGTGAAATAGGTCGAGAGCAGCGCGATCTGCTCGGGCACCGACCAGATCATCTCGCCAAGGTCACCGGACTGGCGGACCACGCCGTCGACGCCGAGGGTGATGGCTCCTCTGTCGGGGTGCCCGAACGACGCGGCGCGATGCAGAGGACCGATCGGTGCGGAGAAATCCGCGGCCTTGCCGAGATCCCAAGGGCGGGCGAGCTTCTTCGCCTCGTCCTGGAGATCGCGCCTCGTCATGTCGAGGCCGATGGCGTAGCCGTAGACATGCGCCGCAGCGCGCTCCTTCGGAATGTCGATGCCGCCCTCTCCAAGGGCCGCCACCAGCTCCACCTCGAAATGGTAGTTCGTCGTGCGCGGAGGGTAGGGATGCTCCGTCGTCCCGTGAGCGGGAACGAGCTGAAGGGCGTCGGCCGGTTTCATGAAGAAGAAGGGCGGCTCGCGATCGGGGTCGGCGCCCATCTCCCGGGCATGGGCGGCGTAGTTGCGACCGATGCAGTAGACCCGGCGAACCGGGAAGAGATCGTCGCTGCCGACGATCGGCAGGGCGATCCGCGGCGGATTGGGGATGACGGAGAGCATGAGCGCCTCGCTGGTCGGCGGCGCTTCGGCCTGCCGAATGGAAATCCTCGCCCCGCCTGCAAAGACGCGGCCGTCCCGCTATCATAGGCGGGAGAGTCCGGCGCGCCAGCCGCAGGCCCATCATACGCGACGCGAGAGGCGATTTCCGCATGACGTCATCCGACACGCTGCTCGCCACCCTGGTCGAAAGGCTCGGTGCCCGCCACGTCCTCACCGACGCGGACACCATGGCGCACGCCCTCATCGAGACACGCGGCCTCTATCAGGGCCGCGCCCTGGCGCTGGTACGTCCTGCCGACACGGCGGAGGTCGCCTTCGTGGTCGCCGCCTGTGCCGAGGCAGGGGTGCCGGTGGTGGCGCAGGGCGGCAATACCGGCCTCGTCGGCGGCGGCGTTCCCGACGGTGGCATCGTGCTCTCGCTGGTGCGGCTCTCCGCGATCCGCGGCCTCGACCCCATCGGCTCGACCATCACGATCGAGGCCGGCGCGACCCTCGCCGAGGTCCAGGCGGCTGCGGGTGAGGCAGGGCTGCTGTTCCCGCTCTCCCTCGCCTCCGAGGGCTCGTGCCGGATCGGCGGCAACATCGCCACCAATGCCGGCGGCACCGCCGTCCTCGCCTTCGGCAACACCCGCGACCTGGTGCTCGGCCTCGAGGTCGTGCTGGCCGACGGGCGGGTCTGGAACGGGCTGAAGGCACTGCGCAAGAACAACGCGGGCTATGACCTGAAGCACCTCTTCATCGGCTCCGAGGGGACGCTGGGCATCGTCACCGCCGCGGTGCTGAAGCTGTTTCCCAAGCCCCTGTCGCGCGCCGTCGCCTTCGCCGGGCTCGCTTCGCCGCGGGATGCCCTCTCCCTGTTCGGGGACCTGCGCCGGCAGGCCGGCGGCGATCTCACCGCCTTCGAGTACATTCCGCCCTTCGGCCTCGAAATCGTGCTCAAGCACCTGCCCGGCGCCCGCAAGCCCCTGGAGGGCGAGCATGCGGCCTATGCGCTGATCGAGCTTTCCACCCCCCGGCCCGGCGCCGTCGCCGCCGATGACCTCGCCGCCGCCCTCGAGAGCGGGATGGAGAACGGCCTCGTCGAGGACGCCACCATTGCCGCCAGCGATGCCCAGGCCGAAGCGCTCTGGGCCCTTCGCGAGAACCTGTCCGAGGTGCAGCGCCAGGAGGGCGGTTCGATCAAGCACGACGTCTCGGTGCCTCTCGGACGCCTCGCAGATTTCCTGGAACAGGCAACCGTTGCCTGCGAGGCCGCCATGCCGGGCCTGCGTGTCTGCGCCTTCGGGCATTTCGGCGATGGCAACATCCACTTCAATCTCAGCCAGCCCGTCGGGATGGGCAAGGCGGCGTTCCTTCGGGAATGGGGCCGATTCAACCGAATCGTCCACGACATCGTCCACGGCATGGATGGCTCGATCGCTGCCGAGCACGGAATCGGTCTGATCAAGCGCGACGAACTGGCTCTGTATGGCGATCCGGTCGGACTCGACTTGATGCGCTGCCTCAAGAACGCCCTGGACTCGCGCGAAACCCTCAATCCCGGAAAGGTCGTTCCCGGCAAGGTTGTGCCGGGCGTCCTTGCTTCAGATGAACCGAAAGTCCCGTCGGCCAGTTGGTAAGGTATCAGATTTTCCGAGCCGAAAGGGGATTGTGCGGCGCACAAATCCAGGCAAGGATACCGGACGCATTGCAGCAGACCGACGGAATTCCCACTCCCGATGTTAGCCGCGCGTTAACCGACGGGAAGCATTTTCAAGGTCGCGATCGCGCCTTGGCTAGCAGGTCTCGGGTCCGCTGCACTGCCGCGATCCTGGTCGATTGGACTGGGACCGAAGCATGATTTTGGAGACGACGAGATGCCGACCTCGCAGGCCCGGGTGCCCACTGCCGAAGCGAGCCGCTACCTGAAGCAACTTTGCCGGCACTGGAGCCACAAATTTCCGGTGGAGACGACGGACGATCACGGTACCGTACCTTTCGGCGACGACCGTGTCTGCACCTTCGAGGCGGAGGCCGACGCCCTCCTGATGCGTGTCGTGACCCCGGACCCTGCGGCTTTGACCCGTCTCGAGAATGTTGTCGCCGATCACCTCCTGCGTTTCGCCTTCCGCGAAAACCTCGGCGAGATACGCTGGTCGCGCGCTGCTTGAACCGCTGCGACGCATCCCGAGCTTGAACGGGACGCCGTTCCCGCCTACCCGACGGGGAACGCGGGAGACAGATCATGACGCATGCCGGCAATGCGATGGGATCGAACCGTCCTCATGAGGCCCGCCTTGCGCGGCTTGCGGAGGTGGCGGTTAAAGTCGGCCTCGGTTTGAAACGCGGCCAAGAATTGGTGATCACGGCGCCGCTCGAGACCGTTCCGCTGGCGCGGGCCATCACGGAAGCCGCCTACAAGACCGGCGCCTCCCTGGTGACCACCTTCTACACCGACGACGCCGCGACGCTCGCGCGCTTTGCCCACGCCCCCGACGAGGCCTTCGATACGGCTTCGGGCTGGCTCTATGCCGGAATGGCCGATGCCTACCGCAACGGCGCCGCCCGGCTCGCCATCGCAGGGGACGATCCATCCCTGCTCGCGGGGCAGGACCCGGCCAAGGTAGCACGCGCCAACCGGGCTCGGTCGAAGGCCTATGTGCCGGCCCTCGAACTCATCGCGAATTTCTCCACCAACTGGACCATCGTCTCGGCTGCGACCCTGCCATGGGCCCGTACGGTCTTTCCCGACGAACCCGACGACGTCGCGGTGGCCAAGCTCTGGGATGCGATCTTTGCGGCCTCACGCGTCGATGGCGACGATCCCGTCGCGGCTTGGGAAGCGCATAATTCCGCGCTTCGCAGCCGGACCGAGTCGCTGAACTACCACCGTTTCGCAGCGCTGCATTTCAAAGGGCCTGGCACCGATCTCACGGTTGGATTGGCCGTCGATCACGAATGGTGCGGCGGCGCTTCCACTGCCCGCAACGGCATCGTCTGCAATGCCAACATTCCGACTGAGGAGGTCTTCACGACGCCGCACAAGTCGCGGGTCGACGGCTTCGTCACCAGCACCAAGCCGCTCTCCTATCAGGGCACCTTGATCGAGGGCATCACGGTGAAGTTCTCGGAAGGACGCATCGTCGAGGCGAATGCCCGCACCGGTGCCGACGTCCTCGCCAAGGTGCTCGATACGGACGAGGGCGCCCGCCGGCTAGGCGAGGTCGCCCTGGTGCCGGCCTCCTCCGCGATCTCGGCTTCGGGCCTCCTGTTCTACAACACCCTCTATGACGAGAACGCCGCGAGCCACATCGCGCTGGGCCAAGCCTACAGCAAGTGCTTCCGCAATGGCGGCGAGGGCATGAGCGAGGACGACCTCGCGGCGCGCGGCGCCAACCGCAGCCTGATCCATATCGACTGGATGATCGGATCGGCCGAGGTCGACGTCGACGGGCTCACCCAGGAAGGCCGCGCCGTGCCGGTGATGCGCGGCGGCGAGTGGATCGACTAGCCCTTAGGTTCCTTCGGCTTCGGCAGCATGTTCGGGCGCCAGCGGCGGTGCATCCACAGCCATTGGCCGGGGTTCTCGCGCACCCATTCCTCGACGATCCGCGTCATCGCCTGGGTGGCGCCCTGAACATCGATGGCGCCAGAGCCGTCGCGCGGCAGGTCGAGGGGCGGGGTGAGTTCGAGCTTGAAACGGACGCCGGGGCGCCGGATAACCCGTACGCCGTGGACAGGGCATTCGTAGTGCCGCGCGAGCTTGGCGAGGAGCGGGTTGGCGAGGACCGGCCGGCCGAAGAATTCGACGACCACGCCACGGGTGAAATGCTGGTCGATGAGCTGGCCGAGATGGCCGCCGCGCTCCACCACACCCTGCATCGAGAACACAGCCCCCTGCCCTGCCGCGGCCAATCCGCCCATGGTCTCGCGGCGGATCTCCTGGACGAGGCGGGCGGTGGCAGCATCGTTCGGCGGCCGGAAGATCGCGGTGGCGTCGAGGCCGTAGCGCGCGGCGCAGATCGCCGGTAATTCCCAATTTGCGAGATGAGCGGAAAAGATCAGGCCGGGCTTGCCGTCGTCGCGCAGGGCCTCGAAATGCTCGATGCCCTCGACCTCCATGCGCGAGCTGATCAGTTCGCCGTCCGCTGCGTCGAACAGGGTGTGCAGGTGAGCGTATTCGGCGCCTGTTCGCCCCAGATTGTCCCAGGCTTCAGCGGCGAGTGACCGAATCTCCGCCTGGTTCTTTTCGGGAAACGACGCGCGCAGATTGGCGAGGGCTGTGCGGTGAGCCGGTAGCCAGGGGCCGACGGCCCGGGTCAGAGCGCCGCCATAGCGGCTCGCCCTCTCGGGCCCCAGCGCGCGCGCGAGCCAGAACAGGCCGCGCACGAGCGGGATCATCGCCAGTCCCGCGAGGCGCGGCAGGTGACGGTTCAGGATCAGGGCGAGGCGGAGCAAAGCGGACTCGAGTGTGGGGCAGCGCCCGACCGGGCACGGTAGCGCTTCGCTTAATGCGATTTCTCCGCCGCGGACACCCCTTGGCGACCTACAGCGTCACCAGGATCTTGCCGAAGACCTTTCGGGATTCGAGGCGCTCCAGGCCCTGGCCGAACTCCGCGAGCGGCAGCACCGTGTCGATCACCGGCGTCAGACCCTCCGCCATCTTCGCCAGCGAGGCGCGAATGTTGGTCATCGAGCAACCGAACGAGCCGGTGATGCGGTACTGCTGCTGGAAGAGCTGCATCAGGTTCATCGACGTCGAGACGCCTGAGGTCGAGCCACAGGTGACGAGACGCCCGCCGCGCTTGAGGCAGAGCAGCGAGCCGTTCCAGGTCTCCGGCCCGACATGCTCGAACACCACGTCGACGCCCTTGCGCTTCGTCAGCCGCCTGACCTCACCCTCGAAGCGCTCGGTGCGGTAGTTGACGACGTGATCGGCGCCGAGGGCCGCCGCCTTCTCGCCCTTGGCATCGTCGCCGACCGTGGTGAACACGGTGCAGCCGATGGCCTTCGCCATCTTGATCGCGGCGGTGCCGATTCCCGAACCCCCCGCATGGACGAGGATGCTCTCGCCGGGCTCAAGCTTGGCGTTGTCGAACAGCATGTGCTGGACCGTGCCGAAGGCAATGGGCGCGCAGGCGGCATCGGTGAAGCTCACGCCCTCCGGCACCTTGATGACGAGGCGCGCCGACATGGTGACGAATTCGCGGGCGAAACCGTCGAGGTGGAAGCCCATTACGCCCGAAACGTCCTCGCAGAGGTTGTCGCGGCCCTCTCGGCAGGCCTTGCAGCGGCCACAGGTCTGGGCGCCGTACATCACGACGCGATCACCCTCGGCGAGGCCCTCGACTCCCTCGCCGACGCCCACGATTTCGCCCGAGGCCTCGGCGCCGACGGTGAGCGGGAGCTTGCGCTTGGCGAAGGCCATGCCGCGAAAACCCCAGACGTCGATGAAGTTGAGACCGACGGCACGCACACGGATCCGGACCTCGCCGGGGCCGGGAGCGGGCGGAGGCTCGACCTCGCTCACGCGCAGGTCGCGGTCGCCGAAGAGTTGGAGGGCTTGCATCAGCTCGTCTCAAATGAGGAATGGCGACCCATATCGGACGAAAGTCATCTCACCTCAATCCGGCGCGAGATAGCGCCGCCGCGCCCAGCCGAGGATTGGGCCGGCCTTGACCCGGCACCAGGTCAGCCTGCTCGGCGTATCCGCGGTGCAGCCGAAGCCGCGCAGGCGGGCGCCGGATGGGGCTTGTCCCAAAGCGACGGCCTCGGCGTCCGGTGTCTCGCGGATGCTCAGGGTGTCGCCCGGCGGCAGGCCGGAGACGCGAAAAGCCTCTTGGGCGGAGGCCGACCCGGCCCAGCACAAGACGACGAAGACGCAGACCGGACGAAAGATCATGCTCGACCTCAGGCGCGATGGACGCCCATCATCGCGGTCAGGCCGCCATCCACCGGCAGCACCGCCCCGGTGATATAGGAGGCCGCATCACTCGTGAGGAAGGTCGCCAGCGCCGCGACCTCATCGGGCATGGCGAAGCGGCCGGACGGGATCTGGCGCTCCATCCCCTCGCGATAAGCGGCGTAAGGCGTCATCATGTCGGTGTCGATGAAGCCGGGCGCGATCACATTCACAGTGACGCCGCGCTTGGCGGTCTCGATGGCAAGCGTGCGGCAATAGGCGATGAGCGCGCCTTTCGTCGCCGCATAGGCCGCGTTGCCAGGATTGGCCTGGAGCGCCGCCACGGAGCCGATGGCGACGATCCGGCCCGAGCGGGCTCGGATCATCCCGCGCACGAGGCTCTTGGCGAGGCGCGTGAGCGACCAGAAGTTCACCTGCATGGCGGCTTCCGCCTTGTCCTGCGCCATCATCGCGGCCAGCACGTCGTAGGATTGCCCGGCATTGTGGACGAGGCCGTGGAAGCCCTCCCCTTCTACGTTCTCGCAGAAGGCGTCGAGCGCGGCTTTGTCGGCAAGATCGAGGGAATGGGCCTGGAAGCGTCGCTCCGGGTACGAGGTCCGCAACTCCGCCATCAGAGCCTCGGCCGCATCACCCGAGGAGCGATAGGTGAAGTCGACATCGCGGCCGGCCGCGGCCAGCCCACGCACGATGGCCGCTCCGAGCCCCGAGGCGCCACCGGTAACGAGGATGCGCCGGGCGTCGCTCATGTCGGCTCTCCGCCGAAGACGAGGCAGGTGTTCTGGCCGCCGAAGCCGAAGGAATTCGAGAGCACGCGGTTGACCGGCATATCTCGCGTCGTCGCGACGATATCGAGGGGAATCGCCGGATCCGGCACCGCGTAGTTGATGGTCGGCGGGATGCGGCCGTGCCGGATCGTGAGGAGCGAGACCACTGCCTCGATCGCGCCGGCGGCGGTGAGCGTATGGCCGATCATCGACTTGTTCGACGAGATCGGGATAGCGCCCATGCGCTCACCGAAGACCGCCATGCAGCCCATCGCCTCCATCTTGTCGTTCTCGGGAGTCGAGGTGCCGTGCGCGTTGACCGTGTCGATCTCCGCAGGCGAGGTGCCGGCATCATCCAGCGCCGCTTGGATCGCCGCGATGATCGGGGCGCCGTCAGGGCTCGACCGGGTGCGATGGAACCCGTCTCCCTTCTCGCCGCAGCCGAGCACGTAGCCGAGGATCTTTGCACCCCGTGCCCTCGCGGCCTCGGCGTCTTCCAGGATCAGGGCGGCGGCGCCTTCGCCCATGACGAAGCCATCGCGATTCTTCGAGAACGGTTTCGAGGCGCCCTCCGGCGGGTCGTTCTGGGTCGAGAGCGCCGAGAGCAGCGAGAAGCGGATCAGCGATTCCGGGTTCACCGAACCGTCGGTGCCGATGCAGAGCGCCGCCGACATTTCGCCGCGCCGTATCGCCTCGACGCCGAGCTGGATCGCAGTTGCCCCCGAGGAACAGGCGGTGGAGAGCGAGATCGGTGATCCCTTGGTGCCGAAACGGTCTGCGATCCTGTCGGCGACGGTCCCGAAGATCATGTAGGGGTGCAGGGCATCGAAGCGCCGGCTGGCGGCCGCCCGCTGCAGCACCGCGTAGGTCACCGGTCCTTTTTCACCGAGAGCCTCGGCCATCGCCCGCCGCTGCGGCCATTCCATCTCGATCGGCGGTACTGCGATGAAGAGCGCACCAGGAAAATCGCCTTTCGTGCCGATGCAGGCCTGGGCCACGGCTTCGTCGGCCGCGCTCTCGGCGAAGCGCTGCGAAAGGGCGGGCGCCACCAGCGGTTCGGCATCGAGGAAGTCGACCGTGCCGGCGATGCGCGTGCGCAGGCCCTCTGTGGGAAACCGCGCGATGGTGTGAATGCCCGAGCGACCGGCCGTCAATGCCGTCCAGTTGTCGTCCTGGCCCTGGCCGAGGGAGGTCACGATGCCGAAGCCCGTCACTGCCACCAGCGGCCGGCCCTTCGAGTCGCGCAGAGGTGAGTTGGTCATCACGCCGTCTCGGTCGATCCGTCGCGCCGGCTCCGGGCGACCCTCATAGATCATTTTTCGGATGATGGCAGCGCAAGTGCCGCCGGCTCAAGGAATGGCCGTCAGGCGCAGCGCGCCCTCGCCGCGGTGATGCCCAACCGTCGTCACCGCGACCTCGCGGGCGCCACGCTCGGCAATGAGTGCCACGGCCAGGGCGGCGCCGAACGGGGCTGTGACTTCGAGGCCATGGCCGGTGACGTCGCCGAGCGTTGTGACCGGCGCGCCCGGAGCGAGGCGCGACAGGGCATCCAATTCCTCGGTGGTCGCGGCTGCAACGCCCGAGGCGCCAGAGATCACGGCATCCGGCGTCGCGATCCCGGCCTCGCGCCAGATTCTGTCGAGGCTTAAGGCGACGGAGCCGGGCTCGCGTCGAGTTCTGTCGCTCGCGACGGGGAAGATCTGCGCCAGCGCCCTGGCTCCCCGTGCGGCGGCGTGATCGGCCGCTTCCAGCACCAGGAAGGCTGCGACGCTGCCGAGGATCATGCCGCCCTCGCCAGCACGCGCCCGCTCGGCGATGGGGCGGTACTCGCCCTTGGCGAGATAGCCGCCCATTTCGTGGACGACCATCACGTCAGGGCGCTCGGCGCTGTAGGAGCCGCCGACCAGCATGGCGTCGAGCTGCGAGGCCGCGATCCGCGCTTGCGCGATGCGCAGGGCATCGGTGCCGGCGGCCTCCTCGCCCATGAAGGTGCGCGAGGCGCCGGTGACGCCGTGGACGATGGCGATGTTGCCAGCGAGGAGGTTCGAGAGCTGGGCCAGGAACAGCGTCGGGCGCAGGTCGTTCAGGAGGTGCTCGTTGAGATAGGCGCCGGGATCGGGGGCATCGCGCAGACCCGTGAGGATCGCGCCGTCGACGGCGGTATCGCGTTCGCCGCCGCCAGCGGCCACGACAAGATGCAAGGCAGACTTGAAGGCTGCATCGTCCTTCACCCCTGCGGACTCAAGGGCGAGGCCGGCTGCGTAGACGCCGAGCCTCTGCCAAGGCTCCATCTGTCGCTGGTCGGATTTCTTGGGGATCTGCCCGTCGAGGACGAGGGGTGCCACCGGATGGACCGGATAGGGTGCGAAGCTTGTCGTATCGATGCGGGCCGGCGCATCGGCATTCAAAGCGTCGAGATGAGCCGCAATGCCCTCGCCGGCGCATGAAACGAGACCGATGCCCGTAACGACGACGTCGCGCCGGTGACCGCTCACGAGAACGGCCCGAAGGCGAGGAGACCGATTGCCTGGGCGCGCTCGCGCATCGGCGCGGCCAGCGAATCCGGGAACGGCATGGTACGGAAGCGCAACTCGGAATCGGCGACGAGCTTGGTGCCGTTGCGGATCGCCGCCTTGGTCACAGCGTAGCCGGAGCCGTCATGTTCGAGGCTGGCTTCGACGGTGAGCGACGCCTCCGGCCCAACGAAACCGCGGAACCGAGCCTTTTCCACCGACATCAGGAACGGCATCAGCTTGAAATCGAGATGGGCGAGGAGAAGGTAGCCGGAGGCCTGGGCCATCGTCTCCGTGAGGAGTACCCCTGGCACGAGCGGATGGCCGGGAAAATGACCTTCGAAAACCGGGCTCTCGCGTGGCACGTCGGCCCGCACGACGATCCGACCGGCCTCGCGGTCGAGTGAGATGACCTGATCGATCATCTCGAAATATTCGAGGCGCATGGCGATCGCTTCGCGCTGGTGGGCTTCGGGTCAGATCAGGCCTTGGCGGCCTTCTCGGCGACGAGGGCGTCGATGCGCGCACAGAGGTTCTTCAACACGAAGTATTCCTCGGCCGGGACCTTGCCCTCGTTGACCTCCTGGGTCCAGCGCTCCAGCGGCAGCTTGATCCCGAAGGCCTTGTCCACCGCGAATGCGATATCGAGGAAGGCGAGCGAATCGATGCCGAGATCGTCGATCGCATGGCTCTCGGGGCTGATGGTGTCGAGCGGAATGTCGGCGGTCTCGGCGATGATGTCCGCGACGCGGTCGAAGGTGACTGTGGAGGGGTCGGACATGGACACTCGCTGGTTTCTCGCACGCCCGGCGGCATCCCTCGCGCTGGGGAAGCGACGTTCGGCGATCGGGGCAGGATGCAGGACGCCCGGTGCCCCCGGTCGCGCGGTCTTGCGACGCGCAGCGCGCCGCTCGACACGGCGGGTGCGCGATGGCGGTGGCTTACACGAGGGGTGTTGGAGGGGCAACCTTGGCCTCATTCCGAGTCTTCTCTGCTTGGCGGTTAAACCTTGACGGTTGAACCATCGGTTGCGACCCCGGGGCGGCGACCTATTCCCCCGTGGCAACTCCGCGCCTATGTCGAGGCCGCGCCGCCCGGCTGCGCCTGAGTCCGAGAGGGCCCGACCATGGACCGACCCCTGCGGGCCGCGAACGACACCGAGCCGGTTCTGACGCGGGCGCGATCACAAGCGATTGCCCGCGTCGCCCTCGTCCTCGCTCTGGCGGCTACGGGCCTGTGGGTCCTGCACCCTTTCCTGCCGGCCTTGGTCTGGGCGGCGATCCTGGCGATCGCTCTCTGGCCGCTCTACGCGAGGGCTGAGCAGCGATGGCCGTCGATTGGCCACCATGTCGCCCTGCCAGCCCTGTTCACGGCCCTCGTCGCAATCGTGTTCCTGGCGCCGCTCGTGGTGCTCGGCGTGCAGGCGGCGCGCGAGGCCCACGATGCCTTGACATGGGCGAAGGAGGCCGAGCTGAACGGCATCCCGGCGCCGGAGATCCTGAACAACCTGCCCTTCGGTGCTGCGCAGGCGATGGCCTGGTGGAATGAGAACCTCAGCCATCCCTCCGCCGGCTCCGACCTGCTGCACCGGTTCGATAACTCCTCGGTTCTCGGCATGACCCGTAGCCTCGGTTCAGAGATCGTCCGGCGCGTCGTGCTGTTCGGGTTCACGCTGGTGACGCTGTTCTTCCTTTTTCGCGACGGTCGGGCGATCATCGCGCAGGGACTAACTGCGAGCGCCAAGCTGTTCGGCCCGCGCGGCGAGCGCGTCGCCCGACAGGTCGTTGCGTCGGTCCACGGCACCGTCGACGGCCTCGTCCTCGTCGGGATCGGAGAGGGCTTCCTGCTCGGACTGATCTATTATTTCACCGGCGTGCCGCACCCGGTCCTGCTCGGGGCACTCACCGCGGTGGCGGCGATGATTCCATTCGGGGCGCCACTGGTCTTCGGAATCGCCGCGCTGCTGCTGCTCGCCAAGGGCGCGATGGCCGCCGCGGCAATCGTCGTCGCGGCCGGCTTGGTGGTGACGTTCGTCGCCGACCATTTCGTGCGGCCGGCGCTGATCGGCGGCACGACCCGCCTCCCCTTCCTTTGGGTCCTGCTCGGCATCCTCGGCGGCGTCGAGAGTTTCGGCCTGCTCGGTCTGTTCCTCGGGCCGGCTGTGATGGCGGCTTTGATGCTGCTGTGGCGGGAATTCACCGACACTGAGTCGCACGCATGAAGCGCATCACTTCACCCCTCTGATTCCCAGGTCAGAACGGGATCAGAGGGGCAGCTTCTTGCTTGTCAGGCCGCTAGCGAGCGCAGCACGTAGGGCAGGATACCGCCGTTGCGGAAATACTCGAGCTCGTCGAGCGTATCGATCCGACAGGTGAGCGGCACTTCCTGCTTGGTGCCGTCGGCCGAGGTAATCACCGCGACCATGGTCTGACGCGGTTTGATCTCGCCTGCGAGCCCCAGCAGGCTCACGGTCTCGTCGCCCTTGAGGCCGAGGGAGGCCCAGGACGTCTCGCCCTGGAAGACCAGCGGCACGATGCCCATGCCGACGAGGTTCGAGCGGTGGATGCGCTCGAAGCTCTCGGCGATGACGGCACGGACCCCGAGGAGCTTCGTGCCCTTGGCCGCCCAATCGCGTGACGAGCCGGTGCCGTATTCCTTGCCGGCGAAGACGACGAGCGGCGTGCCTGCTTCCGCGTATTTCTGCGCCGCGTCGTAGATGAACATCCGCTCGCCCGAGGGTTGGAACAGCGTCCAGCCACCTTCGACGACCTGGCCGGTTTCGTCGCGGACCATCTGGTTCTTGATGCGGATGTTGGCGAAGGTGCCCCGCATCATGACCTCGTGGTTGCCGCGCCGCGTGCCGTATTGGTTGAAGTCCTGCACCCGGACCTGATGCTCCTGCAGGTAGGCGCCAGCCGGAGAGTTCGCCCGGATGTTGCCGGCCGGCGAGATGTGATCGGTGGTGATCGAATCGAGGAACAGGCCGAGGATGCGCGCATCGACGATGTCGGTGACGGGCGCCGGCTCCTTCTGCATGCCCTCGAAATAGGGCGGGTTCTGCACGTAGGTGGAGGTCGAATCCCAGGCGAAGGTCTCGGCTTCAGTGACCTCGACGGCTTTCCAGTAATGGTCGCCGCCGAACACGTCGGCGTAGCGCGACTTGAACAGGGCCGAGGTGATGTTGGCCTCGATGAACGACTGGACCTCCGCGCTCGTCGGCCAGATGTCGGCGAGGTAGACAGGCTTGCCGTCGGATCCCGTGCCGAGCGGCTCCGTCGTGATGTCGATCTGCATCGAGCCCGCGAGCGCGTAGGCGACGACCA
>FSSH01004724.1_pt1 | contig 17312 bp, 19 predicted proteins | sample 1166101 | NCBI WGS metagenome assembly FSSH01 (sample SAMEA32972668, study PRJEB13176) | freshwater metagenome | biome: Drinking water system; feature: Biomass in drinking water that filtered by 0.45 um membrane; material: drinking water | place: USA | collected 2012-12-20 | depth 0 m | reverse complement strand
GTTCCTTGTAACGCTGATCGAGGCTCTTTCTCACAGATTGGAATCTTTCGGAAAACCGGGACGCTTCAGTTTTGATGATCGTCTATTAACAGCTACACCATTTGATGATCGCGAAGCGGGTCTTTGCCTACATCAAGCACCTTAGATGTTCACAGGCGATCACCAAAGGCTTCAGACGTATCGGGCCGGTTCCAGCGGCTGCGAGATGGACGACGGCTTTCAGTGCGGCGATCAGGCCCGCAAAGTTCGTTTCGTCAGGGTCGTGCCGATACCCGGCATCTTCAGCATCAGCTCCGCGGTTCACCTGGCAGGAGTGGGTCTCACCCGTGGCTAGGTGAAAGCGGCAATTGCTCATTGTCGAATGGCCCGGGACCTTCCCGCCCTTTGAGGCTCAATCCTTGGTCGCTCCGCCCCCCTGACGCCATCAACCCGTCAAGGGTCCGCTACGCCCCTGGCGTGCGGCCTTGCGGCATGGCTGCCGCCGCGGTGATTGCAGGGTTCGGAGCGACACGTCGGTCGCCTGTCGAGCGGGGATGGTCCCCGCCGCAAGACAGGAGATCGCAACATGCCGCTTCCCCTTGCCCAGCGCCACGCATGGAACCTCGCCCGGACGCTGATGGTCTGCGTCACGCTCTTCCGCGCCGGAGCGGCCTATGGCGTGATGCCAAGCGCCGAATACGACGGCGATGCCAGCCAGATCCTCCATGAATACGATCCGTTCTGAAGGCGGATCACGCAGCGCCGCGCCAGGGCCGGAAGCGCAACTTCGCCTTCCGGCCTCTCGCCATGCCTGCTATTGTCTTGCCGCACGCGCTTGTGGAGGTGGTGGAAAGCGCATCCTGTTGAACCCGCTGATCGGGAGGATGCGATGATCCTTGCCTTTTTTGTTTCCGTCACCGCGATCGTGCTGCTCGCCCGCCTGTTCGCCAGCATGATCGTCTTCGCGCTGCCGCTTTACTGCGCAGGCCTATCCGCCATGTACGTCTGGCAGAACGGTCTCGGGATCCCTGCGGCAGTCCTGGCGGCGGCGGCTTCGGCCTTTGCCTTGCTCGTCGCGGCCAAGCTGCTGGTCGGCACCACATCCATCCCGGCCCGCGTCATCGTCAGCCTTGCCTTTGCCGTTCCGGCGGGCCTGGCCGGATATCACGCGGTGCAGGGCATCTGGGGCGCTTTCGCTCCCGTCGGCATGGCCTCCATCATCGTCGGAGCGGGCGCCGCATTGTACTTCGGCCTTGCTGCCCAGAAACAGCTCCTCTCTGCGCCGCAGGACTGAAGCCCCGTCCGGCACTGCTGGACTTGGCGGGCGCTGTCAGTCGTATCGATGATGGCCCGCGTTCAGGTTCTGGTCGGCCGCCCCGTCCTCAGGGCGGTCGATTGGAGACGGTGGCAACGGATCGCCGCTCTGCTTTGGGTATCTTACAGCCATACCGAGCAGGTCCGGCAGCGCATTGCCCTTGTGCCGCTACAGACAGGCAAAGGCGTTAAATGGCGAGCCCAACCGCCACTCGATCCGGAGAGGTCTGCTCCACGAGGCGCCTCGCCCCTAGTAATCCGCCACCTTGCGTGACCGTCTAACCGCCAGTCTCCGTTCCGGCGCGATCCTTGCGCCCAATGCGGTCTTCTCCATGGCCCTGGCTGGCAGGAATGGCGTTGCCTCATCTGACCTTGCCGCAATGGCTGCTTGCCAACTTTCTTCCCCTGCCGCTGCGCGGCATTCCTCGCGCAGACAAGAAAGATTGGCGCACTGCCATCCTCCGCTGGCGCTGCGGCCCTGACGGGTGCGGCGGCCCGATGTCCTGCCTTCACCCAGCCATCGAGACCGCGACGGGCGCGGGATCGAAGCACTGAAGGAGAATGAACATGGCTAACATCGGCACTTTCAAGAAGGTCGGCAATGACTACCAGGGCGAAATCGTCACCATGAGCGTGCAGACCAAGAACGTCCGGATCGTGGCCGAAGAGGGCACCGCCAACGAGAACGCGCCCAGCCACCGGGTCTTCGTCGGCCGCGCGGAAATCGGCGCCGCCTGGACCAAGCGCTCGGGCGAAGGCCGCGACTATCTCTCGCTGAAGCTGGACGATCCGAGCTTTACCGCCCCCATCTTCGCCAACCTCTTCGATGACGAGGACGGCAAGACCTACAACCTGATCTGGTCGCGGGCCCGCAAGTCGAACAACGACTGATGGCAACCACCAGGCCCCGCCCGGCAGTGCCGGGCGGGGCTTTCAGCTGTCACTGGGTGGGCGCCGACAAGTCCGGTTCCTCGAGCAGCGCAACGGGCCGGACCTCGAGCGCCTGCGCGATTTCCCAGATCGAAAGAAGGGTCGCATTCTGCAGCCCGCGCTCGATGGCGCTGACATAAGCCCTGTCGACGCCCATACGCGCGGCGATCTCGGCCTGGCTCAATCCAGCCGCCTCGCGATACCGCTTCACGTTGGTCCCGAAGAGCTTGCGGATGTCCATCCGCAGCTTAGAAACCAGTCGCGTATTATAGTGCGACGTATTATAATACTCGCTTGTTTTCAGCGATGCGGAGCCGCTCGCCTGCACTCTGGACTTGTTCTCTGTAGCGGATAGGGATCTCCCCGTTTGCGGACAATTGAACGCGATTCCGTCAGACGGGGAGAAGCTGCTATGAACGCGCGCGCCGGCACTGACTCGCCCGCGAGGCTCATCCGATGACAATGCCACCATTCGAAGCCGAACCGCCTGCGAGCGATACGCTCACCGAATATGACGAGCGCCATCTCGTGACCTATTTGCGCCTTCTCGATGCGGCGGCAGAAGGCGCGGACTGGCGCGAAGCGGTACGTATCATCTTCGAAGTTGATCCTGGTGAGGACGTCGATTTCGCGCGTCGTCTCCACGACAGTCATCTCGCCCGGGCCCGCTGGATGACGCAGGCCGGCTACCGGGATCTGCTCGCGCGCAAAACTCCATGATCCTCAAGGCTTAGGCCGATAAGGGCGATTGCGGACCAAGCGTTGCCTGCCGGTAAGCATAAGCTTGATCCGTCAGGGCGACTTGTCCGCCCCTTCGATTCGGCGACCATGCCGGGCTTGGCCGGTTTGTACGAGCCGAGCGGAGAGTCGGATGTCGGGAGGGTCTTCGTGGCGGTCTCCAGCCGCCGCCGAACACTACGCGGGGCACGATCTTGCCGATTTCGCGCAGGAATTCCTGCGTCGTAATCCCGAGTATCAACGCGACTTTGCCGCCACGGAAGAACGCGCCACTGCCGATCAGGGCAGGGCCGATGCAGAACGGGAGGGTCTGGCCAGACGATGGGGCCTGAGCTTTCCCTTGCGATCCAAGCCAGCCGCCATCGCGCAGCCCGGCAATCTGGGACCCCGACCTCGCAGCAGGAACGGCCATTCTCGAAACATCGGACGAAGCCCAGGACGGCCTGATCCCTGCAGGTGCTGACATTGTCGTTGACCGCGAGCTGGACATCGGCCGCCATCTCGTCGTGGATGTCGCCCGCGTACGGCACCGCGTACTCCTCCGCCGAAATCCTGCCCGCACGACACCTGCGTTCTCTGTGCCGGTCCTGTCCGGCGCCTCGCTTCGCCTGACGGCCACCCAGAGCTACGCAGCGCTGCTTGGGTTTGCGGCGTCTGAGAAAGCGCGCGCTCCCTACCAGCTGACCGCCTATCGCCAGCGTCGGCTCATCCAGCTCCTTGCCCTGCTTGACGCCCAGGCGGCGGGGCTCTCCTTGCGGCAGATCGCTTTCGCAATCGTCTTTCCGCGCAATCAGCCGCTCGTGGGCGCGGTGTGGAAAGGGTCAGGCGAACGTCGCCACGCCCACCGTCTGCTCGGCGAGGCGCAGCGCGTGTGCCGCCAGGGCTACCGAACCCTGCTGGAAAGGGGGTGATTGGCCGGGGTGACAAAGACCACCCCTCGCGCTCGGTCACTCCTTTGCGCCCCCTGCCTTTCGCCATGGCTTGCGTCTGTCGGCGGCTCTGTCCGCCGCTAACCCCAGACGCGAGAGAGCCTAACCATGGATGCCATTCCTACGCCGGTCGTGCCGCGGTTCCTGCGAACTCCCGACGCTGCCGTCCACCTCGGCCTGTCAGCCCGAACGCTCGAGAAGCATCGCTGCTTCGGCACGGGGCCGATCTATCGCAAGCTTGGTGGGCGCATTGTCTACGCGATTGCCGATCTCGACGCCTGGGCCGAGCAGGGCTTGCGCCGCTCGACCAGTGATCCCGGCAAAGGCGTGGTCCACCCGGCAAAGCGCGTCGATGGCTATATGCCGCCAGTGCGGCGCTGAGGCCTGGTCATGCGCCGATCCTCCGTCTTTGCCGGAAGTGATGGTCAGCTCGACCTGTTCGTTGGTGCGGGCAGCAACATCGCCGCCCGCGACGCCCAGGACCTGATGGCCTGGCCCTTCTTCAGCCTCGCCAAGACCAAGCGGGTGCGGCCGATCGATTTCCGCATGGGAGAAGTCTCGATCCTGGTCGAAGCGACGGCCGAGCATGGCATGGCGACGATCTGGGATGCCGATGTGCTCATCTGGGTGGCGAGCCAGATCGTCGAGGCCCGCGACTGCGGTCGCTCGACTTCCCGGCTGATCGCTGCCACGCCTCACGAAATCCTCAGCTTCACCCGGCGCGGGACCGGCAAGGCCAGCTACGAGCGCCTGAAGGCCGGGCTCGACCGGCTGCAATCGACCACGGTCGCCACGTCTATCCGCCAGCCGCACCAACGGCGGCGGCACCGGTTCTCCTGGATCAACGAATGGCGTGAGTGTCTCGACAGTTCCGGCCGGGCGCTGGGCATCGAGATGATCGTCCCGGACTGGTTCTACGAAGGGGTGCTCGATGCCGCGCTCGTGCTGACGATCGACCGGGCCTATTTCGGCCTCACGGGCGGCCTGGAGCGCTGGCTTTACCGGATCGTGCGCAAGCATGGCGGCAAGCAGAAGGGTGGCTGGAGCTTCGATGTCGCCCACCTCCATCTGAAATCCGGCGCGCTGTCGCCGCTCAAGCGGTTTGCCTTCGAACTGCGCGACATCGTTCGGCGCCAGCCGCTGCCGGGCTACCATCTCGAGCTCGAGCATGCGCTCGGCCGCGAACGATTGAGCTTCGTCTGCATCCCCGAGGACTCCTTCGATGCCGCGATGCGGCGGCTCGGCTACCGCGGAGTGGATAAGCCATGAGTGTGTTCGGACTATCAGGAACCGCAGGACTCGGACGAACAGGAACCGCAAACTCGGACTATCGGGAACCGGAATCGCCTGCAAAGCCCCAGAACTCCTGCACTTCTGAGCCCCTTAACTATGCTAACAAAGAATCCTTCGGATTCTTGCTAACCCCCGAGGCCTGTGGACAACCGCACCGCAAGGCGGACGGGGCGACCGGGCGGCAAGCGCATCCTGGGCACGGCAGGCTCACCGAGGTCGAGCTCTACTGGCAGGAGGGCGTGCGCGAGCACTGGCTGCGGTTCGGCAAGCCCGTCGCCAGCCGGATCTGTGACCGCCGGCGCCGGGTGGAATGCTACGCACCCGGGCAGGTCTTCGGCTTGGTGCGCTGGGCTTCCAACGATTACGGCACCGTCCTCTCGCGCCTCGACGTCCTGCTGGCCGTCACCGAAGGCGAGCCTGTCACCCGGTTCCCGCATGTCACGCCTGGCGCAGACGTCCTGCTTTCGGTCACGGGCTGGCGGAAGGTTCGCCGCGTCTTTGGCCTGATCGATGCGATCGAGGAACTCGGCATCGACCCGTGCGATGTGGCGCCCGATCACTGGCGCCACATTCACAACCGCCTGATCGTGGCTGAGACGCCGCGCAGCTATTCCACCGACCGCCACCGTGCATGGCTCGCGCGCAAGGCGCTGCAATCATGAGGCGGCGCGCCATCATTGTCGCCGCCCTCGCAGCGGGGCTCGCGATGACATCGCTGGCACTCCCGATGCGCCGTCCGCTGGTCTGGAACGTCACCCATTCGGTGCCGACCGGGCTCTACTGGATCGGCGACAAAGACGCGCTGGCGGTCGGCGACCGGGTCGCGATTGAGCCGCCTGCTCCCGTCCGGCGATTGCTGGCCGAGCGCGGTTATCTGCCAATCGGCGTGCCGCTCCTGAAACGCGTCGCCGCCGTTTTCGGTCAGCGCGTCTGCCGCTTCCGGCACGGCATCACCATCGACGGCCAGCTTGTCGCCCTCGCGCTCGCCAGCGACCGGCTCGGTCGCCCGCTGCCGGCCTGGAGCGGCTGCCATTTGCTCGGCCCCGGTGAGGTCTTCACGCTGAACCCGGGCGAACCCGCGAGCTTCGACGGGCGCTACTTCGGCCCCTTGCCGGTCAGCGCCGTGACCGGGCGGGCCATTCCGGTCTGGACCGACGAACGCGGGGATAGCCGCCGCGAGTGGTTCGCCGACGCCCGGGCTCCCCTTCCCCCACCACCAACCAAGGAGAATGAATGATGCGTATCGGAACTTTCGTGGCGGCCGATGGCGGCTTTGCCGGGCACTTGCACACCCTGACCCTCGACATCGATCTGGTCCTCGTTCCGGCAGATCCGTCCGACAGCGAGAACGCGCCGGACTACCGGGTGATTGCAGGCGAGGATGATGAAGCGCGCGAGATCGGCGCGGCCTGGAAGCATGTCGGCGAGAAGGCTGGCGCCTATGTTGCGATCCAGATCGATGATCCGGCCTTCGCGCAGCCGCTGCGCGCGAACCTCTTCCAGGGCGACGGCAACGAGCATGTGTTGGTCTGGTCGCGTCCAGCCCGCCGCGAAAAGGCGGACTGATCGATGTCTCTGCGCCGTCCGTTTCGCGCCCTTTGCTGTGCTCTTGCCTTGCTGGCCGCGGCACCTGCCTTGCCGCAGCCGGTTGCCCAGCAGGCAGAGCAGAAGCGGGTCGACATTGCCGCTCACGTCACCGAAGCATCGCAGCGGTTCGGCATTCCCGATCACTGGATCTATGCCGTCATGCGGGTGGAGAGCGCGGGGCGGATCGGTGCAGTCTCGTCAGCAGGGGCGATGGGCTTGATGCAACTCATGCCCGGAACCTGGGCACGTCAGCGCGCCCGGTTCGGCCTCGGCGCCGACCCGTTCGATCCGCGCGACAACATCTTGGCTGGCACCTCATACCTGCGAGAAATGTACGACAGCTACGGCGCGCCTGGCTTTCTCGCCGCCTACAATGCGGGGCCGGGCCGCTTTGAGGACTGGCGCGACAAAGGCCGTCCCTTGCCCGCCGAAACCCGCGCCTATGTCGCACGGATCGCGCCGATGCTGCAGACCGGCAGCACGCCGTCTGTCATGGCTGCTGCATCGCCCGTGCAGCCGGTGCGCCTATCCTGGACACAGGCGGCCCTCTTCGCAGCCCGCGCAAATGCCGTGGAGGAAACGTCAGGTTCTGCCACTCGCACGCTGGCATCTGATCCGCTGCCAGCGTCAAACCGCCCGCTCAGCACGCTCTTCGCGCCCGTCTCGGGAAGGCGGTCGCAGTGAGGGGCGCATCGCCCTGTTCTCGTTCCATGGCGTGCAATGGCGCAGGCTTGTGTGGTTTGCTGGCGTGGAAGGGAGAAGGAGCGGAAGGATGGCGAGATAAAAGCGGCGACGTCGCCTGGGGTGGAGGTGATTGGATTACTTTAGGAATTTGCGGCGTCGCTTGGATCCCCTTGCTGTCGCACAGCTCCCGAAACCGCTGTTTTACGCCGCTTCAGGCGACGTCGCTCTCTTCGGTTCAGCCGTGAAGGACGACGACTTCGAGATCCGCCCGGGCCGATCGCGGGACCAGGGTATGCCAGCCAGCCGCAAGGCCACCTCGTTCGTCGGCCAGGTGCTCAAGGCATCGCGCCGCTCCGGGGCAACGCCTCTGGCTCACCGGAGCGGCAAGCCTGCCGGGACGGGAAGATATGGTCGGGGCCGCGCAGCCACGCTGCGTGCCCGGCGTTCGCCCTATCAGCGCCGCGTAGTGATCAAAGCGAGGGTCGTGCGTCACAAGGGGGCGCGGTTCCGCGCTGCACCGCTTGCGCTTCACGTTTCCTACCTCGAGCGCGATGGCGTGACCCGCGACCAGGAGCGCGGCCAGCTGTTCGATGCCAGCGGCGACAATGCCGACGGCGAGGCTTTCGCGCAGCGGTGCGCGGATGACCGTCACCATTTCCGGTTCATCGTGTCACCCGAAGATGCGACGGAACTTGCCGACATGCGCACGTTTACCCGCGAGCTGATGGAGGACATGGCCCGCGATCTCGGCACACCGGTCGACTGGGTCGCGGTCGATCACTGGAATACCGACAACCCCCATGTCCATGTGCTGGTCCGAGGGCGGGCGGCAGAGGGTGCTGACCTGGTCATCGACCGCGACTATATTCGCGAGGGCATGCGTGCTCGGGCCGAAGAGCGGGTCACGATCGAACTCGGGCCACGCAGCGAGCAGGACATCCGGCGCGCCATGGCCCGCGAGGTCTCGGCGGAGCGGTGGACGGGCCTCGACCGGCAACTGCGCACGATGCAGGACCGCGATCAGGTGATCGATCTGCGTCCGGCGGCGGATCAGGACCGCCGGCGCCAGGCGCTGCTTGTGGGCAGGGTCAACACGCTGGCGCGCATGGGGCTGGCAAGCGAAACGGAACCAGGGCGCTGGATGCTGCGCGGTGATGCCGAGAAGACCCTGCGCGATCTCGAAATCCGCGGCGATGTCATCAAGACGATCCATCGCTCGATGGCGGAGAATGGATGGCGGTCAGACCTGTCCCGGCTTGCCATTCATGATCAGCTGCCATCGGATCCGATCATCGGCCGACTGGCCAGCAGGGGGCTTCACGATGAACTGTCAGGTAAGGCCTATGCCGTCGTCGATGGCATCGATGGCCGAACGCACCACCTCCGCTTCAACGATCTCGAAGCCACCAGCGATGCCCGGCCCGGCGCAATCGTGGAACTGCGACAGTGGGCCGATCGCAAGGGACAGGGCCATGCCGCGCTGACCGTCCGTTCGGATCTGGAATTGGGGCAACAGGTCGCCGCAAAAGGGGCAACCTGGCTCGATCAGCAATTGGTGGCACGGGAGCCGACGCCACATGGGGCAGGCTTCGGGCGGGAGGTCGAGGAAGCCTTGCGACAACGCGCCGAGCATCTGGTCGAGGAAGGGCTGGCGACCAGGCAGGGGCGCCGATTTCTGTTCGCGCGCGACCTTCTCGAGACCCTGCGCCAGGGGGAGTTGGCCGAAGCCGCGAGCAAGCTTTCGCAACAGACCGGGCTGGAACAGCAGTCGAGTGGCCCCGGCGAGCACGTCGCAGGCATTTACCGGCAGCGCGTCGACCTTGCGTCTGGGCGCTTCGCCATGATCGACAACGGCCTGGGGTTCCAGCTTGTGCCTTGGCAGCCCACCTTGGAGCGCAAGTTTGGCCAGGCCGTGGCCGGGGCGGTGAACCATCGCGGCGGGGTGGACTGGAGTTTTGCTCGGTCGAGGTCGATTTCGCTATGATGTGTGGGCTGCAGGATATCTGCTTGGTCGACGTGTCGGTTAGGCAGCTTCGCGGTCATTCGATTGACGATACACATGCAAGGCCTTGCTCGACCCATGTGATGGAGCGATGAACGCTCACCATGAAACGAATCGACGTCAACAAGCTACTAAAGCCGATGAGCTATATCGGCGCGGCTATATCGGAGTGGCGTCTGCTGCAGCAACTCGAGGGGCACATCGCTCCGGCATCAATCCCCTTCGAGACCCGGGTCGGGTTTATGAAAAGCGTAGAGCTCCTAAAGGAGGCCGCTTCGGACCTATCGATGAGGACCTCGCTGGGCGTCATAGAGGCAGAGTGGGACGACGCCTTCGCGCAGATTGCGGTTAACCGGCCACTGTTGGCCCACGAGTTGCAGCGATTGGCGAACTACGGCGAGCGAGTGTCGACCGTGTTCGCTACCGAAGCGTGCTCGCTGGCGTTGATGACGCTCGCGCCAGGGCACGCAGCCTACGCCGCACCGGAGCGACCGCTATTTGGTGATCAGGTTGAGGAGGCGTTCCCAACCGCATCCGCCGAAATTGCGGACGCGGGCCGATGTCGAGCAGCGGGTCTCTGGACCGCTTGCGTTACCCACTTGATGCGTGCGCTGGAGCCCGGGCTCGGCTCACTCGCCGCCTGGGCTGGCGTCACGCCGGAAGCTAATTGGAACGCCACTTTGAATCAGATTGAGGCGCGCCTCCGCGAAATCCGCAAAGGCGTGGATGGGGACGAGGCGGAACGCTGGGCGTCAGAGGCCGCCCTTCAGCTGCGCGCCGTCAAGAATGCCTGGCGCAACCACGCGATGCACGGTCGCACCCGATACGGAGAGGACGACGCCGTAAGGGTCTTCAATTCAACCAAGTATCTAATGCAGACTTTAGCCGAACGGCTCACTGAGTAGGTGCGATGCTTCAGCCATAAAAAGATCAGGAAAACGCTGGACTTCTGTGCCTGCCAAGACATGATATTCGACTTAATCTCATCAATGGCAACAAAGTCACAGAACCTTTCGACAATTTTCGACCAGATCCAGCCGTAGAACGGCACCGAGGTCGGTCCTAATTGCACACTCACCGGTCACGAAATGGAATCGTATTGCCTGTCGATGCGGGAATTTCTCTCCCTAGCAGGGCAGGAAACCCGCGAATGGATGACTGGATATTTGAAGATGCTGAGCGTAGCGTTACAGGTTATGTTTGAGCCGGCAGCGGTCGAGAGCTTCTCGCGCCTAGCGAGGATCTGGAGCGTCTGACCAGGGGGAAGTATTTTGAAATTCATCCATTCTGCTGACTGGCAACTCGGCAAACCGTATGGGCGTTTCGAGCCCGAAGTCCGGGCCGGCCTTAGCGAGGCGCGGTTTGAGGCAATCGATACACTTGGGCGCACAGCGGTCGAACACGGGGCACAGCACGTCGTCGTTGCCGGCGACATCTTCGACACCGAAGGGCCCGAGGACCGGACGATCGTCCAAGCTATATCCCGGATGAGCCGTCATAGCTGTCGCTGGTGGCTGCTTCCCGGCAACCATGACTTCGCGCGCAATGGCGGATTATGGGATCGCGTCCGTCAACGGGCGAGCGAGAACATCGTCATCTTGTCGACGCCCGAGCCGGTCGAGATGAACCCCGGCGTCTGGCTGCTGCCCGCGCCGCTTGAGCATCGCCACAATCTCGAAGATCCCACCGCCTGTTTCGACGCCATGGAGACGCCCGGCGCGATGCTGCGAATCGGCCTAGCACACGGTTCGATCCGCGACTTCGGCTCGCAAGGCGAAACGAAGAACCAGATCGCGCCCGATCGCGCACGCCGATCGAACCTCGACTATCTGGCGCTCGGTGACTGGCATGGAGCACTCCGCGTCGATGGTCGCACCTGGTATGCCGGCACGCCCGAGGTCGACCGCTTCCAGCGGGATGACCCCGGGCATGCCCTGATCGTCGAGCTTTCGACCGGTGCGGAACCGTCCGTCACGCCGATCCGCACGGGCCGATTTCAATGGCTTCTGCGGGATTGGATGGTCGGCGACCAGGCCGCGTTCGATGCCGAGTGCGAATTGCTCCTCGGCGCGATCGACGCGCCCACAACGCTCCTGCGCCTAACGCTGGCTGGCATCACCAGTCTCGGGGACCGGATTGGCATGCTGGGGCGGCTCGAAAACGACATCGGCCATCAGCTGCGCTATCTCGACGTGCGCGCGGATGATCTGGTGGGCCGGCCGAGCGAGGAGGACATTGCGAACCTGGCCGTCGAGGGTATGCTCGGAGCGGCTGCGGCGATGCTCAATACCAGAATCGAAGGGGGCGGTGAGGATGCGAAGGTCGCGAAGCGGGCCCTCGAACGCCTCTTCGTCGAATATAGCCGTGAGGAGCCGGCATGAGCCTCGTCATTCGTCGCATCGCGGTGAAGAATTTCCGGAAATTCCGGGCGCCCGTCGTGATCGATGGCCTCACCGACGGCCTCAACGTCGTGATCGAGCCGAATGAAACGGGCAAGTCGACGCTTCTTGAGGCCTTGCGCGCAGCCTTTTTCGTCCGCTTCAACACGCGCAATCAGCTGGCCCAATCATTCGCCCCACATGGCGATGCGGTCGGCCCTGAGGTCCAGGTCGATTTCGATGTCGATGGCGCGTCCTGGTCGGTGACCAAGCATTTCTTGCGCAGCGCATCGGTCGAGGTCTCGGGGCCTCAGGGCCGTGCGCAAGGGGAGGAGGCCGAGGCGCGCTTGAATGCGCTGCTCGGTTCGGTCCGCGACACGAGCCGGGGCGGCGATGTCGCGACCTATGGCGCGCTCGGTTTGCTTTGGGTCGCCCAGACCGAGGCCTTGTCCGTGACCGCGCCCGGTCAGATCGTGCGCGACAGCGTCACCTCCACGCTCGAGGCGGAAGTCGGGTCGATCATGGGCGGCGCTGCCTATCGCCGCGTTAGTGATCGGGTCGAGGCTCAATATGAGCTCTACTGGACACCGACCGGCCAGAAGCGTGGCCGGCAAACAGACGCGCGTGAGCGGCTCGAGGCCGCCGAGACCGCGGCGCGCGAAGCCGCGGATCGATTGGCCACGCTGGAGTGCAGCTTCTCAGATGTCGAGGCGGCTCGCGCCCGCCTGAACATCATCCAGCGCGAGATGGCGGACAACACGGACGCGCAGACGCGTAGCAGCCTGGTTGCTTCGCTCGATATCGCACGAGCAGCGGCCCAGATCCTCTCCACCCGTCGTGCCGAGCAGGATGCGGTCAACGGCAAGGTGAAGGCGCTCGCGGACCTTCGGCAGCGCCACGACGACGCGACGCAGGCCCGGGCGAAAGCGGACGCCGCGCTGACCCAGGCAAGCGAAAAGCGCCTCGGGGTCGCTGACACATTGTCGGCGGCGATGCAGAAGGTGGTGGATGCGCGCACCGCGCTCGATGCCGCGCGCACCGACCGGCAGGCCGCGCGAACGGCCCTGGCTGAAGGCGAAGAGCGGATCCGACAAAGCCATCGCGGTGCAGCGATCCAGGCCGCGCGCCGACGGCATGCCGACCTCTTGAAACTTGAGGAACAACACAGCACAGCGAAGACGCTCTCCGACACGGCGATCGCCCCGGAAGTGCTGACGTCGCTTGAAGCGCATGATCTCGCCGTTGCGGAGGCACAGGCGGTGGTGAACGCCGGCGCGACCCGGATTGCGTTGTCCGGCTCAGCGGAAGAAATCACGATTGATGGCGAGCCAATGGCACTCGGCGCGCGCACCCTTGATCGCGAGGTCCATATCCGCTTCGGCGCCGCCGAGCTTCAGATCACGCCGCCGGCGTCTGCCGCCAGCGCCGCGGAGGTCTTGGCGTCTGCGCTTCGTAAGCGGAAAACGGCACTCGATGATGTCGGTGTCGTCGATCTTGCCGCCGCGAGAGCCCGCAACGAGATCGCCAGGGATGCCGCAGCGGATCTGCGAACCCTGGAGGCGCGCATTGAAGCGGCAACGCCCGCCGATGATGCCCTTCAGCTTGCCGCTGGATCCGCCGCGCTCAAGCTATTCGTCGCCGAGCTCGGCACGGAAGAGGTCGTAGGGGAGGTGGAACTTCCCGATATCGCGGCGCTCACGAAGGCGATGGAGACGGCCGATAGTGCCGCAGCCCGTGCCGAAGGGGCCCAGGACAGCGCCATCGAGGCCTTGCGTCGCGCCGAGCAGGAGGAAGCGCCGCTTGCGACGGCAGAAGCCAGGGCCACGAGCGATGTTGCCAACGCGGTCAGCGCGCTTGACGCGATCGAGCAGCGACCTGAATGGACGACGCTTACGGAAGATCTGGCCAAGGCGCGCGAGCAAGCCGCCGAGGCATCGGTCAAGGTTGAAGACGCGCTCCGCGATGCCTCTGCGTACGACGTCGCGGCGATCACGCGCAAGATCGAATTGATTGATGCGAGGGTGCGCACAGCCGGGGAAACCCGAATGCGGCTGGAGACCGATATCGCGCGCCTTGAAGGGACGATCGAGAGCGAGGGCGGGCTCGGCCTCGCCGATCGGGCAGCTGCCGCCTCCGAGGAAGTCGAGGCAGCTCGTCTTGCTCTTCAGCGCATCACCGATGAAGCGGAAACGCTGAAGGTGCTGCGAAGTACACTCAACGCCGCTCGTAACGAGACGTCGGCCAAATTTGTCGGTCCGGTGGCGGCGCGGGCGAAGCGTCATATCGAACGCCTCCTGCCTGGGTGCGAGCTCACCTTTTCAGAGGATCTTGGTCTTGAAAGCGTGATCCGTGCGGGCGTGGACGAAAACTGCGCGAGCCTGTCGCGCGGCACGCAGGAGCAGCTTGCCGTCCTCACGCGGATTGCATTCGCCGATATGCTGTTGGAGCAGGGGAAGCCCGTGTCGCTGATCCTGGACGATCCGCTGGTCTACTCCGACGATGCCCGTCTCGACACGATGATCGAGATTCTGTCGGAGGCCGCAACCCGCATGCAGGTCATCCTTCTCACCTGCCGTGATCGCGCCTTCAGACATGTCGCTGGAAATCGGATCGCGTTGTGACCATGAAGTCATCAATCGACGATATACGATCATGGAGAAACGGGAGAGGCCGAAAAATGGGAATTCCGATGACGAACGAATGCGGAAGCGAGGTCCGCGCGGTAGATCACCGCAGGGGGTAATGGTGGCCGATCGGAGCGCAGTTTCGACGATTGCTGGCTATTTTTATCAATTCGATCGCTCGATCCTCAGCATCCTGGGGCTAGCCAGTGCGAATGACTCTGTAGCGATCGAATGCATCGAGGATATCGACGTCCACACCGCTACGGAAACGACTGCCGTCCAGTGCAAATATTATGAGAAATCCGAGTATAATCATTCGGTTATCAAGCCTGCTATCATGTTCATGCTCGCGCACTTTAAAGCGGGCCTTTCCGCCGGCCGGCCAGCGATCCAGTACCAGCTCAGCGGCCATTTTGCGTCCGGGCAGGACAAGTTGGTACTCCCGTTCGATATCAGCTTCCTCAAGACCAATTTTCTCACAACCGAATCAAAAGATAATACGGTCAAAAAGCATGAAGAGCTTGGTGTCAGTGATGCGGAGCTTGAGGACTTCTTGAAACTTCTTTCGATCGACGTGAATGCGGCGAAATTCGAGGATCAGTTTCAGGCGATCATCCAGAGCCTCGCCAAACAGTTCGGCTGCTCACCGTTCACTGCAGAATTTTTCTATTATAACAGTGCTCTGCGGGTGATCAAAGAACTGGCGATCGAACCGGACGAGGCTCTGCGCGTCATAACGAGGACGGCCTTCATAAAGCGAATAGATACATCTTCGTATCTCTTTGACGAGTGGTTCATCGCCAAGCTCGGCACGGCCAAATATTATCGCGGGCTGCGCAACGAGTTTTTCGCAGCGGGCGTCAATGTCTCCCCGGCCGACCGGCTTTTCATCATCCATCCGGCTGGCGACACCTACAGCCGGAACGCGGTCAAAACGCTTCTGAAGACCATCTCCCGGAAATACTCCAAGCTCTCCAAACGAGAAGCAAAGCCCTTCTCGCCCTACGTGCTGCTCGTCGGCATCGACGATAGCGAACTTGCCGGCCTCAAGCAGGAGCTGCACAATGAAGACGTTCGCTTCGTCGACGGCTACGATTTCAAGGGTGCCCAGTTCGACGCCGGGTCGATCTCCCGACCGGTGTCCGCCGACGCCGGCCCGGCCCTGAGGCTATTCTGCGATCTGGCGGAGGCGCGGCAGACCTTTCTGTCGTTCCAGCGCTCGCGCGAGATCTACGAATTCTATCGCAGTGAACCGGTTGAAGACTTTGGTGATGGTGCCATCAGCCACACCCGATTCCAAATTCCCAAGTACGAAGATATCGACAAGATCATTTAGGGGGTAGCCATGAATGGCGTAAAGGCGGAAGTCGTTGCGGTCTTTCCTAACAAGGTCAAGATCGTCGTCGATGACCTCGAGAATTTCAGGATTGCTGAGGAGTCTCTCCGCGTCGGCTCTTATTTGAAGATCGCCGACAATGAGAATGCGGTACTGGTCGCAATCATTGAGAACTTCCAGATTCAGGCGCGCGACGACGGCAGCCAGGACTATGTGATCGAGGCTTTCCCGCTCGGCGTTCTGCGCGATCAGAAGTTTGAGCGCGGCGGAGACGCCCTCGCGATCCCGCCGAAGACGGTCCAGCCGGCGACGATCGACGATATCCGGCTAATCTATGGCAGCTCGTTGCCCGTGCAGGATCGCTTCTGCTTCTCGAGGCTTGCGACGAACAAAGAGGTCGAGGTTCCCGTCGACGGGAATAAATTCTTCAATAAGCATATCGCGGTGGTCGGTTCCACTGGCTCCGGTAAGTCCCACACCGTTGCAAAGATCGTTCAGAAGGCGGTCGGGGCGAAGGGCGACTATACGCTGAACAACTCGCACGTGATCATTTTCGATATTCATTCAGAATATCGTGCGGCCTTTCCGGAGGCGAATTTCATCGACAGCGCCAGCTTGGTTCTCCCTTACTGGATGCTGAGCGGTGAGGAATTGGAAGAGTTTTTCCTCGACACCGAGGCGAACGATCACAATCAGCGCAACGTGTTCAAGGATGCCGTGATCCAGAGCCGTAAGGACCACTTCACGGGAGGTGATGACGACAAGAGCCGGATCCATCTGGACACACCGCTTCCGTTCGACATTCGCGACGTTCTGGCCCACGCCAACTATCGAAACACCGAGATGGTTGACAGCGGCGATGTCTATGCTGCGAGCAACAAGGAGAAGGCTGGGCAGCCGAAGCTAACGCAGGGCAGCCTCTTTGGGCGGCTGACCAACTTTGTGAATCGTCTCGAGAGCAAGATCAACGACCGGCGCCTCGACTTCTTCCTTGGCGAGAAATCCAAGTCGATCTCTTTCGAGGAAACGCTCCGATCCATTCTCGGCTACAGCACGGGCAAGCAGCACAACGTCACCGTCATCGATCTAAGCGGCGTCCCATTCGAGGTTCTGAGCATCACGGTCTCGCTGATCTCGCGGCTGATCTTCGAGCATGGCTACTTCTACAAGCGCCTGCGCTGCGCCGCTGATCCGCAGGAAAAGATCAACAACGATGCGCCCATTCTTCTCGTTTACGAGGAGGCGCACAAATATGTGCCGAACAGCGAACTGTCGAAGTTCCGGGCGTCGAAGATGTCGATCGAGCGCATCGCCAAAGAGGGGCGCAAATATGGCGTTACCTTGCTGCTCGCGAGCCAGCGGCCCTCCGAGATCTCCGAGACGATCTTTTCACAGTGCAATAATTTCATCGCCATGCGCCTGACCAATCCGGTCGACCAAGGCTATGTTCGCAAGTTGCTGCCAGACTCGTTGGGAACGCTCATCGACAAGATGCCGGCTGTAGCGCGACGATTACGG
>FSSH01003140.1_pt1 | contig 17326 bp, 16 predicted proteins | sample 1166101 | NCBI WGS metagenome assembly FSSH01 (sample SAMEA32972668, study PRJEB13176) | freshwater metagenome | biome: Drinking water system; feature: Biomass in drinking water that filtered by 0.45 um membrane; material: drinking water | place: USA | collected 2012-12-20 | depth 0 m | reverse complement strand
GATGGCGGGACTATGGACCCTCCACGGTTCAAAATCAACACATTTATTAGGCGAAACCATTATGGTTAACACCCGTCTTTGGGGAATTGGCATCCGCCGCCCCCGCCTGCGCGGGGACGGGCGGGAGGGCGCGCAACACGAGGCCAGCAGCGCGCTGCGAGGGCGAATAAGGGGCGCTTGCGCTTATTCCGCCGCCGGCGCTTCGGCCGCCGCCGCTTTGTCGGCCTCGGCCTTGGCGCGTTCTTGCGCTTTGGCTTTTGGCTTTGCTTTTTCGGGGTTGTCGCCGTGCTTCCAGTTGGCGAGGCCCTGCGCGGTTAAAAAGCGCGCGACGCGGTCGGTCGGCTGGGCGCCCTTCGAGAGCCAGTGCTTCACGCGCTCCAGGTCGAACTGCACCCGCTTTTCGTCCGTCTTGCCGAGCAGCGGATCGAAGGTGCCGAGCTTTTCGATATATTTGCCGTCACGCGCGGCGTGGCTGTCCGCGGCGACGATATGATAATACGGCCGCTTCTTGGCGCCGCGGCGGGCAAGGCGAAGTTTCAGTGACATCTGGTTTTCCTTTCAGTCATTCGTTGCGTTAGTTTTTCTTCCCAAAGCCCGGCAGCCCGCCCAATCCCGGCGGCGTCGGGCCCAAGCCCTTCATCGCGCGTTCCAGCGCGTCGAAATCGACATCATCCCTGGACGGCGCTTTTCCGGCGCCGAGCGCCGAAAGATCAGGCCCGCCGCGCATGCCGCCCGGCATTTCCGGAAATCCGCCCATCCCCGCCATTTGGGCGGCAAGGCCCTTCATGCCGCCGCGCCCCAGTTTCTTCATCATGTCCGCCATCTGGCGGTGGGCTTTCAATAGCTTGTTGATCTCCGGCACGCTCGTGCCGGAGCCGGCTGCGACGCGGAGTTTGCGCTTGGCGTTGAGGACGGCGGGCTTTCGCCGTTCCTCCTTCGTCATGGAGCTGATGATCGCTTCTTGACGCTTGATCTCCTTGTCGTCGAAGCCGCCGGCGGCGTCGAGCGCCTTTTTCATTTTGCCCATGCCGGGCATGAGGCCCATGATCGCGCCCATGCCGCCCATTTTGCGCATCTGACGAAACTGGTCGGCGAGGTCGTCGAGATCGAACTCGCCCTTCGCCATTTTCCTGGCGGCCTTTTCGGCCTTTTCAGCGTCGATCTCGGTCGCGGCTTTTTCAACCAGCGAGACGATATCGCCCATGCCGAGAATGCGGCCCGCCATGCGGCGCGGATCGAACAGGTCGATCGCATCGAATTTCTCGCCGACGCCGATGAATTTGATCGGCTTGCCGGTGACGGCGCGCATCGACAGCGCCGCGCCCCCGCGCGCGTCGCCGTCAACGCGCGTCAGAACGACGCCGGTGACGGGCAGGCGCACCTTGAATTTCTCCGCCGTGTTGACCGCGTCCTGGCCGGTCAGCGCATCGACGACGAGGAGCGTTTCGATGGGATTCGTGAGGCGGTGGATTTCCGCGACTTCCGCCATCAGCTCATCATCGATCGAGAGCCGGCCCGCGGTGTCGAGCATGACGACGTCGAAGCCGCCAAGGCGCGCGGCTTCGATCGCGCGGCGCGCGATCTGCGGCGGCGTCTGGCCTTCGACGATCGGGAGCGTTTTGACGCCCGCCTGCTCGCCGAGGACTTTCAGCTGCTCCATCGCCGCCGGGCGGCGCGTGTCGAGCGAGGCCATGAGGACGCGCTTTTTCTCGCGCGATTGCAGCCGGTTGGCGATCTTCGCCGTCGTCGTCGTCTTGCCGGAGCCCTGAAGGCCGACCATCAGGATCGGCGCCGGCGGCGCCATCGCGAGATTGAGCGCGCCCTCGCTGTCGTCCCCGCCCAGCGTTTCGACGAGCACGTCGTTGACGATCTTGACGACCTGCTGACCGGGCGTGATCGAGCGCAGCACTTCCGCCCCAACCGCGCGCTCGCGCACTTTCGCGATGAAATCCTTGGCGACGGGAAGCGCGACATCGGCCTCAAGGAGCGCGACCCGCACCTCGCGCAGCGCGGCGTCGACGTCCTTCTCCTCGAGAGCCCCGCGCCCGCGGAGCTTCTCGAAGATCGAGCCAAGACGATCGCTCAGGCTTTCGAACATCGATCCCTCTTGAGAGGGATTAGGGACTTGGGATTTGGAAGCAGGCGCCCTGGCGCATTGCTGCCTAGTCCCTGGTCCCTAATCCCAAATCCCTTCTTTAAACGCAAAGCACTGCGGCCGCCGAGAGGGCGTTACCCCGTCGGCGGCGGCTTCCCGGCCCCGTCCCTTTTTCTCGTCAGGGGGTCGTGCCGGCAAAGCCTGGAAGCGAACTTCCGGATTTCGGGGCGTCCTATAGCGGGGGGCGGGGCCGGGGGCAAGGAGCGGCGCGTCTGTCCCCATGCCCGCGCGGCTGCTAGCGTTCGGGCAGGCGGGGCCCGCCCGCGTGATGTGGGGAGGGACCCTAGCGTGGCCGCCATCGAGACCGACTATCTCATTATCGGCGCGGGCGCGGTGGGGCTCGCCTTCGCGGATGCGCTCCTTGCCGAGACGGACGCGCATGTCACCATCGTTGACCGGCATGGCAAACCCGGCGGGCACTGGAACGACGCTTATTCCTTCGTGACGCTGCACCAGCCGTCGGCTTTTTACGGCGTCAATTCGATGATGCTGGGCGAAAACCGCAAGGATGTCGCGGGGCCGAACGCCGGCTATTACGAGCTCGCCTCCGGCGCCGAAGTCAGCGGCTATTTCGACAAGGTGATGAACCAACGCCTTATCCCTTCGGGGCGCGTTTCCTATCATCCGTTGTCGGACTATCGGGGCGATGGGCGGTTCGTGTCGCTGCTGTCGGGACGCGAAACGGTCGTCAACATCCGCCGCAAGACCGTCGACGCCAGCTATTACGGCACCACCGTGCCATCGACCCATACGCCGAAATTCAGCGTCGGCGCGGGCGTCCTGATGGTTCCGCCCAACGCCCTGCCGCACCTCTGGAAGGACGCCGCGCCGCCGGGGCGCTTCGTCATCCTCGGCGCCGGCAAGACGGCGATGGACGCCCTCTGCTATCTGATCAGCGCCGGCGCCGACCCGGCGGCGATCACCTGGGTCGCGCCGCGCGATTCCTGGCTCTTGAACCGGCGCACGACGCAGCCGGGGCAGGAGTTCTTCTTCGACGCGATCGGCGGTCAGGCGGACCTCATGGGCGCGATCGCCGAAGCGACGGGCGCCGACGATCTGTTCCTTCGGCTTGAAGCCTGCGGCGTCATGCTGCGCATCGACCCCGCGCGGGCGCCGTCGATGTTTCACTACGCGACGATTTCAACCGGCGAAGTCGCGCTTTTGCGCAAGATCGAGCGCGTCGTCCGCCTGGGGCGCGTGCGGTCGATCGACGGCGGCGGCATGACGCTCGACGAGGGCCGCGTCGCGGTCGCGCCGGGCGCGCTTTACATCGACTGCACGGCGACCGCGGTCGAGCGCCGCCCGGCCCTTCCGGTCTTTCAGGACGGGCTCATCACGCTGCAGATGGTGCGCATTCCCCAGCCGGCCTTCAGCGCCGCGCTCTGCGCTTTCATCGAGGCTGCCTATGAGGACGACGCGCAGAAGAACGCGCTTTGCGCCGCCGTGCCGCTGCCCGATACGCTCGATCAATATCTGAAAGCGACGCTGACGAACCTTCAAAACCAGCTCGCCTGGTCGCAGGACAAGCGCGTCCGCCGCTGGATCTATGAGAGCCGTCTCGACGGGTTCGGAAAGGTCGTCGCGGGCGTCTCGCCAGACGACGCGGACAAGCAGGCCGTCATCGCGCGCCTTAAAGCCAATGCGATGCGCGCCGCGATGAATTTGCAGTCGCTGGTCGCACGGCAGGCGGCATAAGGGTCACGCGCGCGGGCGCGCCCTGAACACGGCCTCGTCAAGTTCGCCTTCCCATTTTGCGACGGTCGTCGCGACCGCCGCGTCGCCGGTCACATTGACGACGGTGCGCATCATGTCGAGCGGGCGGTCGAAGGGGAAAATGAAGCCGACGACGAGCGCGGTGTGCTCGGCGCTGACGCCGAAGACGTCGAGCACGGTCGCGAGAAGAAAGAGCGAGGCGGAGGGAATTCCCGCGGCGCCGATTGAGACAAGACCCGCCGTAAGCGCGATCAAGGGGTAATGGTGCGCTTCAATCGGATAGCCGAAAGCCTGTGCGGTGAAGAGCGCGACGATGCCGAGATAGAGCGCGGTGCCGTCCATATTGATTGTCGCCCCCAAAGGCAGCACCGAGCCGGCGACCGATTTCGACACGCCGAGATTGCCGGAAACGCTGGCGATGGTGACGGGCAGCGTCGCCGACGAAGAAGACGTCGAAAACGCGACCATCATCGCGTCGAGAATGCCGCGGAAGAAATTCACGAAGGGAAGGCGCAGCACGAATTTGACGAGCCCGCCATAGACAAGCCCCATATGGAGGACGCTGCCGAGATAGACGGCGGCCGCCAGCGCGGCGACCGCGGTGAAAGTTTCCAGCCCCTTGGTTCCCGCGACATAGGCGATGAGCGCGAAAACGCCGAACGGGGCGAGCTCCATGAGCCAGTGCGTGACGACGAGCACCTTTTCGGAGGCGTAGGCGAAGAACGACGCGGCGGCGGCGCTTCGCGAGAAGAGGAGAACGACGCCGAACACAAGCGAGGCGAAAATGACGACCAGAATGTCGGCCGAGGCGCCGGCGACGCCGAGCGCCAGAAGCGCGGCGAAGATCATGGCCGAAGGCGCGCGCCGTTCGCCCGCGCGGATCGAGAGAACGGCGGCGAGAAGGCCGGCGGCCACAAGGACGCCCGTCAGCACAAGCGTCATCGGCTCGCCGCCCTGCAGTCCCTCAAAAGGGTTTTTCGTCACCATGCCCTGAAGGCGGTCGGCAAGGCTCGCCGTATCGGTCGCGACCGCGCGCGGCGCAGCGCCGCCGAGGTCGACGCCCCTGCCCGGCTGGAACAACAGGCCCATGCCGAGGCCGATGATGTTGGCGAGGACGGTCGTCGCCAAATAGAGCGCCACCGTCTTTGCGCCGATCGTGCCCAGCTTCGCCGGGTCGCCGAGCGCGACGACGCCGGCGACGAGCGTCAGGAATATCAGCGGCGCGATGATTAGGCGGATCAGCGCGATGAAGACGTCGCCGACGATCTTGATCTGGCCGAGCAGCGCCTCCGCGGCGCCCGCGTCCATCGTCCGCGATACGAAGACACCGAAGGCGACGCCCAAGATCAATCCGAGAAAAACGCGCTTCCACAGCTTGATCTTGAACCAATCCGCCATCCGCGACATCGCCTTCATTTATCGATGCGGGCGAGTTTGACGATCGCGACGCGATGATCAACCCTTCGCTGATTTCTCAAGCGCGAGGCCGGCGAATTCCGGATCTTACAGTCTCCAGCCCCCGGCGATGGACGACGCAAGGCCCTCGCGGGCCCATTTCTTCAGCGCGGTTTGCACGCGGCCCGTCGACAGCGTCTTGTCGCCGATCCGGCGGCCGATGTCTTTGACGGTCGCTTCAGCGAACGGCTTTTCGGCCCCTTCCGCCAACGCGGCGGCGACAGCGCGCTGCAGGGGGGTCAGACGCAGCCAATGATCCTCAAATCCGAGCGCTTCGTGAAGCCGCGCGGGCAACGCCAGATATCTGTCGCCGCTATGCGGAATTATGGCGAAATGCATGATTATGCAGGAGACCATGATTCTGCATGATCGCGGCCGGCGCGGCGCCGCCTCATTCGCTCATCAGCTGTCGCGCGAAGTAGGCGTATTCAAGCGCAGTGCGATAGGCGAGCTGGTCCTGGTTCGCCGTGCCGCCATGGCCGCCTTCGATGTTTTCGTAATAGAGCACCGGATAGCCCAGCGCCTCCATCTTCGCCACCGCCTTCCTCGCGTGGCCGGGGTGGACGCGGTCGTCCTTGGTCGAGGTGTAGAAGAAAACCTCCGGATAGGGTTCGCCCGCCTCAAGCTTCTGATAGGGCGAGTACTGACTGATATAGGCCCACTCGTCCGCTTTGTCGGGGTCGCCATATTCGCCCATCCATGAGGCGCCGGCGAGGAGCTTGTTGTAGCGCTGCATGTCAAAGAGCGGCACGCCGATGTCGATCGCGCCGTAAAGCTCCGGGCGCTGCGTCAGGATCGCGCCCATCAAGAGCCCGCCGTTCGAGCGTCCGACGGCGCCGAGCTTTTGCGGCGTCGTCACGCCGGTCTCAATCAAATGCTCCGATATCGCGATGAAGTCGTCGAAGGAGCGCTGGCGGTTCTCTTTAAGGGCCGCTTCATGCCATTTCGGCCCATATTCCGAGCCGCCGCGGATGTTCGAGAGGACGAGGACGCCGCCGCGGCTCACCCACATCTTGCCGGCGAGCGCGCCATGCTGCGGGCGCCCGGGATCGGTATAATAGAGCGGCAAGGTCGCGGCGAGAAACCCTCCGTACCCGTATTGAACGGTCGGCGCGTTCCCGGCCGTGAGCACGTCCTTTTTCGCCATGATATAGTAGGGAACTTTCGTTCCGTCCTTCGACGACGCAAAACGCTGCTCCACGACGACGTCCGCCGCGTCATAAAACGCCGGCGCCGACTGAATCGCCGTAAGCTTGTTCTTCGCCGACAGCCAATAAAGCGTATCCGGCGTCGTCAGGCTTTCGTAAGAGACAAGCGCGTCATCGGTTCCCCCGCCGCCGGAGACGATCCCGAGCGTGCCGTTGGCGGGCGCGGCGATCTCCTTGCGCTTCCACTTTCCGTTCTTGTCGCGCGTCAGGCGCGCGGCCTTGCCGGAGACGTCTTCGAGATACTGGACGACAAGGCTTGTCTTCCCGACCTCGACCTGTTCGATCGACTGGTTGTCCGCCGCCGCCATGACAAGTTCAGCCGCGCCGCGCGCAAGGTCATAGGCGACGATTGCGCCTTGCGGATAGTCAGCGCCCTGATAGGCCCACGGCGCGCGCAGGCCGAAGATCGCGCGCGCGGCGATGACGCCATGGAGGTCGGCGTTCTTCGGCAGCGGCAGAAGCTTTTTCTCGCCCGCAGCGCCCGCGGCGTAATGGTATTCGGTCTCGAAAAAGCTCACCGCGCGCTGCGCGAAGAGATGCGCCGTTCCGCCGTCCTGCTCGACGCGGCCCCAGATTGCGACATCAGCCTTGTCGCCCTCCGCGAAGACCGGCGCCTCGGCGAGCGCTGCGCCGCGCTTCCAGAGGCGCGACTGGCGCGGATAGCCCGATGTGGTGAGCGAGCCCTCGCCCAGATCGGCGCCGGCGAGCAGCGTGTCCTTGTCGATCCACGCCACGCCCGACTTCGCTTCGTCCAGCGAAAACCCGCCGTCCACAAATGATTTCTTCTCGGTGTCGAATTCGCGCCAGTAGGCCGCGTCCTTGCCGCCGTCGGACAATTCGATCATGCAATGAACGTAGTCCGGCGACAGGCAAGTGATGTCGCCGTGGATCCAGTTGCGCCCCTCGTCCGCGGCGAGCTTGTCGAAATCGATGACCGTCTCCCACACGGGCGCGCCCTTGCGGTAGCTGTCGACGCTCGCCCGCCGCCAGAGCCCGCGCACGTGGTCGCCATCCTGCCAGAAATTGTAAACTTGGCCGTTGTGGATCTCGCCATAAGGGATGCGCGCCGTCGAATTGAGGATCGCCTTGGCCTCCTCGACCATCGGCTGAACACGCGGATCGGCCTCCAACGCCGCAAGGCTTTTCGCGTTGCGTTCTTTCACCCAGGCGATCGCCTTCTCGCCCTCGACCTCTTCAAGCCAGGAAAAGGGGTCGGCTGAGGCCGCCGAAACGCTGAACGCGGCCGCAGCGGCGGCCGCCATTAGTCTTGAAATCATCGCGCTGTCCCCAAATGGCATGGCGCCCGGTCGAGGGCCGCCGGGCCGGCCGGAAAGGCTTAACCATGAAAAGCGCGGAGTCAAAGCGCTCCGCCGGCTTTGGCGGGCCTGTCGGCTAAAGTTTTAGAGTGGCGCTTAGCGAAGGTTTGAGCGTCGGCGCCTATCCTGCACTGCTGGGGGCGGCGCAGAAGCTCGTGGGTGCAATTCCGTGTTGGCGAAGACCTTGAACAAATCGGACAACCGCCGATTTCAACGCATTCCGCTCGAACTCCCGGCCCGGATCATCGTTAACGGCATTGACGAATTCGACGGCCAGCTCGTCAATATTTCGCCGGGCGACCTCGCGGTCAAAGTCGACGCCAAGGTCGTCAAGGGCGACGCCGCGGTCGTTTACGTCAGCGGCCTCGACGTCATCGAGGGCCGGATCGTCAGAACCTTTCCGGACGGCTTCGCCCTGTCCTTCCTGCTGTCGCGCAAACGCCGCAGCTTGCTCACCGAGCAGTTGATGCTGCGCGCCAACGGCTCGCTCGCCGCCGGTCTCGGCGACCGCCGCACCGCTCCGCGCCATCCGGGCGCCGAACAGCGCATGGTCTGCCGCCTTCCAGACGGCGGCTCGCTCTATGTCCGCGTGCTTGACACCTCGGTCGACGGCGTCGCCGTCGAAGCGCCGCGCAAGCCCGCAGTCGGATCGGCGATCCATTTCGGCCGCCAAAAAGCGATCGTCATCCGCCACACGCCGCGCGGCTTTGTCGCGATCTACGAACGCGCGGCGCAAGCGAGTTCCTCACCCGAGATGCGTCAAGGCAAGCTGCGCGCGGTTTAACCCGCCGGCGGCGCAACGACGTAGGCGCGGAGATTCTCGATGACCGACCGCGCGTCAAAGGCCTGCGGGTCGTCGGCGGGTTTCTGGCCTTTTTGCATGATGATGAACGCGATCGCCGAATAACGGGTGATCTCGCGCGTATAGGCGTCATAGCCGCCATAGCCGGCGCCGTAAGGATAGCCCCAGCCAAAGCCGTAGGCGTAATAGGGAAACGCGCAGCAATAGGGCCCGTAGCCATAGTTATAGCGCCCGTAAAACGCCGGATAGCCCGATGACGAGTAGCGCTTGCTTTCTTCCGTGTCCTGCTCGGTGACGATGAAATAATCATAGCCGCTCGCGAGCGTCAGCTCCGCGGCGCGAAAGAGGAGATAGGTTTCAACCGTTTCGCGCTCGGTCGAGGAATTGCCGCGAAAGACGATGCGATAGCGGTTTTCCTCGATCTTCTGATCCGAAAAGCCATAGGGGTTCTTTTCGGTGGCCGGGCCATAGGGCGTCGATGTCGCGCAGGCCGCGAGCGCCAGCGCGGCCAGAGCCGCCAGAGTGAAAGCCTTCTTCATGACGTGATCCTTTGCTTGTCGTGAGCCCAGCCCGCGCGGCGTCCGCCAAAGGCCCCCGCGATCGCGCCGTCAGTATAGCGCGGCGCGGCGCCAAGACAAAGCCGGGCGTCACAAGGCCGCCAGAAGTGATCGCGCGCCCAAGGGCTGCGGCGGGCGAACCGGATCAAACGGCCGGCGCCGCGCCCTTCCCGCCCGGCGGCGCGGGCAGCGTCCGGATGTGCACGTCGCGCTGGGGATAGGGTATTTCGACGTCCATTTCCTTCAGCCGGTCCCACAGCGCCATCATCACCTGACTTGTCACATTGGCGACGCCGTTCGACGGATCGTTGATCCAGAACCGGAGGTCGAACTTCACCTGGCTGTCGCCGAACTCGACAAGGTTGCACATCGGGGCGGGCGTTTTCAGCACCCGCTCGACTGTCACCGCCGTCTCCTCAGCCGCCTTTTTGACGGCGCGCAAATCCGCCGTGTCATAGCTGACGCCGAAGCCGGCGTGGAGGCGGACAATGCGGTCGGCGTGGCTCCAGTTGATGACGCCCTCATCGATGAAGCGGTCATTGGGGATGAGGTGCGCCTTGCCGTCGCGCGTGCGCAAGGTGACGTAGCGCGCGGTCATTTCCGTCACCCAGCCGAAAGTCTGCCCAACCTCGACAACGTCGCCGGGCTTGATCGATTTTTCGGCGACGAGCGTGAACCCGGCGAAAAAATTCGAAACGGTTCTCTGCAAGCCGAAACCGATCGCAAGGCCCATCGCGCCGCCGAAGATCGCCAGCGTCGCGAAATTGAACCCGACTGTCTGCAACGCGATAAGGAACGCTGCGGCTGGAAGGACGATGTCGAGGATCTTGATGAGCAGGGTCTGGAACGACGGCGTCAGGTCGGCGCTGGCCGCGATGCGGCCTTTCACGAACTTTGAGACCGCGCCCGCGACCCAGAACAGAAACAGGAGAATGATGACGACGCGGATGAGGTCGAAGGCGCTGAACGCGCCCGGGCTGCCGTCCGGGTTGCGCCCGAGCGGCACCGACAGCCGGTCGAGATTGCGGATCGTGTCGTCAAGGACGCCGAAGACGTCGAGCGCGGCGACCGGCCAGGCGATGTAGAACGCGACGCGCGACCAAAAGGGCGAGCGGATGACAAGTGTGACGAGGCGGATGACGATCCACGCCCCCAGAAGGCTGATGCCGGCGTTGACGACGCCGTTCGGCCGCCCCAGCGCGTCGAGGATGACGCTCGCTGCAAACCAGATGAGCGACAACGCGATCGGACTTGCAATATGCGCAAAGGCGTTCGCCGCGCGGCGCAGGACGCCATAAGGCGCGCGCGGCGCGATCTGCGCCATGATCAGCTTTCTGATCTGCGAGCCGAAGATCAGCGCCGGGATCAGCGCGACGGCGATGATCGCCGCCTGGATGCTGACATCGGCGGACGAAAGTTGCCGGCCGAGCCACGCCAGCCCCGCCGTCGCCCGCTCACCGAAGTCGCCGGCGCCGAAAAGCTCATCAAGCGCGGTGTCGCTAACAGGCGGGGGCGCGCCGGGCTGGGGGATTGGTTGTTCGGCGGGAGCGTCCTGCATCGCGCTCTGGTCGATAACAGGCGTCGGGGCGGAAGACAAACGGCCGCTATTCGTCCGTATGCGCTTCAGTCCGAAAGGGGAAGCGGCGCGGGCTTCCCGGCAGGCTGGCGCGCAAGACCGCCGCGCCGTTCTTCGGGCGTCCGCGCATATAGCGCCGCGCCGCCTGCGCGCCGCCGAGGAGCATCGCGAGCGGCGCGAGGGGCGGTCGCCATTTCGCCGCGAACAGAACGCGCGAGCGCGTCATGTGATAATCAGAGAGCGGCGAACGCTGCGAAGGTTCGCCCGCCGCGCGCCATTCGCTTTTCGACGTTGCGCCGTAACGGTGATAAACGATCGCGCCTGGCGCCCATCCGGGACGGTGCGCGCCGCCCGCGCGCGACCAGTCGATCTCCTCGTAGTAAAGAAAATAGCGCTCATCAAGATAACCGGCGCGCGAGAGATAATCCTTTCGCAAGGCGATGGCGGCGCCGAGCGGGTAGGCCAGTTGCGCCTCGACGCTGCGCCGGTCCGGCGGGTTCGCCGGCGGTTGACCTTCTCCGATATTGCGGCCCGTCATCAATATCGCGTCGAACGCCGCGCCGCCGAACGCCTGCACGGCGTGCGGCGTGTCAAAGGCGACGACGCTGCCCCCGCACAGCCCGGCGCGGTCTTCGTTCAATCTGTCGGCGAAGGCGTTGAGCGCGCCTTCGGCGAGGAGCGCATCAGGATTGAGGAGGAGCAGGCGATCGAGCCCGGGGGCAGCCGCCAGAACGCGAAGCCCCGCATTGCAGCCGGCGGCAAATCCGTCATTCGTTTTTGACCGCAGGACCGTCAGGCGCCCCGGCGCAAGGCGCGCGGGATCGGCGAAGCGGACGGCGCGGCCCGGCAGGGGATCGGGCGGCGCCGCGGGGACATGCGTTCCGCCCCTTAGCGCCGCTTCGATGTAGTCCGGCGAGCCGTCGTCCGACGCGTTATCGACGATGACAGCGCGCGCGCCGCCGTCCCCCAGAAAGCTCAACGCCGCATCGAGCGCGAGCGGCGCGCAGCGGTAATTGACGATGACGGCGCCAAAGCGCGCGCCCTGGTTCACAAGGCTTCTCCGGCGAGGAGACGCCGCGCGTCGGGCCCAAGCGCGGCGGCGAAATCTTCAAGAAATTCCTTGTGCAACTCGAACTGCGGACGATCGGCGCTGGTTGACGAGACGCGCACGAGCGCGCCGTCCGCCGCCGCGCCGCGCCAGCGCGTCAGGCGGCGCCATTGCGAGTCCGCCGCGCGCACGGAGAAATCATCGCCCTCGCGCAGCCAATAGGTGACGCCTTCGCGCCGGGCGCTGCTTTGCGCGTCAAGGTTGACGACGGGAATATCGCCCGCCGCGCCGACATGGCGCGCATTGATGGCGAAGCCCTGCGCGCCGTAGCAGGTCTCCGGACGGTGCAGCCTGACGCTGTCGCCGAGCGGCGGCCCGTAAGCGGCGACCAGCGTCACAACGCGCCCGAGATCATCCGCATAAGCACGATAGGCGACCGCTTCGCCGGGGCCGAGTTTTGATTCCGGCGGCAGCACGGCGTCGGTGAGCGGCACGCGCCGCCAGACGCCGAAATCGTCAGGCAGAATGGCGTCAAGATCAGGCGCGGCGGCGGCGCCATCGCTCGCCCGCGGCGTGACGACAGCGGTCGCAGCGCTTGCGAGCGTCATGAGAAGCGCGATGAACGCGGCGCGAAGGAACGCAGTCATCGCCGCCCCCGCCGCGCAAACACGAAAAGCGCCAGCGCATCGACCGCGAAGACCAGCGCAAGCGCGATCGCGAACATTAAAAGGCCGGCCCCGTCATGGAGGAAGCCTTGCCCGGCGTCAAAACCCATGAACCAGGTGATGACGACAAGCAGCGCGACGCGGCAGATGTTGGCGATGACGGCGATCGGGATGAGCGAGGCGAGCACCGCCGCGTTGACGCGCCAGTCAGCGTGTTTGACCATGTGAAGATAAACCGCGCCGACCGCCGTCAGCGCGATGAGGGAATTGAGCCCCGCGCAGGCGTCGGCGACCAGGAGTTGATATGGCCCCGCCGAGATGACCGCGCCGGCGTGCGCGACGGGCAGGCCCGCCGCGTAAAGCGCGGCCGCGACGGTTTGCGAGACGGCGATCTTCAAAGGCCCTGTCACCGCATCGAGCGCCCAGCCCGGCCAGATGATGAGGTATAGCGTCAACGCGATTGGAAACCACAGCCGTTTGACGCCCGCCCAACCGAAGAGCGCGAGCGCGGCGCCGAGGGCGAGCGGCGTTTGCGATGCTGAGGCGATGAGCTCTGCTTCTGAAATCCTGCCGGCCATCGCCGCGGCGAGCCCTGCGAGAATGAAGACGCCGCCAAGGGCGATCTCGCCGGGCTTTCGCGTCAGCGCGAAGGGCGCCGTCGCCAGGCGCACGCCCGCCGCGCCCGCAGCGATCGCCATGACGATCAGCGCATGGGCGTTCTCATCGCGCCGCCACGGCCCTTCGGCGAAGCTCCAGTAGACCGGCAAATAGAGCGCCAGCCAGCCAAGTACGAAGACGGCGCCGGGCAGGAGGCGGCGAAGCGCCGCGACATCGATGGGCGCCGGCTGACGGGCGGCGGCTTTCATCTTGCTCCCTATCCGGCGAGCGCAGCGCCGACGACGCTGGCCCCGGCGTGACGCAATGCGGCGTTGAGTTCTTTCAGCTGCGGCAGCCGGTCGTGATGACGGCGCGCGATGACAAATGCTTTTTCAGCCGCCGCCCAGATGAATTGGGCGTCGGCGACCGGGCCGAGGGGCGCGGTCATGACGATGACGATATCATAGGCGCAGCGCAGATATTCGAGCGTCAGGCGCAGCGCCTCGCTCGACAACAGCTCATGCCCGTCCTTGTCGGGCGCGCCGGCGGTCAGGACGCTGAGATTCTGGATGATCGTCGGCCGGGCCGCATTGCGGATATCGCAGTCGCCGAGCAGCGTTTCGCGAAGACCTGGCCCGGCCTCCAGAGCGAAGGCGCGCGCAAGGCGCGACGCGCGCAAATCGGCGTCGAGGATGAGCACGCGCTTCCTGAGCTGCGCGAAGGACGCCGCCATGTTGAGGGCGACGTGGTCGGCGCCCTCATGCGCGCCATAGGCGGCGATCGCGAAAAGGCCGATCGTCTCGCCTTCCCGGGACGTGAGGAGCCGCGTCCGCAGCGCGCGGAACTGCTCCGCCTCGCGCGACCGCGGGCGCCGAACGATGACGAGATCGGCAGGCAGGCGCCCCTCGCCCTCGCCCTCGCGGATGAAACCGTGCTGCACGCCGATCGCGGTTTCGATATCATCGCGCGTCAGAAGCCCGAGCCTTGAGGCCGCTTTCGCGAAGGGCGCATTCAACTCGCGCTGCAGCGTCTGGATGCGCGCGACGGCGTCATCATTGAGGCGCCCGAGGCGGATAAGCGTGTCGCGCAGCATCGCCTCGCGCGCGCGCTTTTGCTCGGCGGCGGCGAGAAGCTGTTCCGGCGTCACCGGGGCGCCGGCCTCGCCGACGATTTTGAGAAGCGGGCTCATGCGGCGGCCTTCATCGGCGGGGCTTTCGCCGGGCGGCGCTTGCGGCGCCTGACCGGCGCGGCCGTCACTTCAGCGACGATGCCGGTGCGGAAGGTCTGGCGCAGCGCCCCCGCAGACCGGACGCGCCCTTCGAGCAGTTCGACAGCGACCGCCGTCGTCGCGCCGAGAAGCGCGCCGGCGATGACGCCGAGGAGCGTGATGAGAAGCGGGTGCGGCGTCGCCGGCTTGGCTGGCGGCGTCGCGCGCGCAAGGAGGAAAACGTCGATCGTATCGACGCGCGACTGCATCGCTTCCTGCAGCGATCGGGTGGTGACGAGGTTGAACGTCTCCTGGCTCGCCGCCACCTTGTCTTCGAGGAGATCGTAAGTCTCGCGCGTTTTCTGCATCTCGAACAGCGAGGCTTTCTTGGCGCGCGCCTCATCCTCCAGCGCGGCGCGCCGGCGCGTCGCGTATTGGGCGCGGTCGGCGACCGATTGCAGAATGCTCGCCTCGAGCGCGGCGCGCTCGTTCGCCGCTTCGATATAGTCGGGATATTTCGGTCCGTAGCGGTCCTCGATGCGGCCAAGCGTGGCGATGACGGCGGCCAGGCGCGCTTGCGCCTGCAGCGCGGCGAGCGCGTCCTGCGGCAACGGAAAATTCGCCAGCTTTGATCCCGGCGTCGCCTCCGCCTGCCGCAGCAGCGACAGGGCGTCGGTCTCGTCGGTGCGCGCTTCGGCGAGGCGCTGGGTGAGCGCGGCGAATTCGACCTCGGCCGCCTCTATTTTCTGCGCGCCGAGCGGCAAGACGCCGGCCGCCGTGCGAAAATCGGCAAGCTCTTCTTGCGCCGTCGCGACGTCGCGCTGGAGCTGTTTGGTCTCGTCGGAAAATCCAGCGGCCTTGGCGGCGAAGCGCCGCTGCTTCTGGTCGAGAACGGTGTCCATGTAGGCGGATGCGAAGGCGTTCGAAATGCGCGCCGCCTCCGCCGGGCGGCTGGCGCTATAGGCAAGCTCAATCGTCGAGCCGAGATCGGTCGCGGTGATGGTGAGGTCTTTGAGAAGCTGGTCGGCCGCCCAGAGCTTCAGATCATTGCCGCCGACAATCTCGCCGCCGGTCTCCGCGATCCAGCGATCCTGATAGTCGGAGAGAACGAGAAAACCCTCCGCGGTGAGATCGTCGATGACGCGGAGAGCGACGGTGCGGCTCGATGCGACCGCCGCCTGCTGGCCGAGAAACTCCGCGACCTTGACGCGCGGTTCGACGAGACCCGTTATCGCATTGCGCTGGATTGAATCGACCTGCACCACGGACGAGGAAAGGTACCGCGTCGGCAAGACGAGCGCGAGCACGCCCGCCGTCAAAGCGCCGACAAGCAGCGACCAGAGAATGATCGCCTTGCGGAACTTCAGGACGGCGAAAAGCTCGGCGAGTCCCATGTCACTGCGCCTTTGAAACCGGTTTCGGCGCCGGCAGCGGCGCGGCGGAGGCGCGGTAATAAGCGATTGCGCCTTCTTTTTTTAGCCGCGCCATCAGCGCTTCGGCGCGTTTGACCGAGGCTTCCTCGATGATGAGGCGGCGCGCGAGCGGACCCCAGCTGGCGCCCGACTGCGCGTCGCTGCGCACGCCGGTGATTTTGAGGATCTGCGTTTCGGTCTCGCCGCGCAGGACGATGTTGTCCTTTAGCCCGTATTGCGCGAGTTGCAGGCGGATCGGGGCCGGGAACGCCGCGCCCGACTGCGTCATCGTTGAGCGCGCATAACGCGCGCCCGCCTTGTCGAGGAGGCTTGCGAGGCGGGTGAAATCCGCTTCCTTGTCGAAGAGCGGCGTTAGCGTCTCTTCCTTGAAGTTCTTCGAATCGAGCGTGAGGATCGCGAAGTCATAGACCTTACGCTCGGCGAACAGGGTCGGGTTGGCCCTGATATAGGTCTCGACCTCCTCGCGCGTCGGCTCGGGCGGCCGGCTTGCGATCGCGAGATAGAGATCGGCGAGCGCCTGGTCCTGCGCGGCGTACATGCGCGCGATGGCGTCCGGCTTTTTATGAAGGTTTGAATCGCGCGCAGCCTTGGCGAGCAGCGTGCGCGCGGCGAGGCTTTCGAGGGCGACGCGCTCGGCGTTGGGGTCCGTCGGCGAAAGCCCCAGCCGCGCCATTTCAAGGCGAAGATCGGTCAGGGTCAATTCGCGCCCGGCGGCTTTCGCGACAACCTGCGTCTTGCCGCTGGCGACGGGCTTCTTCTCATCGGCGGCGGAGGACGCGGTCAGCGTCGCGGCGATTACAGCAGCGGCGGCGACCGCGCGCACGAACGCAGGCTTACTCATAAACATCCTCACCTTCATGCGCCTTCCCCGCGCAGCAACGCCGTCATTCGCGCCGCGCGCCAGAAACGGATGCGCGCCAGCACGCCCGCCGCCGCGGCGCGGTCGCGAAGCCTCGTCAGCTTCGGACTGAACGCCACGCGGGCGAGATGCGGAACCGCCGACATGGCTATCGCCGCGGCGAGAATAAGCCACAGCGGACGGCGCAACGGCGTCTCCGTCGCGAACCCGTTCCAGCGCTCGAGAATGATCCGGTCCCATTTCCGGACAAGCTCGCTCCAGTCACGCCGGGCGGGATGCGAAACAATTGAGTTATCGTTAAATGCTAAACGAAGCCCTAGCGCCGCGCCGCGCCGGCACCAGTCGACGTCTTCCGATAAACCATTTGTAAACGGACCGATCGCGTCCGCCGCGGCGCGCCGCGCGAAGAGATTGGCGGTCGCCGCGAAGCTCTTGCGTTCGACATAATCGCGCTGGCGGAAGGCGAAAAACTTCCTGCCGCCCCGCCGGAATACGACTTCACCGAGCAGGCATTGCTTCAGAATTTCCGCTCCATGACGCCGAAAGAACAAGAATTGTTCATGGCCATGGGCGAACGTTTGGCCAGACTGGGTGAAACATCCCGGTAGCCGCTCCGGAGATTAGCGTCGAGAAGCTGACGGCAAGCGCGCAGCAAAAATTTCCCTTTACGTTTATAATTCGCGCCCTCCGAGGGGTGCTGCAGCGGGTTTGATGACCATTCCCCGTCAGGCTCGG
>FSSH01002536.1_pt1 | contig 17327 bp, 11 predicted proteins | sample 1166101 | NCBI WGS metagenome assembly FSSH01 (sample SAMEA32972668, study PRJEB13176) | freshwater metagenome | biome: Drinking water system; feature: Biomass in drinking water that filtered by 0.45 um membrane; material: drinking water | place: USA | collected 2012-12-20 | depth 0 m | reverse complement strand
CGTCCTGCGCGGCGGCGGCGAAAGCGGCGCGCGCCGCGGTGCTTGACCGGCTCGTGGCGGCGGCCTTGCTGACGCCGGAAATTGCTGATGAAGCGCGCGAGGCTCCGGCGATCGGCGCGCGCAAGGTGTTCCCGCGCATCGCCTATCACGCCGCGCGAGAATTGAGCGCCGGCTCGACGTCAGGCGAGTCCGTCGTTCCCTCGACGCTCGATATCGGCCGGCAGATGACGGCCGAGCGCCTCGTTGCTGCGCATGCATCGGCGTTCACCGACGGCGCGACAGCGGCGGCGATCGTCATCGACAATGCGACGATGGAGGTTGTCGCGAGCGTCGGCTCGTCCGGCCTCGACGCCAAGGGCGGCTGGATCGACCTGACCGGCGCCGTGCGCTCGCCGGGCTCGCTTCTAAAGCCGTTCATTTACGCGCTCGCCTTTGAAGACGGCGTTCTCGGCCCCGACACGGTCATCGAGGATAGGGTGCGCGGCTTCGGCGGCTATCGCCCGGAAAATTTCGATCGCACTTTCCGGGGCGAAGTGCGCGTGCGCGAGGCCTTGCAACATTCGCTAAACGTCCCGGCGGTTGCAACGCTCGAAAAAGTCGGCGTCGATCGCTTCAGCGCGGCGCTGAAGGCGGCGGGCGCGACGATCTTCCAGCGCAAAAGCACGAAGAGCGAGGCGAGCCTTGCGCTGGCGCTCGGCGGCGCGGGCGTCACCATGCGCGATGTCGCCGCGCTCTATGCCGGTCTCGCCAATCGCGGAACGATCCGTCCCCTGACATGGACGCGCGGCGCGGCGGCGGCGCGCGCGGAGGCGCAGCTTTTTTCCGCCGAAACGGCCGATCGCATCAACGCGATCCTGCGCGGGGCGCCCTCGCTCGCGGGCCGGGCCCCGGCGGCGTTGTCATCGTCAGCGCCGGTGATCGCCTACAAGACCGGCACCTCCTACGGCTATCGCGACGCCTGGGCGGCCGGTCATGCGAACGGGCTCACCATCGTCGTGTGGACGGGCCGCGCCGACGGCGCGCCGCGCCCCGGCGAAACGGGCCGCAAATCCGCCGCGCCGCTTCTCTTCGCGCTGATGGATGCGCTGACGAATGGCGCGGCCAAGCCGCATCCCGACGAGGCGGAGGCCGCCGAAACCTTCACGCATGTGCGGCTGGAGCGGCCCGCCGCCGAAACAGCGCCGTCGATCCTCTATCCGGTTCCGGGCTCGGAGGTTTTTCCGGGCGCCTTCGGCGGCGACGGCGTTGTCTTCGCCGCGAGCGGGGGCGCTGGGGGTTACGCCTGGTATGTCGACGGCGAGCGCGTGACCGGCGATGCGGGCGACGGGCGCCCGGTCTGGCGCCCGGCGGCGCCCGGCTTTTACGACATCGCCGTCGTCGATGGGAAAGGCCGCAGCGCCTCCGCAAAGGTGCGCGTCGCCGCGCTTCAATGAACGGGCCGACGCGGCGCGGCGTTCTCGCCGGCGCGCTGGCGCTCGCCGCCGCGCCGGCGCGCCCCGATTTCTTCGACGGCCAGACAGTCGTCTCGCATGGAGTCGAACGCGTGCTGACGGATATCGTCGCGCCGTCGCCGGCGCCGCTGCGGGGCGGGGCTGAACCCGGCGCTGACATCGCGCTCGCCGCGCTGCGGGCGTTTCTTGCGGATCATCACCCGCTTCCCGGCGCGCGCTCGCCGCTTGATCGCTGGGGGCGGGCGATGGGGCCCGCCCTCTACATGAAGGCCGGCGGCGCGCAAACCGTTCTTCAGACCGCGCTTCTTGAAGCGGGCGCCGCGCGGGTTTCTCCGCAGTCGGACGATGACGCGCTGGTCGACGCCTATTTCGCGGCGGAAGCGTCGGCCCGCGCCGCGTTGCGCGGCATTTGGGCGCTATCCGCCTATTCGATCCGCGACGCGCTGGATCAGCGCCGCGCCTTCGGGTTTCAGATTTATCGCGGCGCCGTCCGCGCGACCGGCGAAAGCAGGGGCCGCGTCTTCTTCAACTTCGGCGAGGATTTCCGCACGGACCTCACCGCGACCGTGACCCGGGGCGCCTTCCGCCGCTGGCGCGGCGATGATCCGCTGGCGTCCTATGACGGCCGAAGCGTCGAAGTGCGCGGGCTTGTCGACTGGATCAACGGCCCGTCAATCGAGTTGCATAACCAGCGGCAATTACGGCTTCTGTGACGCCTCACGGTAGACCCACAATTTCGCGCAGGCGTAATTGTAGACGAAGACAATCGGCACCGAGATGATTTTCGCCCAAAGCTCCGGCATCAGCGTCGCGAGCCCGACGACGATCGCCGTTGAAAGAGCAAGGCCGCCCGCATAAGCGATCATGAAGCGTCCGCCCTGGCGCGCGGCGGTCTTTGCGTCTTTCTGCTGGCGGAAGGTCCAGCGCCGGTTCAGATTGAAATTCACGACAAGGCTCGTCGCGAAGGAAACGACGTTGGACGGGCCCGCATGAAGGCCGGCGGCGAACACAAGCGCGGCGAACACGCCGAAATCGATCGCGGTCGCGATCGCGCCGACGACGGCGAAGCGCGCCAGCGGGTGGTTTTGCGCGCGCGCGATCAGCCTCGCCGCCGCGCTCATGCGGCCCCGGAAACGCGCTCGGCGCTGTTCGCCGTCCTGCCGCCAGCGTCGATCGAAGCTTCAATGATCGGCACCGGGCGGCGCTTCGACTGCATGTAGATGCGGCCGAGATATTCCCCGATGATGCCGAGGAACATCGCGTTCAGCATGATCGACATCAACAGGAGCACGGTCGTCGTCGCAAAACCTGTCGGCCAGTCCTGCCCGAACAGCAGCCGCCCGATCAGATAGACGAAGATCACGACAAAGGTGATCGACGCGACGACGAGACTCGTCAGCGAAGCGATGCGCAAGGGAATGAGCGAGTGATTGAGGACGCCGTCAACCGCGAGGCTGATGAGCGCGCGCAAGGGAAACTTGCTTTCGCCCGCGATGCGCGCCTGACGGTCATATTCGATTCCGACCTGCGAAAACCCCATCGAGCTGATGAGGCCGCGCACATAAGGCGAGGTGTCATCGACGGCGCGGAGCTGATCGAGGATGACGCGATCGACGAGACGAAATTCGCCGGCGTCGATCGGCAGGTCGTCTTCGCTGAGCGAGCGCATGAGACGATAGAAAGCCTTGCGCGCGAAGGCGGTGAGGGGCCCGTCGGGGAGCGACCGGCGCACGCCATAGACGACCTGATGGCCGGCTTCCCAGTGTTTCAACAGCTCCGGAATGAGCGCCGGCGGGTCCTGCAGATCGCAATCGATCTGCACGGAGCAATCGCCGCGCGCGGACTTGTAAGCGACAAGAACCGACCGCTGATAGCCGTAATTGCGCGCAAAACGAATGACCCGCACGCGCGCGTCCTTCGCGGCGATGTCCTTCAACAGCGCGAACGTTTTGTCGGTCGAATGGTTGTCGGTGAAGACGATCTCGAAATCATAGTCCGGCAGGGCGTCGAACACCCCGCGCACCGTTTCATAGGCGCGCGCGACGTTTTCCTCCTCGTTGAAGGCGGGGATGAGAACGGAGACGAGTTTTTTGCGCCGCAGATCGGTCATCGCCCCAACTCCGCAGACCGGGCCTGTCTGATCATGTCTGAAACTCCGTCCCGAAAAGTTATTCCGGCGCGCCAGCCCAGCAGGGCGGCGGCGCGATCGGTCGTTATCTCAAGGCGCCGGGAGCCGGTCGTGCGCGAGGGATCGCCATGGCGAAGAAGCGCGCGCGGCGCGCCGAGAACATCGAGAATAGTCTCCGCGGCGCTTTGCATCGAAATCGCTTCGCCCGAACCGATGTTGATCGGACCGGGCGTCGGTCGGTCAGTCTCAGCAAGGGCCATCAACGCGCCGCACACATCCTTGACATGGATGAGGTCGCGCACCGCGTCTGGATCGTTAATCACGACCGGTTCCCCGCGCGAAAACCGCTCGACCATCAGCGGGATCAGGAACTGCGTCGTCTGGCGCGGTCCATAGATGAGCGCCAGCCGCGCATTCGCGATCCGATAGGGAAGCGCCTTATCGATGACTTCCAGCATGCGGGTGCCGGACAAGGTGCATACGCCGTAAGCCGTTGACGGTATGCCTCGCATCTCCTCCGAATGCGGCGTCGGGGCGTCGCCATATTCTGCAAGCGTCCCGGCGCGCACGAACACCTTCGGCGGACTGGCGGTCTCCGCTGCGGCGCGCAGCGTCGCGAGGAGGCTCGTCACCGCCGGCTGCAAATGGGCTGTGAACTCATCAAAGATCGACGGCGACCGCGCGCGAGGGGTGCCCGCGAGGTAAAACACGGTGTCCGGCCTGATCTCGTTGAAGACGGCGGCGATGGCGGCCTGGTCGCCGGGCTCGACCCGCCGGACACCGGCCGCCGGCGCGAGTTCGTGCAACAACGCCGTCGATGTTGACGGCCGGATGACCGCCGTCGCCGCGCCGCCCCGTTCCCGCAACGCAGCCGCCAAATGGCTGCCGACAAATCCCGCCCCGCCGATGATAAGTGCGTTCTTTATGGCTCCCATCGGCGGCCTGTCCTCGTCAATGAACGACGCGCAGCGACGGCAGCGGCACGACAAACTGTCCGCCGCGATCGAGGAACGCCTGCTGCTGGCCTTTGATTTCGTCGAAGAAGTTCCAGGCGAGAACGAAAAGAATGTCGGGCTTTTCGGTCTCGATCGCCTCGACCGGCTTTATCGGGATGCGCAGGTTCGGCGAATAAAGCCCGTGCTTCAGCGGATTCTTGTCAACGAGGAAATCGAGATAATCCGTGCCGAGACCGTAATAGGTGACAAGCGTGTTGCCGCGCGCCGAGGCGCCGTAGCCGGCGATTTTCTTGCCCTGTTTCTTGAGGTCGCCGAGCAGCTTTCGGATGTCGACGCCGATCGCGTCCACGCGATCGACAAGGCGGTCATAGCCCGCCTTGTCGAGCATCCCGGCGCCCGCTTCCTCTTCCAGCATTTCAGCGACGATCGGCTTTGCTTTGACGCCCGCTGACTTCCGCGACAGGAAAATGCGCATCGAGCCGCCGTGAATGAGCGGCAGGCGATCGACATCAACGACGTCCATGCCGAAAAATGCGCCGAGCTTGACGATCGACAGGAGGCTGAACTGCGCCACATGCTCGTGATACATGTTTTCGAACAGGTTGTTTTCGATCATCTCCTTGGCGCGCGGGACTTCGATGACGAAATAGCCGTCCTCCGCGAGGAAGATGTCGATGCCCTTCATGAAAGAATGAAGGTCGCCGATATGGTTGAACGTGTTCGAGGTCGCGATGACCTTCGGCCGCTCGCGCGTCGCGCGGAGTTTTTCGGCGGTCGCCGGCGTGAAATAGTCGATATGAACCTCAACGCCGCGCTTCTTCGCCAGTTCGACGATGTTTGCGGCGGGATCGACGCCGAGCGTCCTGGCGCCGAGCTTGTTCGCCGCTGACAGCATCAGCCCGTCATTGCAGCCGATATCGACGATGAGGCGGCCGGGCCCCGCGATGTCGTAAAGTCGCCTGGCGAAGCCTTCAAAATGGGTGTGCATCAAGCTCGCGCCGGAGGGCACGTAGAGATAATGGCGGAAGAAATCGGCGGGGATCTGGTCGGCGACCTGAACGAGACCACAGGAAAGGCAGACCTGCGTGTTAAGGCCGAAGGCCGGCTGTTTCTTGTCGAGATCTTCAGGCCGGATCAGCATCTGCGCCGGGGCATGATCGCCAAGCGGCAGATAGAGATAAGGGTCCGGCGCAAGGCAGGCCCGGCAATGCGTGAGCGTGTCCATCTTGCGTCCGTTTCCCCGGTTCAGCGTTTGGTTCTGAGCTTCAAGAACTCGCTCGCGGTTTCATACACATGATTGAGCTGCTCGTCGCTGAGGCCCTGGTGGCAGCCGATGACGATGCCGCCGCGCGTGACGAAATCGGCGCCGGGATAGCCCTTCGCTCGTTCGCGGCGCGCCATGGTCTTGAAACCCGGCTGGCGCAGGATGTTGCCGGTGAAGATCGGGCGCGTCTGGATGCCGCGGCCCTCAAGGAACATCTGCATTTCATTGCGCGTGAAGGGCGCGCCGTCGCGCACGACGAGCGGGAAGGCGTACCAGGTGACGTCGGCGCCCTTGATCATCTCAGGGAGCACGAAGAACTCCTCATACGCCTTGAAGAACGCCTTGTGGCGGTCGAACGTCGCCTGCCGCGACTTCAAAAAGCCGGGCAGGCGCTTGTACTGGACAAGGCCGAAGGCCGCGCCAAGCTCTGACGGCTCGAAGTTATAGCCGATCATGTCAAAGATGTATTTCGCGTCATAGGCGATGCCGTCGATATCGGCGCCGAAGCGGGCGTTCGAGCTTTCGGACTCCGCGAACACGGAAGACCGGCGGCCCCAGCCGCGCAGGATGCGCGCGCGCTGCTCGTGCTCTTCATCGTTCATGCAGAGCATGCCGCCATTGCCGGCGCAGTTGATGATGTGGGCGCCGTAAAAGCTCGTCGTGCAGATGTCGGCGCGTGTCCCGGTCGGGCGGCCGTGGAGCTTGGAATCGAGCGTGTCGGCGCTGTCTTCAAGGAGGAGCAACTTGTGCCTGTCGGCGATCGCACGCAGCGCGTCCCAGTCCGGGATGTTGCCCATGAGGTTTGGAACGACCATCGCCCGCGTCATCGGCGTGATCATCTCCTCGATCTGCTCAGGGATGATGTTGAGCGTCGCGGGATCGACATCGACGAACGAGGGAACAAGGCCGCTTTGCACCTGTGTCGCGACGGTCGTCGAGAAGGTGAGGGCGGGCGTGATGACTTCAGAGCCCTTCGGCAGGTCGAAGGCGCCAAGACCGAGCAGCAGCGCCGAGGAGCCGGAGTTCACCATCACGCCGCGGCTCTTGCCGAACAGCGCGGCGATCTTGCTTTCGAACTCCTTGACGTTCGCGCCCGGAAGCGTCGACGTGCGAAGCACTTTGACGACGGCGTCGATTTCTTCTTCGCCGCTGACGCTCAACGCATAGGGAACGCGCATTTCTCTCTCTCCTCAGATTCCGTTAACTGTTCGCTTCAACCTTCACCGGCCCCGCTCGATCGCGTGGCGGATATACCGGTCAATTCCTTCTTCGATCCCGACTTTGGGCGCCCATGCGGGGAACAACGCCCGCGCTTTGGCAAGGCTCGGGCAGCGCCGCTGCGGATTGTCGACGAGATAGTCCTTGTCGTCGCTGACGGCGTGCTTGACTTCAAGGGGCGTGCGCCCCAGCGCCGCCGCGCCGATGCGCGAGACCGTGCGCGCAAGGTCGAGCATCGAAATCTCGACTTCGTCGTTGCCGACGTTCAGCGGCTCGCCGGCGACGTCAGAGGCCAGCATGCGGATCATCAGCGCCGTCGCGTCGGTGATGTAGCAGAATGAGCGCGTCGGTTTTCCGTCGCTCAACAGTTCGATCGGCTTGCCGGCGAGCACGCAGCTGACGAAATCAGGCAGGACGCGCTGGTCGTTAAGCCTGAGGCCGGGTCCGTAGACGTTGAATGGGCGGATCAGCTTGATCGGCGTGTCATAGAGGCGGAACCACGTCATGGCGAGCGTCTCGGCCATGCGCTTGCCTTCGTCATAACACGCGCGCGGGCCGGTGCAGGAGACATTGCCGCGATAGTCTTCCGGCGTCGGAATGAACGCCGGCAAGGGGTCGCCGTAAATCTCGCTCGTGCTCATCACGATGACGCCGCGCACGGTCTTCGCGCGTGCGAGGTCGAGCATGTGGCGCGTGCCGCCGACATTGGCGTCGATCGTCTCGATCGGGAACTGGCGGTAAACCATCGGCGAGGCGATGCTGGCGCCATGGACGATGTAGTGAACGGGCCCGGCGATCGTCAGCGGTTCGGCGATGTCATGCTTCAGGAACTGAAGATCGGGCGCCCCCTCATAATGGGCGAGGCGTTCGGGCAGGCCGGTCTTGAAATTGTCGAGCGCGATGACCTTGCAAGGTTTCGCCGCGCCGGCGCGGTTCCAGCCAAGCAGCGTCTCGACGATATAGCTCATCAGGAAGCCGCTGGCGCCGGTGACGAGAACCGTCGCGCCGTCAAAGCGCGGCAGCACGTCCTTGAGGTCACGCGTCAGGCGGGCGACGTCGTCAGCGACGATGCTTGAATAGTGCGCCGCCGCCATCATGCCCCCGCGCCGATCTGGATGCGCACGAGGCCCGGGTCGAGCGTCAGCGTGCGGAGCGAATTGCGCGCGTCAAAGACGATATTGCCGCGCATCGCCGATTTGACCGCCGCCCAGTTGAGCGCCGACCATTCGGGCCATGCGGTGCCGATGACCGTCACGTCGGCGCCCTTCACGGCGTCGAGCGCGCCGGCGGCGTAGCGCACCTTGTCGCCGAAGGCGCCGCGCGCGATCTCGGTCGCGATCGGATCGTAAACGGCGACTTCGCCGCCGCGATCAATGATCTGTTCGGTGAGGGTGACCGCCGGCGAATGGCGGAGGTCGTCAGTCCCTGACTTGAAGGTCAGGCCGAGAACGCCGACGCGCTTTCCCTTGAACGCGCCGATGCGCGCCTCGGCGAGGTCGAGCACGGCGGCGGTGCGCCGGTCGTTCACCGCCGACACCGCGTTCAGCAGCGCCGCGTTGACGCCGCGATCCTTCGCAAAGGCGCGCAGCGCCGCGACGTCTTTCGGAAAGCAGCTGCCGCCATAGCCGCTGCTCGGGCGAATATAAGAAAGAATGCCGGGCTTGATGCGGCGGCCATCGACGACTGGCGACAGGCGCCGGTCAAGGTGCACGCAGTCGAGCGCCACTTCGACATCAGCGCCCGGCGTCGCTTCGCACAGCGCCGCCATTTCATTCGAGAAGGAGATAAGCGTCGCCAGGAGAGCGTTCGAGGCGTATTTGCAGAACTCGGCGTTGCGCAAGGAGACGACGGGTTTGGGGCAGTCGAATTTCTCGTATATGCGGCCGAAGACTTCCGCAGCGCGCGCATCGATCGCGCCGATGACGATGCGGTCGGGCTTGGTGAAATCTTCAACCGCCGACCCCTCGCGCAGGAATTCTGGATTCATGCAAAGGCCGAAATCGGCGCCCGCTTTCTTGCCCGAAGCGCGCTCAAGCGCCTTGAGGACGACGCCGTCCGTGGTGCCGGGGACGACCGTGCTCTTCACCGCGACGACGGTGTAGGCCGCCTTGTCGCGCAGCGCCGCGCCGATTTCGGCGGCCGCCGCTTCAATCTGTGAAAGGTCGATGCGTCCTTCATGGTCGGGCGTGCCGACGGCGATCAGGACAATGTCGGCGCCCTTCACCGGGGCGTTGACGTCAGTCGATGAGGCGAGCGTTCCGTCAGCGGCGCGCGCGGCGACGATTTCATCGAGGCCGGGCTCGAAGAAGGGCGCAAGGCCGCGCTTGATCTTGTCGACGCGCCCTGCATCCTTGTCGATGCAGGTGACCTGGTGCCCGAGCGCGGCGAGACCGGCGCCGGTCACCAGCCCTACATAACCTGTTCCGACAATGGCGATTTTCATCTGCTGTCCGGTCAATTTCTGCTGACGCCGGGGCGATCGAACTGGCGCCACGGGGCGGCGCCCGACTCCCACAAGGCGTTGAGATGATCGCGGTCCCTGACCGTGTCCATCGGATGCCAGAAGCCGTCATGCTTGAACGCGCGCAGCTCGCCGTCCGCGGCGATATTGGTCAGCGGCGCCATTTCGAGCGGTTCGGCGTCGCCCGGAATGTAGTCGAGCACGCCCGGCTCGAACACGAAGAACCCGCCATTGATCCAGGCTTCGTTCTTCTGGGCCTTCTCCGCGAACTCGACGACCTTGTCGCCTTCGATCTTCAAGCTGCCGAAGCGCGCTTGCGGCTGAACGGCCGTAACCGTCGCCAGCTTGCCGTGCGATTTGTGAAATTCGAGGACTTTTGGAATGTCGATATTTCCGACGCCGTCGGAATAGGTGACCATGAACGGCTCGCCCTTCAGCCACTCCTTGAGGCGAAGAAGGCGCCCGCCGGTCATTGTCTTCTCGCCCGTGTCGACGACGCTGACGCGCCAGTCCTTGGTTTCATTGCGCGCGTATTCCATCGCGCCGTCCCGAAGCGAGACGGTGAAGTCGGTGTTCATCAGGTAAATGTCGCGGAAGAACTGCTTGATGAGCATCGACTTGTAGCCGGCTGCGATGATGAAATCGGTGAATCCCCAGCGGCTGTAGATGTCCATGACATGCAGCATGATCGGGCGCTGCCCGACTTCAACCATGGGTTTGGGAATGCGGACTGTCTCCTCCGCCAGCCTCGAGCCGAGGCCGCCCGCTAACAGGACTACTCGCATGTCTCACCCCAGGATCGCGCGCCGGCGCATCGAGCCGCGCGTGCGTCACCGCGGTTCTGAAGCATGGATCAAGCCAGTACAAGGCGATACCGCTAATCCGCGCCGCGGCTGTGAGACCGATCACAGGCGGCGGCGTCTTTGCTGGTGAGGTGGTTGTTGATCCCTTAGCGTGCCATTCTGGCGCGCAAGGTGCGGCGCTGTCCGTAAGGAGCGCCGGCGCGACAGGGGAGCGCGCAACGCCATGGCGACATCGCGGCTTGTGGTGACGGGGGCTGGCGCGGCCGGATTGTTCGCGGCGGCGGGCCTGTTTGCGCGCCTGATGAACTACGACATGCGCCGTGACGAGCAGCTCTATGTCTCACCCGCGGCGCTGCTGGACGGGCAGCGCCTCTACCACGACTTCTTCTATAACCATGTGCCGGGGTCTGCGTGGCTGTTCCATGCGACCTATGAGGCGTTCGGCGGCGGCGGTCTTCTCTTCTCTGCGCGCCTGACGATGTTTTTCGTCTGGCTGGCGTTCGCGGCGGCGGCGGCCTATTTCACCTGGCGGCTGTCGCGCTCGGCGCTTGCCGCGGCGGCGGCCGTCGTTTTCCTCGTCGCGAACGATTTTCTGCTTGGCGCCGTCGGGGCGCTGGCGACCAATAATTTCCTGCCATTGCCGTTTGCGTTCGCCGGGCTTTGCCTTTTCGCGCTCGGCCTTCGCGGCGAGAGCGTTTTCGGCCGCACCGCGCCGCGCACCGGGGCGAGGCCGCTGACGATTTTCGCGGCCGGCTTTTGCTTTGCGGTCGCGTTGTCCATGAAAGTGAGCGCGATCGCTTTCGTTGCGCCGGTCGCGGTCGCTGCGTTCCTCCTGCCGGGGCAGGTCCCGCTTGCGAACCGGCTCAAGACCGTCTTACTGCCCTTCGCGCTCGGCGGCGTCGCCGGCGCGGCGCCCGTTATCGCCGAATTCCTGCGCGCGCCGGACATTTTCCTGGCGCATGTCACGCAGTACCACACGGGCCCGCATGTCGCCTATTACGAGGTCCGGTCGGGCGGCGATGAAAGCGTCGTGATGACGACGGGCGCCAAGGCGATGCTGGCGCTGAAGATTTGGTTTACCGGCGTCAATCTCCTGTTGGCGCTCGCGGCGCTGCTGGGGGTCGCAACTCGCGGCGCCGGCAAGGCGTTAAGGCGCGGCGTTCCAGCGCTCGCGATCGCGGTCGCCGCGTCGGTCGCGGTGTTCGGGTTTGCGCCGACGCCGTCGTTCCCGCAATACTTCGCGCCGCTCTCAGCGGCGCTGCTTTTCATTTTCGCGGTCACCTATCAGCCAGGCGCGCCGGGCGGGCGAAGCCGCCAGACATGGGCGCTCGCCGCAATCGCGGCGCTGTCGTTCCTGATCGGCGCGCCGCGTCTCATTCAGCACGCGCCGAAACTTGCCGCGCCCGGCCAGTGGACGGTCGCCAGGGTCGAGGCCTCCGGCAAGGCGATCGCGGCCGAAATGGCCAGGGCCGGGGTCGAGGGGAAGGTCCTCACCCTCATGCCCGTCTATCCGCTGGAGGGCGGTCTTGAGGTCTATCCGGAATTCGCGACCGGCCAGTTTGTCTATCGGACCGGCGACCTGACCGAGCCCGCCCTTCTGGCGAAGTACCGGACGACGGCGCCCTCCCAGATTGCGGCTTTCCTCGAAAACGACCCGCCGGCCGCCATGCTCCTCGGCTTTGAGCCGGAACTCGAAGCGCCGATGGTGAAATTCGCGGAGGCCAAGGGCTACCGCCGGGTCGGGCGCCTGTCGGTCAAGGATCGCTACGGGGATGGCTATCTGTTGGTAAGGCCCACAAACCCATGAGCCGGGCACGGATGCATCTGTGGCCGGACCGGGACAGGGCGCCCGGAAATCGCTCAACCCGCCGGCTTTCGATTGCTTTCGGGGGCCTTGGAGGGGCATGTATGTTACGCTGCCGTAAGGAGTTTTTCCGGTTTACCGCCGGGGATGGTGCGCGGCAGCATTTTGGGGAGACGTTTCTGTGAACCGCAATTTCGGCTTCGACCCTGATGGGCCGGCGCAGGCCTCGGCTGGCTATGGCGACGACCGCATCGGACTTTCTGAGCTTCTTTCAATCATTCGCCGCCGCCAGGCGACGTTCACGGCCGCTTTTCTGCTGACAATCGGCGCGGTCGTTGCGTTCGTCCTTACTGCGCCGCCGACCTACAAGGCGCGCGCCGTCGTCATGGTCCCCTCCATGGCGCAGTATGACGACCCGGCGGCTGCGTCCGCCCGGATGACATCGGAAGACGAAATCCGCATCAACACGACGGTCGAACTTCTCAAATCGCCGCGCGTCATCGAAGAACTTGCGCGCGTCATGTCTCAAGAGCTCGAACATATCCAAGCCGCGCCGCGCAACCACAGCGCAACGAACGCCGAAGCGAAAATGACGGCGCAGCCCGCCGCCTCGATCGGCGATCAGTCCGTCACGGGGCTCGGCGAAGCGCGCTCCCTGAACGACATCAGCGAGTCGATGACGTCGGCTGACGACAAGATCAGCCTCTATACGATCACGAAAATCCAGGACCAGACTGAAATCCGGCGCGTGTCAGGCTCGCGCCTGATCGAAATTTCCGTGACGGCGCGCACGCCAGACACCGCGACAAAAATGGCGAACGGGCTGCCCGAAATCTACTCAGACATGCGCCGCGAAGACTACAAGCGCGACCGCCGGCGCAGGATCGACAAGCTTGAAGATCAGGTCGCCGACGCGGAGGAAAAGGTTTACGCCGCGAACGTCGCCGTCGCGAAATTCATGCGCGAGAACAACCTGCTTGGACCGCAAGCTGCGGCGGCGTTTCAAAATCGCGTCTCGGCTCTTGAAATGACAATCGCGAACACGCAGGCGGAATCGGCCTCCCGGCGCCTGAATGAGCTGCTGGGCGAGCAAAAGGCGCTGCAATCGCGCCTTGCGGAACTGCAGGTCACTTATGGCCCCGGCTATCCGGAGGTTATCGGCGCGCAGCAGCAGCTCATCGATATCGGCCTCAGGATTGAGGAAGAACGCCAATTGTCGGCCGGCGGCGCGTCGGCGCGGCGTTCTGAGTTCGACGCCGCGGCGGCCGCCCTCGCCGGCGAGGTGCGGTCGATCCGCCGCAAACAGTTCGATGACATGGAGCTGAACGCGCAGCTTTCAGAGCTTGAACGCGACGCGACCGCCGCGGCCGAAATTCTCGACTCGTTGTTGTTGCGCCTCAGCCGCGTAAAGGGTGAGAGCTTCATCGACTTCGCCGGCGTCGAATTTGTGACGCGCGCCACCGACCCCCTCGATTCCAACATGAAGGAAAATGTGAAGCGCATCATCGTCGGCATGCTGGGCGCGCTTTTCGTCGCCTTGCTCGCGGCGATGGCCGCCGAAGGCCTCGACAGCAAGGTGCGCTCCGCCGATCATGTTCGCGCGTTCCTGCGCGCGCCGACGCTGGCGATGATTCCAAAGGTGAACTCGCGCCGCGTCGCGCCGGCGGCGATGCAGAGCTACATCGAAAAAAATCCGGACTCCGATTTTTCGGAGGCGATCCGAAACCTTTATCTCGAATTGATGTCGCAGAAATCCGGCCTCAAGCAGCGCGTCGTCGTCATCACCTCGGTGAAGGCGGGCGACGGCAAGACGACGATCGCCAACGGGCTCGCCGCCGTCGCTGAAGCCTTCGACGTTCCCGCGAAAGTCATCGAATTCGACCGGCACTTCCAATACGGCCCGCCCGAAATGAAATCGGGCGTCGAGGTTGATGCCATGGCGCAGCCCGCCGACATGTCCGCATCGACGCAGGTGACGCCGATCCATCCGGCCGTCATCCGCCCGATCGACGAATCGGCGTGGCGCGGGGAACAGCAGCCGCTGTTGCCGCGCCAGCTTATCGACATGACCGACCGCTGGAGCCTCATCATCGTCGAGGCCCCGCCGATCCTGCGCTCCCGCGACGCCAAGGCGCTCGCCGCGAACGCGACCGATGTGATCGTCGTGCTGGAATGGGGCGGGGTGACGCCCGGCGCCCTCAAAGCGATTCGCAAGGCCTTCGGCCGGGTTGAAATCGGCGCCGTCATCAACCGCGTCAACATAAAAGCCCATGCCCGGCGCGGTTACGGCGACACCATCGATTACGCCACGCGCTACGCATAAAAAGGCCGGCCCTCTCACGGATTTAATCCCGCGCCTGGGGGACCATCAGCGCTTGCTTAAGCGCGAAGCAGCTTAGGGTTCAGCTCGTTTCACAGTCGAGCCGCATGACCCCAGTCTCCCATCGAAGCACCACCGCGCCAGTCCGCCGGCGCGCAGCGTTGCGGATCGCCGCGCCGGGCCCTGAAGGCTGGCGACGCATCAGGAAGACCGCAGAGGCGGCGGCGCTCGCTGTCGCCCTCGCCCTGTTCGCCAAAGCCGCCTTGACGATCGCCGCCCCAATTCCGGCGCCGCCGCCCCCGACTTCGGCGACCGGCGAGGCGCCGGCCAGCGTCGCCGCGACGGCCGCGCACGCGGGAGGAAGTCCGTTTCGGCGCGCAGACAATTCGCCAGTCTCCTCATCGGCGCCGCTGACAGAATCAGCGCTAAACATCGTCCTTCATGGGACTTGGCGGGGCGCCGCCAGCGCCGCCGCGGTGATTTCGGCCGACGGCGCCCCACAGCGAAAACTGGCGGTCGGCGAGGAAATCGTCGCCGGCGTCACGCTTGAGGAAGTGCAGGACGAGTTTGTGGTGATCAGCAACAATGGCGTGCGCGAGGCGGTGGCGATCGTCAACCGCAAAGTCGATATGAGCGCGACTGAGCCTGGCCAGGATACCGGCGGAGAGGGCGCGCCGGCGCCGTCGGCCGCGCCGCTGCGCGATCCTGCTTCGACCGGCGCCGCCGCGCCGCTGACAGTCAGCGCCGACGCCGCCGCGCTTGGCGAGGATCGTTTGGCGAANNAACAATGGCCGCAGCGGCGCCGCATGATTCGGAATAGCGTTCTATCCGCCATTGTCGGCCTGTTCGCGCTGCCGGCCGCGGCCGCGCAGCCGAAAGATCCGTGCGAGGAACGTCTCAATTTCGAGAACATCGAAATCGGTCTCGTCATCGACGAAATGGCGAGCCGCACAGGGCGGAAGTTCCTGGTCGATCCGCGCGTCACTGGAAACGTCACCGTGAAGTCAGGATCGGAGGGCGGGCTTTGCCGCGAAGAGGCGTGGGAGCTGTTCCTCGCCGCGCTGCGCGTCAACGGCTTCACCGCGACGCCGATCACCGCCGACACGTTCAAGATCGTTCCGGCGCAAATTGGCGCGCGCGAGGCGGGGCCCGTCAATGAATCGAACGGTTCGGGTTTCGCGACGCAGATCATCCGCCTCGATCATGTGAATGCGCAGGAAGCTGCAAGCAGCATCACGCAGGTCATCGGGGAAACGGGGCTCGTGTCGTCCGTCTCATCGACGAATTCGCTGATCGTCGTCGATACGCCGGACAATATCGAACGCATTCGCCAGATTGTCGCCCGCATCGACCGCGATTCCTCGGTCGTCGAGACCTTCACCTTGCGCAATTCCTCCGCGGCGGAAGCTGCCGCCGCCGTCAACGCGCTGGCGCGCCAGGCGAGCGAGGAAGGGGCGGCGGTCGGCGCGGCGCGCGTGCAGACGACGCCGATCGCCTCGTCCAATCGCCTCCTCGTCCGCGCCCGGCCGGAAATTATGGGGCGCGTGCGCGAGATCATCGCCGAATTTGACGCCGTCGGCGGCGCGGGCGCAAGCCTTGCGGTCGTCCAGCTCGCGCACGCCGACGCGGAAACGATGGTGAAGCTTCTCGGCGGCCTCGCCGAGGCGACAGGGCCGGCGCCGGAGGCGGAAGCCGCCGCCAACCTCGCCGGGGTCGCGCAGGAACGCCCGCGCCTTAGCGCCTATCCGCCGACAAATTCGGTCATCATCTATGGCGACGCGGAAACGCAGCGCACGATGAAAAGCGTGATCGCGCAGCTCGACGTGCGCCGCGAGCAGGTGCTCGTCGAAGCGATCATCGTCGAGGTCTCCGACGGCACGGCGCGCCAGCTCGGCGTCAACTACTTCGCCGCCGACCGCAACGGCGAACGCGTCCTCTTTTCGTCGAACACGTTCGGCGGCGCCGAGCGGCAGCTGTTGTCGGACGCCGGGCGCGGCCTTATCGAAAGCGACCCGGACGACCGCGAAGGCCTCGCGCAGGACGCGCTCGACTCGCTCCTCGGCCTCAGCGGATTTTCCTTCGGCGGCGCGGCGACGTTCGGATCGGGCAAGATATTCGGCGCGATCCTGACGGCGATCAAGGAAGACGATCAGTCGCGCGTCTTATCGTTCCCCTCGGTCGTCACCCTCGACAACGAACCGGCGACCCTGTCGGTCGGGCAAGAGATCCCGATCACCACCGGCGAAACCGTCGGCGATGATTTCACCAACACCTTCCGCACCGTTTCGCGCGAGGAAGTAGGCGTCATCCTGAAGGTGACGCCGCACATCAACCGCGGCGGCACGATCACTCTGAAGATCGATCAGGAATCTTCAAACGTCGCCGGACAGATCATCGACAGCTCGACCGATCTCATCACCAACAAGCGCGCCATCACGACGACGTCAGTCGTCGATGACGGCGACATCCTGGTGATCGGCGGCCTCGTCGATCAGTCGGAGGAGCAATCCTCGTCTAAGACGCCGATCCTCGGCGACGCGCCGCTCATCGGCAATCTGTTCCGCTCGTCGAGCCGCGCGAAGGCGAACCGCAATCTGATGGTTTTCATCCGGCCGACGATCATCGGAACGCGGCAAGCCGCGCGCGTCGCGACGGATCAGAAGCTCAACCTCATCTCCGGTCAGATCGCCGCGGCGTCAAAAGGGAAGGCGCCGGACTTGCGCGCGCGCATCGCCGAGGTGACGGGCCCCATCGCCGGGGCGCCGCTGCTTCGCGACGAGGTCGCGCCATCGGCGTCGCCGCCCTTCGACCAGGCGCCAGACGCCGGCGCGCCAAGCGAGACCGCGGCGCGGCCCGTTGAACCGAAGCCTGCAGCGCTCACCGCCGGCGAGGCCTCGTTTGAGCCCACGCCGCTGGCCGGCG
>FSSH01000024.1_pt2 | contig 17362 bp, 21 predicted proteins | sample 1166101 | NCBI WGS metagenome assembly FSSH01 (sample SAMEA32972668, study PRJEB13176) | freshwater metagenome | biome: Drinking water system; feature: Biomass in drinking water that filtered by 0.45 um membrane; material: drinking water | place: USA | collected 2012-12-20 | depth 0 m | reverse complement strand
AGCGACAGGACGATCAGCGGGAGGGTGATGATCAGGAGGATCGGTCGCAGGATGAGATTCAGAAATGTCAGCACCAGGACGGCGGCCGCGCCTGCCGTCAGGGTCGAGGCTTCGATGCCGGGCACGATGGCGACGGCCAGAAAGACCGCAATGCCGGTGGTGACCACGCGGGTCAGGGCCGCCCGTATCCCTCCGTGGAAGGGCGAGGCCTGCGCAAAGCGGGAGATCTGAATTCTCTCCATGTCGGAGGGCCCTCTATTGTGCCGCAGGCGCCTGTGGCGGCGCCGTCGTCACTTTCTTGGCCGCGGAGTAATGCACTTCGGTCGCGGTCAGCGTCTTTTTCTCCTTCGTCGCCTCGATCACCACGCGATCACCGATGGCTGGCGGCTCTGTCGACGACGGATTGCCCTTGGCCTTGAAGTGGGTTTGTTTGGTCAGCGTCACCGAAACCACTTTCCCCTTGGGAGTTTTGACTTCGATGTGGGTACCGTCGATCGCCGTGACGGTGCCCAGCACATGCTGGCCCGAACCGTGGGCCCAGGCGGCTGAGGAGATGAACACGAGTGCAAAGGCCAATAGAAGGTGTCGTACCATGGTCGGCGCCAGCTCCTTATGAACAGTATTAATGATGATGACCGGACCCTGCTGTCGTGGCAGCCGAGTCATCGCCTTGAAGAAATTTATCGAAGGCCGCTTCCTCGTCCGCCGCATGCTGGGACTTCGGATTCAGCGACTTCATCGTGTCCAGTTCCTGAGGTGTGAGTTTGGGCAAATGGCGAATGAAATGCACCAGCTTCCAGCTATCCAAATCCTGCTCCGGGTCGCCTTCGCCCCAGGCCGGCATGGCGGTAAAACGAATCCCGTTATGAATCACCCAGAAGAGTTCGCCGTCCGACATGGTCTGGGTCGGTGATTCGCGCAGATCCGGCGCTTTCGGATAGACATTCTTGCCGATCGGCGTTTGGCCGCTGCCGTCGTTTGCGTGGCAAGTGGCGCAGTGGTCGGCAAAGTGGGCCAATCCATCCTGCACCACGTCCGGGGTGACCGGCACAGGATTCGGCTTGTTGCGGTGCTCAAGCGGAATGGCCAGATAGCGGACTTGCCGGGCCAGCAACACTTCGAGCGCGTTGGGCTCGGCTTTCGCGCTGAATCCGGTCGTGAACATCTGGTAGCCGAACCAGCCCAGCAACGCCAGAGTGCCGAGGATCATAAGGACCAGAAGGGTGATGAGTTTAGTTTTCATACGCGCGATTCACTATACAAAGTCTGCCGAAGAATTGCCAACGACTACGAGGCGACAGGGCGCTGCGATGTCTCGACCAGGCGAAAGGCGAGCAGGATGAGCACCGGCACGTGCATGAGCAAGCCGCTCAACCCCATGAAGGACTCGCCGATCAAGAAGGTCATCCCGAGATTGAAAGCCAGCACCCCATAGTAGAGGCCGATTCCGAGAAGGATTCTGGGTGTCACGGAGGCAACGGGACGGACAGGCAGTGCCGATAGCCGGCGGTCGAGCGGAAAATAGATGGCGAGGGAAATCAGGCCGACGACGGCCCATCCGCAATAATTGGCGAAGGGAACGCCGAAGTGCCAGCCGGGGTCTGGGTAGAAGTAGATTTTGCCGAGGAACCAGCGATCGCCGCGGAGCGCGACCGGATCGATGACCATGTCGATGAACGCGAAGAGCAGGGCTGTCAGAATCCAGAGGCGCCAGCTTGTGCGCGTATTGATGTCGAGGCGCAGGGATCTGAGAGGAAGCGTGGAGGCGGCCGTACGATCGATCGGCAGCAAGAGGCCGAGGGCGACGCAATAGGCGGCATAGAGCAGAAAACTGAACGAGATCGAATCCATGAACGGGATATTGGAGAAGTACAGTTCCTGCCCGATCGTCGAACCGTTGTAGTGATACCAGCCGAAGGGAACGCCGTTGCGTGTCGACGAGTATTCGCAGATGAACGCGGTCGCCCAGCTGATCAACCAGAAGCGCCAGGTGCGGGGCCAGCCGATGAGCTGGATCGCGGCAAAGAGAAAAGCCGCCAGGAAGACAAAGACGTAGGGACGAAGGAGGATGGTTTTGAAAAAGAGGGCGACGTACTCCACAGTGGCGGAGCCTCACGCGTAATGGTGATCGCGGAACCAACGGACCGCTTTTTCGAGCGCGACTTCCGGCGGTGTTTGCGGGATCCCGAGTTCCCGGATCGCCTTGCTGCAATCGTAGTGCATCTTGTATTTGGCCATCTTCACCCCTTCCAGCGGAATACGCGGGGGGATGCCGGTGACCCAGGAAAAGGCCAGGTTCATATAGGCGAGGGGCAGGATGAGTTCACGCGGGAGTTTCACCGACGGCATGTTGACGCCGGTCAAGCGGCTCAGGATCTCGAAGATGTCCCGCAGCATCAGATTTTTCGTGCCGAGAATGTAGCGTTCGCCGATCCGTCCCTTCTCCATGGCCAGCAGATGGCCGGCGGCCACGTCGTCGACATCGACGATGTTCATGCCCGTTTCAATATAGGCCGGCATCCGGCCTTTCATGAAGTCCACGATCATCTGCCCGGTGGGAGTCGGTTTCACATCGCCTTCGCCGACCGGCGCGCTGGGATTGACGATCACGACTGGCAGCCCCTGCTTGGCCAGCGCCAGCACTTCCTGCTCGGCCAGATATTTTGACCGTTTGTAGTGGCCGGCCATTTGTTCGAGCGATACCGGGGTCTCCTCGGTGCCCAATCCACCGCCGGGAGGCAGCCCGATGGCGCCGATGGTGCTGCAGTAGACGATCCGCTCGGTCCCGATATCTCGCGCGGCTTCCATCAGGTTCTTCGTGCCGGTCACATTCACATCGTAGAAGATGGTCGGACTCCTGGCCCAGAGGGCGTAGTGCGCGGCGACGTGGTACAGCTGCCCGCAGCCGGTGAGGGCTTTGCGTAACGATTCTTTGTCGCGCAGGTCGCCGTAGGCGCCGTCGATCTTGAATTGCTGCAGATTGGAGAAGTCGCTGTCGCGGCGGGCCAGCACACGGACATCGACCCCGGCTTTGATCAAGGCTCGGACGACCGCCGCGCCGACGAATCCGGTTGCGCCTGTGACGAGAGCTTTCATTGCGAAGACGTGAAGCGTGAAACGTGAAGCGTGAAACGCAGGGATTGTTTGTCGGAATTAGCGATCATGCGCTTCACGAGAGACGTTTCACGAACGACGGTCAATTCTTCCGGGAGGTGATATATCGCGCGATCTCGCGGAGCGGATCGGCCGACGGGCCGAAGGATGACAGCCGATTGATCGCGCGTGCGACGCAGTCGTCAGCCAGCTTCTTGGCCCCGTCCACGCCGTAAAACGTCGGATAGGTTTTCTTGCCGCGCTCGGCGTCCGTGTTGGGGTTTTTGCCAAGTTCTTCGCGGGTGCCGGTCACGTTCAGGACATCGTCGGCGATCTGGAAGGCCAGGCCGATATCTTCGGCGTACCCTGTCATGTCGTCGAGCTGCCGATCGGTCGCTCCGGCGGCGATCGCACCCATCCGCACAGCCGCGCGCATCAACATGCCAGTTTTGTGTTTGTGAATATTCTGCAGCGTCGGGAGATCGATGTCTTTATTCTCCGCTTGAATGTCGAAGACCTGGCCGCCGACCATGCCTACGTTGCCGGAGCCGTAGGCCAGTTCCTGAATCAAGCGGACCTGCCGTATGGGATCGCAGCCCTTCATCAGATCGGGCCGGCTGCAGAGATCGAAGGCCATCGTCAGCAACGCATCCCCGGCCAGGATTGCCATCGCTTCGCCGTAGACTTTGTGATTCGTCGGCTTCCCGCGGCGGAAGTCGTCGTTGTCCATTGAGGGCAGGTCGTCGTGGATGAGCGAATAGGTATGGATGAATTCCAGCGAGCAGGCGACGGCCATCAATCCCGGGGGGGTGGTCCCCAAGGCTTCTGCCGCGGCGATCGTCAGAATCGGCCGCACCCGCTTCCCGCCCGCCATGAGGCTATAGCGCATGCTCTCGTGCAACGTCGTCGGCGGCGTCGTGGCCGGGGGGCTGACTTCATCCAGGAAGCGATCCACCGCGATCCGCTTTTGTTCGAGATAGTCCTTAATGTTCATAGAGATAAAAAGAGGTTGGTCGCGACCGGCTCTGTATTTTTCGGAGAGTAACAAATGGCCTGGGGGGTGTCAAACGGAGGAAGGGTCGGTCGCTCGTAATTGTTTCCTCGCTCCCTGAGCGCGCGCCCGGGATAATCTAATACTGAAATCAAGGGCGGTGCTCGCTCAATGGGCGCGGTGGAATCAATCACGGGGCTGTTCCTGAAGAAAATGAGGGATAAAAGGGGGGATGTCGGTTAACCTTGGTACAATCTGTCCCCATAGCTCTCACTCAAATAAGGTGCGGGCTATGCATGATGGCAAGGCGCAACTTCTTTCTCTGAAGCTGACACACAGAATGAAGGTATCCTACTATAAGATAAGTCCAGATTATGTTTACCCATTGTCGAGGATTGATCTCGCTATACTTAGCGGCATACTTTCTCCATCGTCGCTGGCCGTGATCATGGGTATTCGTTTCGGATGCAACACAAAGACAACACAAGAAGGTCGTATCGTTCAACGAGGGGGGCGGTACGAAATTAGAATAAATTTTTGCCTCAAGAATAATAGGTCCCGGCTGCTTTCCGCGAAGAAAACCTACCAACGCACGATAGACTATTTTGGCGGAAAGATTGATCGAGAAACCGGCCTCATAGTCTGGTCTCCAGAAAGCGCAAAGCGCTATGCCTTCTATCTTTTGTTTCATGAAATTGCTCATGCCGTCTATTGCGAACAATTTAAAGGAGGCAAGCTTGAAGGACATGGGAGTCCTACGGAGGAATCGTGGTGTGATGAATATGCGGCTGGTGCGCTGAAAAAACTACCAGAAGCTTGGGTTGGAATGAGCTGGGAGGCAATAGGACGGGTTACACCTGTCGCTTTCGAAGTTGCATGGATCAAACTGAACCTTGTAGAGTTTCTGCAGCATATGAATGCATGAGATACGGAGGCTGCCGATGACCGCACGTGCATTAGCTTTGGAAAAACAAGCGCGTACCCTTCCTGCGACGGAACGTGAGCGGTTGGCTGAGCGTTTGCTCATCGAGATGACAGGTGAGCCTCTTACGGCAGTAGACGAAGCATGGGTCACAGAGGCAGAGAAACGTTTCGCGGCATGGAAACGGAAAGGAGCGAAGACCGTGTCCGCAACAAAGGCGTTGCGGGATATCCGTAAGGAACTGCTTCGTTGAGAATTCGCCTCGATCTTGCGGCCAAACAGGAAATCAGTCAGGCCGCAGCGTTCTATGAAGAGTGTCGTGAGGGACTGGGGCAAGAATTCCTGCATGCGATTGAATCGGCCTTCGGCCAGCTTCAGCAACATCCTACCGTCTGGCGTCGTCTGAAGGGGCGCTTCCGACGGTAGCTTCTCCAACGGTATCCCTATGGTGTGATCTATACCATTGAAGGCGAGACTATCTTTGTGGCGGCGGTGATGCATTTGAAGCGCAAGCCTGGGTATTGGGTTTCACGAGTCACGAGTCGGTAAGCTAGTCCTTGCTTGTTTTTCCTCTGAGGGCTTCGCTATACTCCCACCACTATGAGCATCAGAAAAGGCGGCGGAGATTGGGAGCCGATGTTGCTGGGGATTGAACCCCGGAACTGCAAGGTGTGCAACGAAGGGCTCTATCGGAACAAGACCTTCTTCACCGGCGGCTGGTCCCGGTGCGCCCTCTGCGATGAGTTTGTCCACTATAGCTGTCTCGCCAGCGGCAAGGTGTCGTTTCTGAAAGCCCGCCCGCGCGTGTGCAAGGCTTGCCGCGCGGCTCAAGAGGGCACCCCCTCTCCTTCGCCCGCGAAGGACGAGACTCCGGCTGCCGTCGGGTCGTGACCTCCAACTCTCCGTCCAATCAAGCTCCTTCCCGTATCGAGTGGCATACCTTTTTCTCTGAAGCGATTCGGTTAGCGCTAGCCCCGCTGGTCCTGGTTTTTGCCGGGTTCTTTACAGCCAACTTCGTCATCAGCGGGGCATACACCTGGCCGCGGACAAGCCGCACACTGGCGCTCACGTTGACCGTGCTGATCCTCTCCTACGAGTTCGTCTACAAAGAACAGCTCGCGCGTCAGGTTTCCCCGGAGCGGGCGAAATCTGTGCTGTTCTATTCTTGTGTGATCCCCTATCTGGTCGGTATTCTCGTGATGTTCGCTTTGTGGAAGCTCTAGCAGGATGCTGAAAACGTCCGCCAGCATCGTTCTCGCAGCGCTCAGAGACTCAACGTACGACAGAGAGTACGCTTCGCCTCTTCGCGTGCTGCGGCCTTGCTGGGTGGCCTTTTTGAGCATCCTGTTGGCGGGTTTGATCGGCAGAGGATAGACAATGGCTCAGGTGATTCGAAGCGGCGCGTTTCTCCAGCAATGTTGGTCGGTCCATCCGCTCTGTGTCACGGTGAAGCGGGTCGCCGACGACCGCACGGTCGTGTTGCTCTGCAGTTCCTGCCGGTCCGCGCATCATTTGCAATGTGTCTCGGTGGTCGCTCAGCCTTCGTCGGCGCAGGGTGAAGCTGATCATCCGACTCCCGCGGAGGTCGAAGCAGCCGGGGGGCTGGAGAAACTCGCCACCTGTATCACCGCCCATCGCCCCGCCCTGTCATTGCGCGAGATGGATGTGTTTGAAGACCGGGTGCTAATCAGGTGTGCCGATTGCCGGTGCCACTATGATTTGGCGGTCTCCCAGTTTGAAATGCGGCAGAAATAGCGAGAGGATGTTGCAAAAGCCCTCCAGCTGCGTTCTCGCTTCGCTCAAGGCCTCAACGTACCAACTACGTACGCCTCGGCCTTTCGCTTGCTGCGGCCTTGCTGAGAGTTCTTTTTCATCATCCTCCGGGACGCAGTGTGGGCCTGCATGCTAGGGCATGAAGGTTTCTCCATATCACCTTCCCTCTCGTTGACCGATGAAGAGGCCGCGCTGGTGGCGGATGCGCAATTCTTTCGCAAGAAAGAGCGGATCTCGGCCAAGGTGCGGGCGCAGCTCGACGCGACGTATGCCGGACTGACCGACGAGCTACGCCAGGTCGGTCTGCACGCCGGGCTGCAAGCCGGTTTGATCGTGCCGTCGGGATTCAATCCTCGCGCGCATCAGTTTGTGAAAGGCGAACAGCTCGAATCGTTCCCCTACCAATATCTCGATTATCCCAAACATTTCGATGGGGGCAACAAGTTCACCTTCCGGACGCTCTTCTGGTGGGGCCATCATCTGGCCTGCGCGTTGATTCTCGAAGGGGACAGCATCAAACAGTACAAGAAGAATCTCGTCGACCGGTTTCATCAGGTGGCTGGTCAGGAATTGGAGTTGTCGCTGGCTCCGACCTTGTGGGAGTGGAAGCGGGGGGAAGGCTATACCCTGCCGATCACGCACGATCGCAAGGCACAGATCGCGTCGGTGCTGGCCGAGCGCCGGTTCATCAAAATCGTGAGGTTCGTGCCGATGACCGATCCCCGGCTGCAAGCCGGGTTGCTCCCGGAGCTGAGTCGGGAGGCCTTTCGGTCGATGCTGCCCATTGTGGCGGTCTGACGGTCCGGTGCTTCGGGAATTGTCTCCGGATGACAACTTGGGTAGACTGGGCCAGCGTCGGCGCACTATTTGTTTAGCGTGAGGAGGCGTCTGTGAAATCAATGATGCTGCGGCAGGTGGTGGGTGTGAGTCTGGTCGGAGTCATGGCCGTGATGGCCGGATGTGTGGGGAAGGGAGAGACGCGCTATCTCGACGTCAGGACGCCGACGGCCGCCGCTCCGTCTCCCGAACAAGAGCCGGTCAAGATCGTGATTGAGCCGTTTGAAGATCGCCGTGATGACAAGACGCGGGTGGGACAGCGGACGCATCTCTGGGGCGGCGTGACGGTATTTAATGTGTCGGGAGAACGTCCGGGAGAAGTGATTGCCCAGGCTCTGGCGGATCGTCTGAAGAATCGCGGCTGGCGGGGACGCCCCTGGAAAGTGCAAGTCGGCCGGGCTGTGGATGCCCCGGATGCCGACATTATCATCAGCGGCCAGGTCTCTGAATTCTCGGCCACGGCCAAGAGCCGGGTGTTTTCGACCGTGATCAACGCTAGCAACAAGTTCAGTATTCAGGCGCGCAATGTCGGGGATAGCAGCACGACGATTCGAAGCGTCGAGGGCGCACAACGGACCACGGTCTTCTGGTTTGCTGAGGAAGATGTGCAGGAACTGCTGGCGGCGACTTTGAAAGACGGCATCGATCGGTTCATTGCGGATACGATGGTCACGGACCGGGCGTTACGGCCAGCGCATTAGCGGGATGGGCTGGATCGCGGGTTTATTCGGTCTATTCGGTCTGTTTGGTGCCAGACCAAATAGACGAGACGGACCAGACAGACTAAACGGACCATCCGCGTAGTGACAGGGGAGATTCGGAAGAGTGCGTGAGCGGCGCTGGGAAACGACGACTCCGCTGACGTTCAGCCAGGTTCTGGCGATCGGAGAACGCCTGGCTGCGTTGGGCCTCAAACCGGCGGTGCCCGCGCAAGATGTGATCTGTTACGTCGAGGAATGGACCGTGTCCGCGCCCGACGAATTCGACCAGCTGGATCCCTGGGCCACGGAAGACGTGACGCTCGTGCATGTGCGCGAGGGGTGGCGGGGGGACTTCTTCCTGCTAGCCGGCGCCTACCATACTGTCTTCCAACGCTATCAGGACGTCGGCACCTATTGTTCGGTGAGCCACCCCTGGCGTATTCGCGAGCCGTTACGGCGGCATGAGCCACGCAGCATGTTCTGGCTCGGGTTCCGGCACGCGCATTCTTTCCTGCGCATCCGCCTGCAGACGACGGAGGTGATTACGCCGGGGGAAACGCGCGCAGACGGCGACCGCATGGAATGGCTGGACGAACGACGGGCTGCCTTTCTCGACGCCATCACCATTCTGGAACTGCCCATCGAAACGCTCATCGAGAAAGAACAAGTCATTCTGCGTCCGGCCGATCCGACAACCCCGTTCTTCTGTTCCTGGCCTGATGCCTTCGGCCCCTGCCAATTCGAGTACAACACGACCGACTCCTTTGAGTTCCTCGTGCCGGCCAGCAAACTGGCGGCAACCTTTGCGCAGGAGCCGGCCGGTGTGCGGGCCTACCTGACGGGATTCTCCGAGGAGGCACTGACCGACTTTGCGGCTATTGAACCGGGCGCCTGCTTTGCCTATCGCTGTTCGGTCCATTGCCCTCTGGATGAGTTGCCGGAGGTCTTGGAGGCGATCCAGCCGGAGGGGCGTTTGTACGCGACCCTCTGTGAGTTCCAAACGCAGGCGGTGTTGCCGGAAGGAGAAGATGCTTCGGCGATCATCGGTATCGTCGGGTTGAACGGGCAGTTCCAGATCGAGGCCAGGCTGAACCGGGCTCCGCTCAAGGAAGAAGCCATGAAGCCCTGGTTGGAGCGGCTGATCGGACATCCGCTGAGCTATGCTCCCTTACCAGCGTTTGTTTAGCGGACGACTGAAAACGACCCCCAACTTCGTTCTCGGATCGAAATAATCCTCAACGTACCCCACTCGGAGAACAAGCTGTCTTGGCAGCTTAGGGTGGGCGGGTGAGAACCGGTACGCCTCCGGTTATTTCTCTCCTGTAGCCTCGCATGGGACAAGGCGCGTCTCGGCGCGCCAGGGCTGGGCGGGTGAGTAAGGATGTCGTTTTGAGCCGTCCGTTTTCTCGCAAAGTTTGACAATCCTATGTAGATACGAAACGGTAGGCGTCATGTCTGCGACGCAGCGCATTAAGACGATCCTCACCAAGCCCTTCATGCCGGCGGTGTTTTTTCTGTCCGGTGTGACCTACGACACCCTCACGCTCACGCGCATCGACCGGTTGCAAGACAATCTGTTGCTGCTGATCTATCTATTGCTCTTAGGCGTCCTCATCGTGCTGACCGGCCGGTTGGGGATCGAGCCGCCGCCGGAGCGGGAGCAGTTGGCCGCGCTCTCGCCTTTTTCTCGCTGGGTGCTGCGCGCCAGGCCCTATTACCCGATGGCCGTGCAGTTTCTGTTGGGCGGGCTGTTCAGCGCCTATGCGATCTTCTATTCCCGCAGCGCGACGCTGACGAGCAGCGCGATCTTCTTTGCCCTGTTGATTCTGCTGCTGGTCGGGAACGAGTTCCTGCGCGATCGACTTTCGAGTTTGCGCCTGCTGATCAGTCTCTATGCGCTGGTGTGCTTCGCTTTTTTCACGTTCTTTCTCCCGGTGATGACCGGGCTGATGAACATGGTCGTGTTCCTCGCGGGCGCCGGCTTGACCGCGATGGTCACCCTTCGTGTCGTTCATTTGATCTACCGCAACAATCCGGATCGCTCAAAGCGCGAGGCTGTCGGCGTCACGGCTCCGGCGTTCGGGCTTATTGCGCTGCTGGTGGGGTTTTATTTCCTGAACTGGATTCCGCCGGTGCCGCTCTCGATGAAGTTCGGCGGCATCTATCGCGAAGTGCAGCGGCAGGGGGATCAGTTTCTCCTGACCTACGATCGCCAATGGTACGAAGTCTGGAAGCGGTCGGAGAATCCCTTTCCCGCCGACGAGCCCATCTATTGCTTCACCGCCGTGTTTGCCCCGGTGGCACTGGATGCGACGGTGTATCATCATTGGTATTTCCGTTCGAACAGCAGCAAGCCCTTTACTCATGCTGACAAGATTCCTATCAAGATTTCCGGCGGCCGCGAAGGCGGCTATCGCGCCTACACCTTCAAACAGCGGCTCGACCCCGGCGACTGGCGTGTGGACGTGGAAACAGAAGACGGCCGCATCGTCGGACGGGTATCGGTCCGGGTCGAGCAACGGAATGATCACCCGACTGCGTTGAGGACTCTCGCATACTGATGAAGCGCCTGAGCGGACTCAAGTTGCTGGAAGAACGGGAAGGGGAAGGCCGTCAGGCGGAGAAGAGCGATCGCGTCCTCTATAACGCACGGATCTTCCTGAATCAGGGCGAGGAAGTCCCGCTCAACGACATTCAGGCTAAGCAGGCTCCCAAGGAGATGATCCGGGTCGCCGATGGCGTGACGTTCATCGATCACATGATCGTACTCGGGCAGCGCCAGGCCATTGCCGGCGTCGAGCATGCTCTGATCGGCATGAAAGCCGGTGGCTATCGCAAGGTCCGTATCAGCCCCCACCTGGCCTATCGGGACAAAGGCATTCCGGATCTGATTCCCGCCAATGCGGTATTGGTGGTGGAACTGTGGGTGCGAGAGATTTCCTCCTTAGAGCTGAACCGAAGCAAGTGCTGATCGTATCCTTCCGCCTCGACTTTTTCCTTTATTCTGTTTAGTCTTCGCTCCCGTAGTTCTCCTTGTGTGGGAGAAGGAGTGCTGCGGCATGACAGCTTATGATCGTGTCGCATATACCTGCTTATCTTGAAGGGGACGCCGATGCCTTTCTACAGTGCGATCGATAATCGAACTCCAGTAGGTCGACGGACAGCGGAGGGACTGCTCCGCCTCAAGAAGGCGTTGGATGCGAGCGTGCCGGCCAAGACGCTGGATCAGACGCTGCTTCTGGCGAGTTGGAACATTCGGGAATTCGGCGGCAACAAGTCCGATGGCAGGGATAAGGAAGCGCTCTTTTACCTGGCGGAGATCATCTCGCGGTTCGATTTGATCGCGGTCCAGGAAGTGCGTGACGATCTCGACGCGTTGGACGGCTTGATGGGGATTCTTGGAGGCTGGTGGAAATTCCTGGTGTCCGACGTGACGCTCGGCGTGCAGGGAAACAGTGAACGGCATGCTTACATCTACGATACGCGGAAGTTGTCCTTCGGCGGCTTGGCCGGCGAGTTAGTCCCGCCCATGAAAAAAGACGGAGACACGTTAGTGTCGGATTTTGCCTTCTCACGGACACCCTATCTGGCCGGGTTCCGGGCGGGCTGGTTCAAATTTACGATCTGCACGCAGCATTTATATTACGGGGATGCGAAACCGGACGACCCGCAGCGCCAGAAAGAAGCTGAAGTTGTGGTGAAGCTGCTGAAAGCGCGCATGAAGTCAAAGGATCGATGGGCCAACAACGCAGTCCTGCTGGGTGACTTCAACGTCTTCACCACCAACGATGCCACATTCAAAGCGATCGAGAAGGCGGATTTCGAGATCCCGGCGGGCCTGAAAGGGAAGTACACGAACGCCAATCTGGACAAACCGTTCGATCAGATGGCGTTCCTGGCTCCGGACGTCAAAAGCCAGGTGAGTGTCGCCAAGGCGGGCGTGTTTCCATTTTTCGACCAGGTCTATCGTCACGACGATCAGGCCACATACCTACCCGACAAGGATGCCAAGGCCTATCGCGAGTGGCGGACCTACAAGATGTCCGACCATCTGCCGATTTGGGTCGAGTTGGGGGTGGATTTCGGCGCCGACTACCTAAAGCGAAAAGCCAAGCCGCCAGTGCCGTGATTGCATCGTGGGATCGTGGGGTCAGGTTGCGGGATGCGGGATGTTTCTATGTGGAGAATATGAGCTGAGATGACAACGAGAAGCCTTACCTGCCCGACAAGTCCCAACTGTGTCTCCACCCACGCCACGGATGAGGGGCATGCCATCGTGCCGTTTCGTTACCGCAAGTCGCGGGCTGAGGCGAAGGAGTCGCTCAAGGCCATTGTTCAGGGCATGGCCCGCACCAGGCTTGTCGAGGAAGACGAATCCTACCTGCACTATGAGTTCACCAGCCTGCTGCTCCGCTTTGTCGATGACGTAGAGTTTCTCTTCGACGACGAGACCAAGACCATCCACTTCCGCTCTGCCTCACGCACCGGCTACGGCGATCTCGGCGTCAACCGGAAGCGCATGGAAGAGATCCGGTCCCTCCTTGGCGACAAGCTCTAGCGCGTTTCGGAAATGTTCTTGGGCGTTATCCTCCCCCTTGCTATGCTTCCAAAGCAGGAGGGCAGATGCTATGGGATTCAAGCGAAAAGGATCACGTGTCGAGCTGAGCCGTGCCGGCCGCTTGCAGCGAGGGTCGCTCTCGGTGCCGTGCAAGGTAGTAGATGTCAGCGAGACCGGCGTCAAAATTGAGAGCCGTCTGTTTGTGAAGAGCGGCGATACGCTCCAGTTGGTGCTTGATCTTGAGCAGGGCCGAACACTGACCTGTGGATTACAGGTCGTCCATGTGCGGTCCCCGAAATTTGGCGCGACGATCACCGCGATCAGCTTGGAGGATCGTGAGCGACTGGCCCATATCCTCGACGATCATGTGCAGAACAGCTTTTCCCGCCGCTAGAGGCTGATTCCTATAACGTGCGGCAGGTTGCCGCGGGGGCCAGTTCCGTTTCGGACAACTCCAGCTTCGACAGATAGGCCCAGCCCATCAGGTAGCCCAGGTGCCGGTAGGCCTCGAATTCTTCCAGCTCATACCACTGAAACACCGTGCTCGTCTGGGGAAACTCCTTGCCTTCAGGCGCCTCGACGATCTTTGTCACCTTCTTGATGGCCAGTTGCGCCCGTTCGCGCGCTCGGTCGTCGCCGATCATCGCGAGGAGCCGGTTGCCATCCAGATGGGTCGGGTTCGTGGGTGGACTGGCCAGCGGCGCTTCGGCCAACGGACGGCCGCTTTCCGGATCGGCGCTGACGAAGATTTTGCCGGGCGCGGCCAATGACGGGTTCTTTTTGAAGAGCGTCGGATTGTACGCATAGGGCTTCAGGTAGTGAATGACGGTCGGGGTACCGTCTGGCCGCAGGACCCAGAAGCGGCGGTACCAGACGATCTCATGTTGTTCCGGGATTTCTCCGCACCACTGCACCCCCTCGCCGAAATAGCTTTTGATTCTGGCCTGGAGATGGTGGAGGTAGTCGTATTGCCAGGTGGTATCGAGGGTGGCGTCGCCGACGATGATGTGACTGACCTGGCGGCGGAGTAAGGTGTGTGTGCCGAGATTGTCGTAGAACGAGCCGTCGGTGATCTCGATCCACCGGCTCTTGGTGTCGGGCCAGATCCGTTGGATGGTCATCATCAGAAAATAGTCCCAGACGGTGGTGACAGGGGTATTGAAGCGGCGGGCGTAGTTCCAGGTTTGATATTCGTTGTTGATGTTGAAGGGGGCGGTGCCGAACCGGAAGAGTAGACGCGCGACGTCGTTCCGGTACCATTCTTCGACTAGGCTGTCCAGATCCAGTCCCGCGCCTGACGCAGTCATGGCTTGCGAGAGTCGCACGCAGGCATCGGCCCTGACCCGTTCCGGTCTCGGCTTGTGGCAGGTGCCTTCGGTCAGATCCTCCACAACCACTTTTCGCGGATTGAACCAGGCCGGTTTGCCATCCTCGGTCTGGGCTTCGACCACGGGCAGGCCGAACCCGGCGCTTTGGATGTAGCCCAGCCCATCGGAGCCGGTGTAGTCGCGCGTAAACTCGAAATTGTAATTGTCGCGGTAGGGACGGTTCGACTCGCCTTCATAGGCGCGTGGCCGGCCGCGGTTGACCAGATTGCCGTTGATGATCAGATACGGCGCGTCGGCGTCTTTGCGATTGAGCCGAACGAGCGGAGTCTCGTGCTTCCCGCGCAGATAGGTGAGCTGAATCCGGGCTTCATAGGGGGTGAAGAGGTGGAGTTCGTTGCCGATCTCCGGCGGAGTTTTAATGTGAAGCATCAAATCCCACATGTAATAGGGGATCAGTCGCCATAGATAGCCCCACATGAGCTTCGGCCCTTCCCAGAAGCCGCCCTCCTTGATAAAGCCGGAATGATGCCGCAGATGGGCGACGAAATCGTTATGTGGGTCGAGGAGCTTGCCCTGGTCCATCGTCTGGACGAGATTGCCGTAGACATCGTCCTGTTCCTGGCCCAGATGAGCTAGCATCCAGCCTGCCACATAGGATCCGCCTGACACGGTGCTCAGGTAGTCGATCTTGGGTAATCGCTGCATGTCGTGGAGCGATTGCAACAGGCCCAGATGGAAGGTGGCCGAGCGAATGCCGCCGCCGGAGAAAGCCAGGCCGGTCAGGTACGGGGGCACCTGCAGGACCATCGGGACATGATCGGCGACGCCGTTGGACTCGCCGCTGGCCACGGTGTTCCGCCGTTGTTCGATGTAGGCGTACTCCTCCTGGTAATCCTGGACGAGGGTCCCGGGTTGATAGGTGAAGGCCCGCTGGCGGATGTCATAGGTCTTGGTTGGAACGGTTTGGCAGGCGGAGAATGCGGCCAGCAGCAGAAGCAGGCCCGCGCTCGACAGGCAGAGATCGCGCGATGATCGCCGGAGGTCTATCACAGGCGGCACTCTAGCGGAATCCCGGAAGTGAAGAAAGAGGGCGCGAGTGATTCCACTTAAGCTTTGGAGCGGAGCAACCGAGAGGGGGTTAGTGTTTGACGGGGGGAAGCTTCGGGCCCAGTCGGGTTGTGTGTTGGAAGACGCACTTCGGGCAGGTGTAGTGGATGAATTGCGCGCCGCCGACCAGGCGTTTCTTCATCGACACCTTGCACCAGGTGCAGAGTCGGTCTGGGAGCGTCGCTGCGGATACGGTCGGAGTCGATGGGTTGCTCATAGTGGGGCGCATTGTCACCGAGGGGTGTGAACCTTGTCAACCGACTTGGAGAGACCCGGGTGGCCCGAGCTAAAAAAAAGTTTTCGCGCTGCGTCTCACTGAAAAAACTTCATGGTATAGTGCAAAAAAATGTGCCGGGCGCGTGTCTCTTTACTCTTTAACAGAAAGGTCTCGACCCATGAGCATCTCGGCTGGATCCGAGTCGTCAATCTTACCAACGAGCACCCCTGTCGCCGCTTCGCTACCTGTCCAGGACATGGTAGGACCCGGCAAGGCATGGGGCCTTTGCACCGCCGTCGATCTCCAAGACTGCAATCCCGACCTCATCCGTGATGCTGACCACATCAAGCGCTACGTCGTTGAGCTCTGCGAGCTCATCGGGATGAAGCGTTTTGGCGAGTGCCAGGTCGTGAATTTCGGCGAAGGTCGTGTGGCCGGCTACTCCATGGTGCAGCTGATCTCGACGTCGTTGATCGGCGGCCATTTTGCCAACGACACCAACAACGCCTATCTCGATATTTTCAGCTGCAAGGGGTATGACCCCGCCGTCGTCGAATCCTTCTCGAAGGAATTCTTCGGCGCGCGCCGGAGCATGGCGACCGTCACGCTTCGTTATTAGATAGCTGTTGAATTGCCTGCGCGTGGGGGCCACAGACCTGTGGCCCCCATTGCCGTCACCAACGAACCCCTCTTCTATCCACTCATGAAACCCACCACTATCGGCGAATTTTTCCAGTCGCTTCCGGCCTCGCTTGATCGGGATGCTGCCGAAGATGTCACGGTCGTCTATCAGTTCGATCTGAGTGGTACCCAGGGCGGGCAGTATTCAGTGCAAGTGAAGGATGGAGCCTGTACCGTGCAGGCGGGAGCGCATGCCGATCCGCAGGTGACGATCTCTATGGCGGGCGATGACTGTCTGAAGCTGCTCAACGGCAAGCTCAATGTGCCGGCCAGCGTGATGACCGGCCGCCTTCGCGTGAGCGGAGACATGGGCCTGGCCATGCAGCTCAAATCGCTGTTTCCTACCCTCGGGGCCTGATTGTCATATCTTTTGTACCGCTCGACCTCGTGCGGACTTCCTGCACGCCCAGAGCCTGTGCTTGACGGCTCTTGCCCCGCTCTGCGAGGCTGTGATTCTATCCTCTTGTTCAGAAAGACGGCCCGTTATGTCGATTCAGTGGTTTCCCGGTCACATGAATGCGGCGCGCAAAGAAGCGGCCAAGACGATGGAAGTAATCGATGTCATCGTCGAGGTGTTGGATGCGCGCGCCCCTCAGGCCAGTTCCAATCCATTGATCGAAGAACTGCGTCTGCCCCGGCAGCGTCCATGCCTTAAGGTCTTGAACAAAGCCGATCTTGCCGATCCGGCGGTGACGAAGGCCTGGCTTGAACGGTTCAACCAACAAGAGGGCGTCACGGCTGTGGCCCTGTCGTGCAAAGGTGCGGGTGATGCCGCCAAGATCCCCCGCCTGTGCCAGCAGATCGCCCCCCATCGCAACAGCAATGTGAAGCCGCTGCGCATGTTGATCATGGGTGTCCCCAATGTCGGCAAATCGACCCTGATGAATACGCTGCTCAAACGGCGCATTGCCCGTGTGGGGGACGAACCGGCGGTGACCAAAGTGCAACAGCGGCACAAGCTGAACGACAAGATGGCCATTATCGACTCGCCCGGGCTGCTCTGGGGAACGATCAAAGATCCACAGGTAGGTTTCTTGCTCGCAACGATCAACGCCGTCGGGCACACGGTCGTGGATGATGAAACCGTTGCCGAGTTTCTTGCCGGGAAGTTGCTCGCGCGCTATCCCGCCAGGCTGACTGCCCGCTACGGCTTT
>FSSH01000657.1_pt1 | contig 17382 bp, 18 predicted proteins | sample 1166101 | NCBI WGS metagenome assembly FSSH01 (sample SAMEA32972668, study PRJEB13176) | freshwater metagenome | biome: Drinking water system; feature: Biomass in drinking water that filtered by 0.45 um membrane; material: drinking water | place: USA | collected 2012-12-20 | depth 0 m | reverse complement strand
GGCGGCGTCGCGGTCATCCGCGTCGGCGGCGCGACCGAGGTCGAGGTCAAGGAGAAGAAGGACCGCGTCGACGACGCGCTCAACGCCACCCGCGCTGCGGTGGAAGAGGGCATCGTCCCCGGCGGCGGTACCGCCCTGCTCCGTGCCCGCGAGGCCGTCCGCGTCCTCAAGAGCGACAACCCGGACGTCCAGGCCGGCATCAAGATCGTGCTGAAGGCGCTTGAGGCTCCGATCCGCCAGATCGCCGCCAATTCCGGCGTCGAGGGTTCGATCGTGGTCGGCAAGATCACCGACAACACCGACTCGATCACCTACGGCTTCAACGCCCAGACCGAAGAGTACGTCGACATGATCCAGGCCGGTATCGTCGATCCGGCCAAGGTCGTGCGCACCGCCCTGCAGGACGCCGCCTCCGTGGCCGGTCTCCTCGTCACCACCGAGGCGATGATCGCCGACGCTCCCAAGAAGGAGAGCGGCGGCGGCGGGATGCCCGGCGGCGGCATGGGCGGCGGCATGGGCGGCATGGACTTCTAGGAAGTCCATACGCCCAAGACCATCACGGGACGACCAAGCCCGGCAAGCCGGGCTTGGATGGCGGCATGGACTTCTAGGAAGTCCATACGCCCAAGACCATCACGGGACGTCCAAGCCCGGCAAGCCGGGTTTGGACGGCGGCATGGACTTCAAGGTCCGGCCTTCCATCAAGCCGAAACGAGGGGTCGCTGAAAAGCGGCCCCTTTTTCGTTTGGGGGTGTTCGTTGGACTTCAGACCAGCGGCAAGCCGTTCCTCGCCTGCCCTCTCAAGACGGCGCGCCCGTTGCATTGAAGGCAACCTGCGCTGGCGCGGGACAATGACGCTTCTCGTCTTTGAAATCGCGACATGACTCGAAGGCCCCATCATTCGCGACGTCGGTCCATTCTCCGGGCAGTCCTCGCTGGCGCCGCATTGGTTGCCGCGATCGACTCGCTGATTGCGGAGTACGGACCCGGGTTTGCTGCGATACTCGACGTGTGCGAGGCGACCAGTCTGGAAGAGGCCGCGATCCGCGGCGGTCGTCTGGGCTGGCCGGTCGCGCCCGAGGACCGCGACTGGCGCGCCGGCTTCGAGCGCTACGAAGGTGGCACTGTTCGTGTCGTCGGCTGGCGCCGGGGCGCACGCGGGGAAGACGGACTGCTATCATACTGGGTGGCGTCCGGGCCCAACGCGCGCACGGCGTGCGCCTTCTCCACGGACCGTCCTCACCTCTTGGGAGCGTTGCGAGATCGCTTCGGCGCCCCCGATACGTTCGAGGAGCAGGGCGACATCGTGAACGCATACCGGCGCCGCGGCGGTCTCGAGGTGTCTTTCACCCGAATTGGAGCGAGCAGCAGCCTCAGCGTAGCGAGGCGCGGCTGAGTGACATGCGTCTGATAAGTGTGGCGAGCGGCCTCTGGCCTTTCGCCCGAATACGGACCTTCCAACTGCGACCAAACCTTGCCGTGCAAGGTAACCCCAATGTTCCCAGAAGCAGTCGTTCGCGACTCGTCCGCCTTGGCGGGCGCATCGGCATCGGTCTTCCTTCCGTCGCCTCGACGAAGTTGTGTGATGGCTCAGGAGTGCGCCCTCGTCGGCGCGCGAACAAGTCATCGCCCGAACCTGCGCCGGACTCTCATCGGCGCATCAGGCGAAAACTCGCCCGAACATGCTCCACGAACGTCGCCGGGTTTTCCATCGCTACGAAGTGCCCTCCCTTCTCCGCCTCGGCGAAGAAGCGGAGATCCGCGAAACGTTTTTCCGCCCAGCGGCGGGACAGGCGTACCTGCTCGCCGGGGAACATGCTGACGCCGGCGGGCAACGGTACCGGGGCGGCCGGCATGCCCCTTCTCATCTCCTGCGCGGCTTCCCAATAGAAGCGTGCGGAGCTCGGTCCGGCGTTGGGGAGCCAGTAGAGCATCACGTCGTCGATCAGGTGGTCGAGCGGGATCACCCGTTCAGGTTGGCCACCGCTGTCGGTCACATCCTGGAACAAGGCGTAGATCCAGGCCGCCAGGCCCACGGGCGAATCCGCGAGCGCGAAGGCGACCGATTGCGGCCGGGTGCTCTGCACTTTCATGTAGCCTGCATAGTCGCGCTGGTAGCGCTCCGCGCCGTCCAGCATTCTCCGCTCCTCCGGCGTCGCGTCCGCAACTTCCTCCTCGGTCGGTTGGAACAGCACCATGTTGAGGTGGATGCCGGCTAGGCCGGGTGCGCGCATATGCGCCAGCACGGTCGTGACGCCGGCCCCCCAGTCGCCACCCTGCGCCATCCAGCGGTTCGCGTAGCCGAGCCGCCTCATCAGTTCGGCCCAGGCGGACGCCGTACGTCCGACACCCCAGCCGGGTTCGCTCGGCTTTTCGGAGAAGCCGAACCCCGGGAGGGCCGGGATCACGAGATGGAACGCGTCGGAGGCGGCGCCGCCATGCGCGACCGGGTCGCTCAAGGGGCCGATCACGTCCCGAAACTCCAGCACCGATCCCGGCCATCCATGCGTCAGCAGAAGCGGCGTCGCGTCGGATTCCGGGGATCGGACGTGCAGGAAATGGATGCCGAGGCCGTCTATGACGGTGCGATGGCTGCCCCAACCGTTGAGCAGCGCCTCCGTCGGCCGCCAGTCGTAGGCGTTCCGCCAGCGCTCGACTAACGCGCCGATGCCATCGGTTCGAGGCCCCTGAGATCCATCCCTCACCGTGCCGGCATTCGGCCAGCGGGTATGGGCGAGGCGGGACGCCAAGGCGTCCAGCTCGGATTGCGGAATCTGAATCGGGAAAGGAGTGATTGCGTCGCTCATGGGAATTCCGGATTCCGCGGTTCAGACGATGGAGGCCAGGACGGCCTCGGCACGTGTCCAATCGGTCTTGCCGTAGCGATCGTTGTCGAGCGGCGAGAGCTTGCCGCGCCCGCTCGACATATCGCGGAGGTATTGCATTCCCTGCGAAGCCGGGAACGGGGCGTCGCTCTTGGGCGACAGCGTTCGTACGATGTGGATCAGGGCGCTCAACCGACCGATCCCACCCGCCCGCAACGGCTTCCATTCCCGGTGATCGAGGCGCGTCATCAGGGCGGAAAGGTCCCGGGGACTAACCTCGTCGCCCGCGATGCGTAAGAAGCGGGGTGCTACACGATCCAACGCCGCGTCGGCGGTATAGTCCGCGACATCGTCCTTGCTGGTGAAGTCGAAGACCTGGTCCAAGTCGCCCCAGTAGAGGACACGGCGGATCTTGCGCAGGACGATCGGCGCCTCCCCGGTCAGGAGATCGGCGAAGGCCCCGTTGAGGATTGAAGTGGTCCGGATCGGAGCGGCATCAACGCGCGCCATGAAGGCGCGGCGCAGGTCCATGTTCCGGTTGTCGCCTGGCCGTGTCAGGGTGAAGTCCAGGGAAAAGTCGGACGGGATGAACCGCGGTACCTCCGCGATCACCGCGGCGTCGAGCAAGCGTCCCTGCAGGTCGAGCATGGTCGGCTCCAGTCCATTGAGGGCCGAAACGACGCATTCCGCGCCTGAAAGCGCCCGTGCGAGCGCGGCCACGTCGGCGAAATCGACCGGCACGGGCGTCGCGCCGCCGGCACGCAGGACGTCCTGCGTCGCGGGGGGCGTGCCGTTGCGGATCAGCGTGCGGACGTGGACCCGACGCCGGGCCAGCGCCGCCAGAATGCGACCGCCGAGATCACCCGTCGCCCCCACCAGCGCGACCGTCCGCCCGGTTACGCCGATCACCGCCGGACCTCGCCGTCGTTGCCCATCGGGTGGCTGGCTGGGGTGGCACGCCCGAAATGCATCACAAGCCGTGCCGGATCTCGCTGGTTCATCATTTCTTGCAGGATTTTCAGGGGCATGTCCGGCATCACTCAATCCTGATCCATAAACTGAACAGAACCGTTCAGTTCCGTTGAATGAGGCTTTGGCCTATATGGACCGATGATGCAAGCACCTTCCGATCCGCCCTCTGTTGAGCCCAAGGTCCGTCGTGGACGCGGCGGCCGACCCTCCGCCGAGCAGTCCGGCGAGGTCGACCGCCGGATCCTTGATGCGGCCACGGGCTTGTTTCTCCGCCTGGGCTTCGACGCCACAAGCTGCGACCAGGTCGTGGCCCAGGCGGGTGCAGGAAAGGCGAGCCTCTACGCCCGTTACGCCAACAAGGAAGAGCTGTTCGCCGCAGTCGTCAAACGAATGGTGGACCGGACGTTGCTGCCGTCCAGCGATGTGCCTTGGCACCTGCCCCTTCATGACCGTCTGCACGCGGTCGGAATCAAGTTGCTGTCCCACGCGCTGAGCTTCGAAGCGGTCGCGCTGATGCGGGTGGTCGTGACGACTGCACACCGAATGCCGGAACTGGCTAGGCTGACCGATCGCATAGGGCGGGATGGCGGGGTGCGCTGCGTCGCCATGGCGATCGCCGGCGAAGACGCGATGCCTGAAGCGATCGACCGTGCCGCGATGGTGGCCAGCAAGTTCATCGATCTGGTTTTCGTTCCCCACCAGATGCGCGCATTGATCGGCGACGATCTAGCGAATCTCGAAGCGGAAGCGCCGCGCAGGATCGACGATGCGATCGACCTTCTCGCGAAAGCCGGATGGCTTGCGTCGTAACCGCCCGACGGATTTCCTTTTGCTCCGTCCTGGCTTTCGTCCGATCTATTCCGAGAAAGCCGACGATCCTCAGGAGGGCCGCAATCGCCACTCGCGAGCCCAACCCTGACCAGCGGCTATCAGCCAACCCAGTCGTCCGCCTGCCCCTCATCAAGTATCCAGAAGCGGACCTTCAGGCCGTCTGCGATCGGTCGGAAGCCGATCGTCCCAACTGCCAGATTTCACCTATCGAAACCGTCGCCAGTCGCAGCGCGCACAGGACGCACCCCTACCCGCCCTTCTTCGCCTTCTTTGGCTTCGGATCGTAGTCCTTGCCGTCCCAGTTCGCCGCGAAGGCGGCGCTGCCGAGGGCGCGGGTCGAGCGCAGCGTCTTCGTTGCGTTCGGTTTCGGTTCGGCGCCCGGCGCGGCGGGTCTGGCCACGGGGTTCGTGCCGGCGGCCAGGGACACGAGGTGCCGGCGCGGCCAGTCCGCGGCAGCGGTCTTGAGGTCGGGGTGATTCTTGTCGAGGCGGGAGACGAGGTTCTTCGCCTCCGCGTCGCTGAGGCCGTCGACGACGAGCGAGAAGCTCTCAGGTCCGAGGCTCCCGCGGATCAGGCGCAAGCCCGTCACCGACATCGATCTCGCTTTGAGCTGCTTGATGACGAGCGCCCTCCCCGCCTTCGCGATCTCGGCGCCGATATCGGGGAACGCTTCGGGGCGGGTGGCGATGGCATTGAGAATTGCGAGGCCGTCCACGTCAAGCGCCACGGAGAACTCCCTTCACTTCCTCGACGAGGGGAATGAGGATGCCAGAGACGTGGGGGCCGTACTTGCCGGAAAAGGTCGGCGTCGCCTCCCGGGGCATCAGCGCCTCCGATAGGGCCGCCGCCTGCGGGATCCGCGTGCGCAGGAGAACGAAGCCGGCATCCGCAGCCGACGCCTCCGCTTCGAGCCGCAGCATCGTGCTCTGATGCTGGCGGACCTGCTGCTGGTAGCGCGTCACCAGCACATGCGGCAGGCGCTTGGGTGCGATGGGGCCCCGCCGCTTGGGGCTGGACCGCCAGATCGTCTGGACGAAGGCGTCGAGGCCATAAGTCGAGAGATAATCCGGGATGGAGGTGACAAGGACGAGGTCGGCGGCGCGTACCGCGATCTCGGTCATCGGCGAGATGCCGGGCGCACAATCGAACAGAATGTAGTCGTAGGTCGCAGCGAGCGGCACGATGTCGTCGTGGAACATCCTCAGGAGTTGCTCCTCGATCGCGTGCATCGAGAATTTCTTGCCGGTGAGCTCGTAGATGAGTTCGCGCTCGACAAGGCGAAGATACGGTCCCGCCGGCAGCAACGACAAGGCGAGAGGCGCGCCCCGATGCGTCGTCAGGCTGACATTGCCGCGGATGCGCGGCGCCAGGATCGGCTTCTCGCCGCGTATGAGCTTGAGGGCAAGATAGGCCTCGAGCGTGCGCCCCTTGGCGATCATCTCGCCGAGGATCTCCTCGCCGGCGAGGCAGACCGAAACGCTCGCCTGCGGGTCGAGATCGGCCACGAGCACATGCGCTCCGTCGGCTGCGAGGGCCTCGGCAAGCATGACCACGGTCGTCGTCTTGCCGACGCCGCCCTTCATGTTGGCGACCGCGATGAGCTTGCCGGTCATGCGGCCGCCTTCTGCCGAAATTCGGCACATCAAGCGTCACCGGCTGCGTTCAACGTCGCCTTCAAACACCCATTCGCTTGCGATCGAGCCGCCGGCTGGCGCTCCAATCTTCTGATCGGGTGCTCGCCGCTCAAAGCCAAGGCCTCGCGATGGATGTTGCACGCGCGATCCTCCAGCAGGCCTGCCGAGATCCGTTTCCGAAGTGGGCTCGGATCGGCATGAAGGGTCATAGCGCGGCAAGAGCGATTCTTCGTTGTCCGCGCGAACCGCAGATGAGGCCGCCGGTTGCTGAATAGCTTAGCCTTATTGGGCGCTCCTGCCAGAGGGAAAACGAAGCGCGTGTGTGGAATCGTCGTCCCTGTCGCAGATGATCAGCCGTCACGTCGCGCGCAACGAATATAGGCCGAGGCTCCCTTCGCGCTCGCCCAGGTGAGGCGGTCGCCGTCGACGGTGAGCCGGACCTGCGACAGCCAGCGCCGGCCGCGATCGCTGCAATCGGCCGCCATGGTCCAAGTATTGCCCGCGCGGCGGCTGTCGCGAAAGCTGCAGATCGTCCGGCCCGCCTTGGCACCGGTGAGGGTAATCTTGGCCGGAATGTAGCCCTTTCGCCGCGAGGGTGCCTGACAGGCCGCCTGGGTCGGGCCCCATAAGCCTACGAATTCCGGGCGATTCACCTCTGGCACGGACGCGCCGCCCGTCGTGGACTGGGGAACCGCTTCGGGAAGCGGCGGAGCGGCAGCGCGAGACGCCGGCACGGCGTCGGTGGTCGTGGGTTCCGGGGAGATCGATGCGGCCGCCTCGGCGCGGGAAATGAGATCGGCCGGAGCCTGTGCGGGGATCGGCAGCATCATGAGGGCGCTCTGGGCGAGGCGCGCCTCGGCCTCGACCGTATCGCCATGCCGATAAGGCCGCTGCAAGCTGTCGTCCGAAAGGTAGACGGCTGTATATCCGAAGAAGATGCCCCAGCCGATCGCGAGCAGAACCGGGATGACGAGCCAGCGGAGAGAGCGACCGCCTGCATCATCGACGAGCGCAGGGTCGAACACTCCTTCGAATCCCTGCGCCATTGCCCCAGCCCCCTGTTCATAATTTATAAACCAGGATCTGGAACCCTGTGAAGCGACTTTGAGACCACACTCCAGACAAGTTCAAGCGGATCGCAGGTGGCGCGACGATTGAAACCACGCCGATTAAAGCAGCCCTCGCAGTTCAGCGGCCAAAAATTCCCTTGAGGAATTGTGCAGTGCGATTGCGCTTCTTCTTGCGCTCCAGCTCGGCAGCGTCCTTCACCCAGGCCACCTGGACGACGCGGCGCTCGCCCTCGAACGGCTCGTGGCCGTGCCAGGAATTGTCGGCTCGCAAGAAGGCGAACATGGTGCCCATGGTGGGCGGCACCTCGACGGCGAAGGGAGAGTAATTCTTGCCATCGTAGAGGACGCGAAGCCGCCCCGCGGCAGGCGCGTCCCAGGCGTCGTTCATATAAACGAGCAACGTCAGAACCTTGGACGGCCCGTCCGTATGGATCGAGCCGTACTTGAGCTGCGAGCGCTTCATGATCGTGGTGAGGCGCGGGCACGAGACGAGGTCCACGCCGAACTTTTCGCCCAGGATGGCCGAGAACGCGTCGCTCTCGAGTTCCTCGATCAGATCGCGAAATCGTCCCTTCAGGGCGACTTCGTCGACGGTGAGATAGCCGGGCTTGGCGATCGCCGGGAAATCCTGGCGGATCTCGTCCACGGCCTCAGGCTTAAGCACGTCGGTGCCCAGGCAGAAGCTGTAGGGCTCACGCGATACGGGCGCCGCACGCACCGCATCCAAGTTGAGGATCGAAGCACTGGCCATGGCGACTTTCTCTTTCCGTCGGAAATACGGCGTCGAAGAGAACGGCGCCGACAAGTTCGAGGTTCGGCCGTCTCCGGCCAGCTAGCCTTGCGGCATAGAGCCGGCGATTGCGGCGAGCCGGCGGCATTAAAGGTGATTGATCGACGGGATGGCCATTCGACGAACGGTTCCGATGCCGAACCGGAATGATCGGCCTTTCTGCCGAGCCATTCCACAGGCGAGCCCTTTCCGCAGGCGGCGGAAACTGCCATGCTTGGATCTGTCGATAACAGAAGCATCGCAAAAGTCCCCTGTGTTGAGCCGGATCGTCCTCGCGCTGATCGTCTGCGCTGCCGTCGTCGCGCCGGCATTCTCACAGCCCGTCCAGCCGATTCAGCGAATGGCTTGTGCCGACGCGATGGCCCTCGTGAGAAAGAGCGGCGCGATCCTGCTGAATGCCGGCGGGCCGGCGCTCGAGCGTTTCGTGAAGGACCGCAGCTTCTGCGAGAGCAGCGAGATCGCCGAGCTTCGCTTCCTGCAGACGCGCGACAACCCGGAATGCCCGGTCGGCTATCGCTGCCGCGAGCTCGGCATCAACGACTGGGATTGGCAGTAGCGATCCCGCCCTCGGTACCGTGGCTGAATTCAGCAAGGCCCGAACCCATCGATCACCTGCGTCAACACCGCAGTCCTTCGGCACTGGCGGGTGCCACGATCTCGCCATCTCTCATGGTCACTGCGGCGGAGGATGGCGGCATGCGATGGCGCTCTCCCAAAAGCCACCGACAAGAGCCACCGATAGGAGACGCGCATGGCCGTGTTGAGGACGGGCCTCGGCCTGCAGGGCGCCCTGACGGCGGTGTTCGCGCTCGTCCTGCTGCTCACCCCAGGCGCGCTCTCCCCGCCGCTCTACGTGACCCTGAGTGGCCTTGCCATGGCTGGCATCCTGTTCGCTTCCAGGCAGCTATCGTCGTTCCTCAAGATCTTCGTGGCGATGTACGGGATCGGCTACGTTGTGCTCGCAGGCGCGCAGCAGCTCGCGGGACTCGGGGTCCTTCCCGCGACAATCGCGGCCCTGCTGCCGCCCCCCTTCGCAGCCACCGGTGCCGTCGTCTTCGCAGCGATCGTGTTCGGGATCTCCCATCTCGAACCGATCCGCGCGATCACGCTGATTGCCGACCCCTTCTTCTCCACCCGCGACAAGCCGACCGACGAGATCGGACCGTTCCGGTTCTTCGGCAACACCGAGGGCAAGGTCGGGCAGCGGCTCGTCGCCCTCTCCATCTTCATCACCTTCGCCCAGGTCGCACTGCAGCTGCGTCTGAACTTCTGGTACCGCGATCTCTTCAATGCCTTGCAGGAGTACAATGCCGAGGCGTTTTGGTACCAGTTGATCTTCATCTTCGGTCCGCTGGCGACGATCTGGGTCGTCATCGGGATGTTCGACACTTTTGTCGACGCATCCCTCGAGATCCGCTGGCGGACCTGGCTGACGCGCAGCCTCTACGAGCGCTGGCTCGATGCCGGCGTCCATTACCGCATCCCCTTCACCGACGAGGTCGCCGACAACCCGGATCAGCGCATTCAGGCCGATGTCAGGCTCTTCATCCAGCAGACCATGGTGCTGTCGATCCGCCTTCTCTCCCAGGCGGCGACGCTGGTTTCGTTCATGGTGATCCTTTGGAGCCTGTCGCGGGACTTCGCCCTACCGTTTACCGATACGGTGGTCCCCGGCTTCCTCGTTTGGCTCGTCATCGGTTACGCGGTCGTCGGCACGTGGCTGACGCACCTCATCGGGCGTCCCCTGATCGGCCTCGACTTCAGGCAGGAGAAGGTCGAAGCGGATTTCCGCTTCTCCCTGGCGCGCTCGCGCATCTACTCGGAGCAGATCGCCCTGTTGCGCGGCGAGCGGGCGGAGTCCGTGCGCTTACGCAGCCTGTTCGGCGAAATCATCGGCAATTACGTCGACATCATCTACCGGCGGATCAAGCTCGGCAGCTTCACGCTGACCTATAGCCAGATCAGCGTGGTCTTCCCCTACATCCTCGCGGCGCCCGCCTACTTCACGAAGAAGATCACCCTCGGCCAATTCCAGCAGACGGCCGGAGCCTTCGCCAATGTCCAGTCCTCACTATCCTTCTTCATCTCGTCCTACACCACCATCGCGGCCTACCGAGCCAACACCAACCGCCTGACCTCGTTCAAGCGGGCGATGACCAAGGCCGAGGCGCTGAATGGTGCCGGCTACGGTCTCGTCCAGGGCAACGAGACAAAGGCGGACGTCACCGCCGCCGGCCTAGCTCTCGCTCTGCCCGACGGCCGCGAGATCGTCGCCGCCGAGCGTCTGGCTCTCGCCAAGGGCGCGGCGACGCTGGTGACTGGTCCTTCGGGCTCCGGCAAGTCGACCCTGTTCCGGGCGATCGCCGGGATCTGGCCTTTCGGCAAGGGCCGCATCGACGTGCCGCCTGGCCAATCGGCCCTGGTGCTGCCGCAGCGGCCCTACATTCCGCTCGGCACGCTACGCGGCGCGGTGGTCTATCCCAACACCACCGACCAGTTCTCCGACGAAGCGATCCGCGAGGCGCTCATCGCCACGCAGTTGCCGCAGCTCGCCGACCGGCTCGACGAGGTCGACGTGTGGGATCAGCGCCTCTCGGGCGGCGAGCAGCAGCGCCTCGCCATCGCCAGGGCGGTGCTGGCAAAGCCCGAATGGCTCTTCCTCGACGAATCGACGGCAGCCCTCGACGAGCCGAGCGAAGCGGCGATCTACCGGATGCTGCGCGAGCGCCTGCCGGGCACGACCATCGTGTCGATCGGGCACCGCTCGACGCTGCACGAGTTCCACGACCGCCGCCTCGACATGCAGGCTGCCAATGACGGCCGCTTCGTACCCAGGGATGTCCCGAAACCCGTCGCCGCCGAGTAGAGCCTCAGCGCAAGAAACTCAGCGCAAGAAACTCAGCGCCGCCGGCACCAGAATCGCGGTGAGGAAAGCGTTGAGGCCGAGGGCGATGCCCGCGAAGGTTCCGGCCACCGCACTGACCTGGAATGCGCGGGCCGTTCCGACTCCGTGGGCGGCAAGGCCTGCGGCGAACCCGCGGGCGCGGCGATCCTCTATGCCGAGACGGTTCATCAGCGGCGTGACGACGATGGCGCCCGTCATGCCCGTCAGCATCACGAGGACCGCTGCCAGCGTTGGGTCCCCGCCAAGGGTCTCGACGATGCCCATCGCCACGCCGGTCGTCACGGATTTCGGACTCAGCGCCACGACGACGTCCCGCGGGATGTCGAGCAGCAGCCCGAGGCCGAGGGCAGAGGCCACCGCCACCACCGACCCCACCAACAGCGCGGCCAGCATCGGCACCAGCGCCCGCATCACCGTCGCCCGGTACTCGTAGAGCGGGAACGCCAGGGCGACGGTGGCCGGTCCGAGCAGGAAGTGAACGAATTTCGCGCCGTCGAAATAGGTCGCATAGGGCGTGCTCGTCAGCCATAGGACTGTTGCCGTGATGATGATGGCGATCAGGACGGGATTGGCGATCGGGTGACGGTTCATCGCCAAGGCGAGGCGATCGGCGGTGAGATAGGCCAGCAGCGTCACGGTCAGCCACAGCAGCGGGGTGCGGGACAGATAGACCCAGACTGCGAACTCGCTGCTCATCGCGGATCTTTGCCGCGTTCGAGAACGCGTGCCACCGCCACGAAGGTGATCGCGGTCGCTGAGAGGGTCAGAATGGTCGAGATCGCTACGATGGCGGCGATGGCGAACCCATGCGCTGCAAGAATATCGAGCCGGCCGACGATGCCGGCGCCCGCCGGCACGAACAAGAGTGAGAGATGAGCGAGGAGTCCCTTGCCGGTCGCTTCCAGCGAGCCGTCGACCAGGGGCCGCGGCAGGACACGCTCGGCACCTCCCGGCGCGCGGTCGCGCAGGATCAGGAAGAGCAGGACCAGAGCCATCCCGATCAAGGGTCCGGGCACCGGCAACCCGAGCCCGTGCGCCAGGGCCTCGCCGAGGAGTTGAGCCACGAGAATGAGCGTGAGGGCGACGACCATCGTGGGACGAATCAGGCCGGGATCGGTGTGCTCGTGCGGGCCTGCGCGGTCTCGTCTTCGGTCAGCCCGAGGAGGATCCCGAGCCGTGAGACCAAGGCGTCCTCGAATTCGTGAACGGCGCCGTCGGCCGTCGCCAGGCTCCACGCCATCGCGAGGAGACGGTGCCGCTCATCATGGCTAGCGTCGTGCCCCAGCAGCTCAACGAGATCTGCCATGTCCCGGGTCTCGGCATCGAAAGCCGTCGCTCGTGCGATCAAAGCCTCCGCCTCGGCCCGCGTCTGAGCGTATGGACCTTCGACGAGCCGCGCGAGGCGCTCCGCTTCGGTCGGCGCGAGGGTGCCGTCCGCCCGCGCGACATGGACGAGGAGCGCGATCGCAGCGAGCGTTTCTTCCGGAGCATCGTTTCGGCCGTCGCCGGGGGCGATCCCGAATGCCTTGGCGGCATAGGACCTCAGGCGGTCGATCAGGGTCATCAGGGCCTCGCGGGAAACGGCCACGGCACCCTTCGGCTTGGGCATTCCCTCCGTCAAGCGAACCGGCCGGCCTACCGTGCCCCATGGCACACGGCGTTCCGCGGCGTGACGCGGCCGCATCGAGTTCGCTTCAACCTTGCCAAGCCTCTGCCAGCCCGATAAGACCCCCGCAACGCAAACGGATCATCATCCGCGTGACGCCGCTTTAGCTCAGCTGGTAGAGCACCTCATTCGTAATGAGGGGGTCGGGGGTTCGAATCCCTCAAGCGGCACCAATAATCCCAATCACTTAGATTCCGCGTTAGAGTGTGCTCACAGGTTCGCCAGAACCTCGACCCCTTCGCCTGAACCTTTTGCGGGTTCACAGACCTACGCCGCCTCTGCCTCCCGCACGGGAGGTCTGTAATGGTCTCTGGGATGTGAATGATCGGCTTCATAGCAGCGTGGGGCTCAACGAGCGCTTCTGTACGCTATGGCAGAAAGCAAAAAAGCCCCGCGCTGGGCGGGGCTTCTATCAGTTGATTGAATCAGATTAAGCGTCGTCATTCTCGTGTTCTGGGTCCTCGGCAAGGCGCTCAGCTGGATCGATCGTCTCCTGGGTGTGACTTCCCTCGATCTCCGGAGCTTCCTTTGTCCTGCCCCGATGATCGACCTTCATTCCATCCTTTACGGAACTGGCATCAAGGTCCGAGCTATGAATCGTCGTCCGAACGCTGTCAGCTTTGACATCTGAGGCGTCCACTTCGTGCGTCGTCGTCGTTGTGCGCATTGCATCAACGTGAGGCACCTTCTTCTCAGTCATCGTTTCCTCCCCGGTGTAAGTAGAGGTTATCAACGGTCAGGTTGAACGGTGGTTCGACGCCCGTTTGCGCGCTCAATTCCTGAACGGACATGATCCACCCATGGACGGAGCCTTCGGCGAGCCCGAGAGTGAGATCGGTGCCTGATGCCAAGTTCTTATGGCTTGACAGGATAGACCTCGTTCAGACCATCCTTGGTCACCACGGGCCGCGCCCAACCTTCCCCGAATGAAGAAACCATCCTCCCCGGCCGACGCCATGCCATCAGCCGCTGAACTCCTCGCTCTCGCGAAGATCGTCGAGACGAGGGATACCGGAATGACAGTGCCGAGGACCAAGGTGAAACTTTACGCCGAGGCCTTGCGGGCGCTGGCGCGGGAGTTGGGGAGGAAGAAGTGAGGTAACGGCTTCGGCCATTCACCCAGCATCAACAAACCTATGTTACCTTATCCTCGCTATGACGAGGGCGCTTCTCCCCTACTCCTTCGACACTGACCCAAACCTCCTTGAAGAGGCGATCGGCGCGTTGCGCATCTCGGGACAGATCGTCCAGAAGCTTGCGGAGCCGCCCGGCTGCTACAGTGTGAACGGCGGCGAGCCGAGTTCATCTGCGGCAGTGATTGCCCTGGCCTGGGATACCGGTCTCATGGGTGAGGACGGGGCCTAGAATTACGATGGCTGATCCAACCGTAGGCGAACTGTTCAAGGCGAAGGCGGTCCTAGAGGCGGATCTCGTCGCCGCAGTCGATGCCTTCATCGCCGACCCGTCGGACTTGGAACGCTAGACGTGAGGATACCTCTGACATAGCGCTGGCCTATCTCGCAGCGATGTCCGATCCGTTGCAGGCCAACTTCTCCGAGGTCAGGTTCCTCCGTGTAGCGACCGAAGCCCTCAGAGCCTCAGGCTATGCAGTGATCAAGGCTGCTCTCCGCCTACGAAAGAAACGACGATCCCACTTGGCGCATGGCAGGTGCGCTGCTAGAGCAAGGCATCCAGAAAAAGGGCCGCCCCGAAGAGCAGCCCAAGTCTAGGGAGGAAACGCCCATAAGGGCAGCAAGATCGCGACGCCATCGCGATCCCGCACCGCAATATGCGGCATTCGATATACCAGGGCAACCTGCTGCACCCTCAGCTCGGCCGCTTCAAGCGCGCCGGGCTCTTTAATTCTCGGTAGTGAGTGAACGGTATCGGACGAAAGGCGCCTCTTTCTGATAGGCGTTTGATCAAAGTTAAGATTTAGCAAGCACGGTCGCTCGAATTGCAGGTTGTGCAGCTTCCGCTGACATGCTGGGCGATGACGAGAGAAGCAGAGCCGGGTCATGGCTTCTGCAACGGAGCTGACGATGTTTGGTAGCTTAAGCAAAGCGGCATCGCGCGAGATGCAGGCCAAACTCGCAGCCCTCGACAAGTCTCAGGGTGTCATCGAATTGACGCTCGATGGAACGGTGATCATCGCCAACGGAAACTTCCTCAATGTGCTCGGCTATGGTCTCTCAGAGATCGTCGGCCAGCATCACAGCCTTTTCGTCGAGCCTGCGCTTCGGAATAGCCCGGCCTACACGCAATTTTGGGCAAAGCTTCGGGCCGGCGAATATCAGGCAGGCCAGTTCAAGCGGATCGGCAAAGGTGGTCGCGAGATCTGGATCGAGGCCACCTATAATCCGCTCTTCGATGCTAGTGGCCGGCCCTACAAGATCGTCAAGTTCGCCACTGACATCACGCAGCAGAAAGCTGAAGATGCCGACCGCCAAGGGCAGATTGCTGCCATCAGCAAGTCGCAAGCCGTCATAGCGTTCAACCTCGACGGCACGGTGCTGGATGCCAACCAGAACTTCCTGAGCACGCTCGGCTACACGCTGCCCGAGATCCAAGGCCGGCATCACAGCCTGTTCGTCGAGCAAGAGACGAAAGACAGCCGGGACTATGCCGCGTTCTGGGCAAGGCTGCGCGAGGGTACGTATCAGGCAGGTCAGTTCAAGCGTGTGGCCAAGGACGGCCGCGCTGTCTGGATCGAGGCGTCCTACAATCCGATCCTCGATGCCGATGGCCGGCCCTACAAAGTGGTAAAGTTTGCCACCGATATCACGCAGCAGGTCACGCTGATGGCCGACCTCAAGCAGCTGATCGAGAAGAACTTCGGTGAGATCGACACAGCCATCCTTCGCTCCAACCATGAGGCCAATTCGGCAACACAGGCGGCCGGGATCACCTCGAACAACGTACAGACCATGGCGGCCGCCGCCGAGGAGTTGGCGGCTTCAGTGGCCGAGATCTCTGAAAGCATGAGCAAGGCTCGCTCCGCCACGGACGAAGCCCACGCGCATGTAGAGGCTGCGGGCGAGTTCACCGGCAAACTGACAACCACGGCAGCGGCGATGACTGGCATCGTGGGTCTGATCCAGACCATCGCCAGCCAGATCAACCTGCTCGCGCTGAATGCCACCATCGAGTCCGCACGAGCCGGCGAGGCAGGTCGCGGCTTCGCGGTGGTGGCACAGGAAGTGAAGAACCTCGCCAACCAGGCGGCACGAGCCACCGAGCAGATCTCAGCCGAGATCGACAGCGTGCAGGCGGTCTCCCAGCAGGTGGTCGGCTCGCTCGATACAATCCAGGGCTCGGTTGAGCGGATGCGTGACTACGTGGTCAGCACGGCGGCGGCCGTCGAGGAGCAAAGCGTCGTCACGCGCGACATGTCCTCGAACATGCAGGAGGCTGCCTCTGCGGTTGGGGCGATTGCTCAGAACGTCATGGCGATCTCCGGTTCGATCACAAACGTGTCGCAAGCCGTAACGACAACGAAGGACGCCGCAAGCGTACTCGCACGCTAAAGCAACTTCCAAAATGCGAAGCCATCATCGATGCGCAGCGCGATCCGGACGGCGCTCCTGCGGGCGAGGCCAACGCACCATTTAAATGCGCCCCTAACTTTGCCGCTGCGATGTCCGAGAAGCTTGAAAATTTGCCTTTAGCCTCTCGTCCCAAAGTGGACATGCTGCTTACTATGCATCCCCTTACCTAAAGCGCTCTAGGCAGCCGGTCGAAGACTTAACGATGTAACTGCCTCGAATGATCGCACGCAGTTGCGTCCGCCCGATTTAGCTGCATAGAGCGCGCGATCTGCGCGTTCGATCGTGTGGTCAATGTCGCCGTCGGTGAACTGCGCCTCGGCGAGGCCAATGCTAATTGTCGCCTTGAGGCAAGAACCCTCCGGCTCGAACACGGTGTCGGCAACAGTCTGGCGGATGCGGTCGGCCAAGACCCCAGCTTTCTGTAGGTCGGTCTCGCGAAGCAGAACGACAAATTCCTCGCCTCCGAACCGAGCGACTTTATCGGTGGTCCGGATCGCCTCACTGATGATCCGGCCGACCTGACGGATGACTTCGTCGCCCGCCGCGTGACCATGAAGGTCGTTGACGCGCTTAAAGTGATCGATGTCGATCATCATGACGCAGATCGCCCGGCGATAGCGCTTGAAGTAGCTCATGGCATCCTTAGCCAGGGGCATGAACGCGCGCCGGTTGAGCAGGCCGGTCAGCGCATCCGTGTCGGCCAGCACCTGCATAGCATGCAGATCAGCTCCCAAGCGTCTGACACGATCCTCCGCGGCGTATACCGCACTCGAAGCCTCTACTTCAGCAAGGCGCGCATCCGCCTCAGCCGTGCCTACGCGCCTCAGAAGTGATCGGACCGAAGCCGAGAGGCGCAGAACCTCGGGCGAGCCGTGCACATGGCGCGTCATCGTTGCATTCGGCTCTCGACCGATGCGGTCGACCGCCCCTGTCAGCTGCGCCAATGGCCCGGTCAGCCGCGCCGCAACCCACCAGATTGCGCCGACGCCAAGTACAGCCGTTGCGAGCCCGAGCAACAAGATCAGGCCGGTCAGACGGTTTGCTCCCGCGAGTGCGGTGTCGACCGGCTGTAGGGCGACAACGATCCAGCCGAGACCTGGATAGTCGCCTCGACCGCGAGTTGGGTCGTGTCCGTCAATGA
>FSSH01002312.1_pt1 | contig 17400 bp, 15 predicted proteins | sample 1166101 | NCBI WGS metagenome assembly FSSH01 (sample SAMEA32972668, study PRJEB13176) | freshwater metagenome | biome: Drinking water system; feature: Biomass in drinking water that filtered by 0.45 um membrane; material: drinking water | place: USA | collected 2012-12-20 | depth 0 m | reverse complement strand
GTCGCCCGGCTGCAGCAGGGCCATGTAGACGGCGATGTTGGCCGACGAGCCCGAGTGCGGCTGCACGTTGGCGTAATCGGCGCCGAACAGTTGCTTGGCGCGTTCGATGGCCAGGCGGTAAAGGCCGCGCACGTTGCCCAGCAGGCCGACGTTGGCCATCTGGCCGATGGCCGTGTCGCGCACGCGGGTGGCGCGCGCCTCGGCAGCCAGCTGCACCAGGCGCGCATGGGCGTCGAGTGCGGGCTTGCCGTCGTTGCCGCGGCTGCGCAGCCAGGCCAGCACGGCGTCTTCCTCGGCGCGCTTGGTGGCAGTGGCGTTGATGCGGCGGAAGCCCTCGAGCTGGCCGTCCCAGTTCTTCATGTTGTTCTGCCAGCCGCGGATGGTGCTGGCGTACTTCACTTCGATCTCGGGGTCGGCCTTGCCGGCGGCGTCGACGATGCCGACCAGGTTCTTCAGGTGCCGGCCACCCACCGGGTACTGCCAGTCCACCACCGCCTGGAATTCATCGAACAGCGCGTAGCGGCTGGTGCTGCCCGGATAACCGGCCACCATCACGAAGTCACCGGCCTCCAGGGCATCGGTGGCCATGCGCAGGTGGTGCTTGGGCTTGAACGGCACGTTGTCGGGCGAGAACGCCGCCGGCTTGCCGTCCTTGCCGACATAGGCGCGGTAGAAGGTGAAATCGCCGGTGTGGCGCGGCCACATCCAGTTGTCCACTTCGCCGCCGTAGTTGCCGATCGCGCCCGGAGGCGCATACACCAGGCGAACGTCCTTGATTTCGATCTGGCGGAACAGGCGGTAGGTCTGGCCACCGAAGAAGCTGTACAGCGTGCAGCGGAAGCCGGGCTCGGACTCGCAGCCGGCGATCAGTGATTTCTGGGCGTTCTCGAGCGCCGTCTGGCGGGCCAGGCCGTCCTGGTCGGGCGACGTGGCGGCCAGCATCTTGTCGGTGACGTCGGTGATCTGGTCCATCACGAACACGCGCGCGTTCGGGCCGGCGGAAATCTCCTGGTCGCGGGTCGCGGCGTTGAAGCCGTCCGTCATCAGGTTGCGCTCGGCCGTGGAGTTGAGCTGGATCGCACCGTAGGCGCAGTGGTGGTTGGTGACCACCAGGCCATCGGGCGACACCAGCGAGGCCGTGCATCCGCCCAGCGCCACCACGGCGCCCATCGGGTCGCCGGTCAGGTTGGCCAGCTGGGTCGGGTCGAGCTCCAGGCCCGCCTGCTTGAGCGGACCGGCGATTTCGGGAAGCTGCTGCGGAACCCACATGCCTTCCTTGGCCTGGGCGGCGAAGGAAAGCGAAAGAGCGGCAGCCAGGAGAGCGATACGCATTGCGGCACCTCGGACGGTCAGGATTCCCAAGCGTACCAGCGGCGGCGTTTGCGGGAACGTGATGGCGGTATAAGCTTTCGGCAGGGGACAACGGGGGTCGGATATGCCTGTGCTGCGTTGGGTGTTGCTGCTGCTGGCGGCGTGGGCGGGAGCGGCGAATGCGCAGTCGCCCGACACGGCGCTGGCCAACGGCTGGAACACGCTTTGCGCGGGCGCCACGCCCGGCTCGGCGCTGGCCGATCGCTGCGCGGAAATCTTCGCCGGCGGGCCCAACAGCCGCGAGCGCGCGGCGGGCGGCAACTTCCTGGGCGAGATCCCCGGCCAGGGCCGCGCGGCCACCCGCGACGGCTCCCCTGACGACGATGCGCTGCGCACCGAGCTCGGCGCCGGCTGGTCGGTGTTCGCCAGCGCCGACACCGGCCGGCTCACGCGCCGCGACGGCACCAACGAAGCCCCCTTCGACGGTGACACCGGCGCCCTCAGCGCGGGCGTCGACTGGGCGCCGTCGCCGGACTGGCAGCTGGGCCTGCTGGCCAACCACACCCGCGACGAACTCGATTTCCTGCGCTCGCAAGGCAGCCTGCGCACGAACTTCACCGGTCTGATCGCCGTGGGCGGCTGGAGCATCACCGACGCCATCGCCCTGGACGGCTACGCCGGCCGGCTGCAGGGCGACTACCGGGTGCGCCGCGCCATCAACTTCACCCTGCTCAGCGGCGTCGCGATCGACACCGTGGCCAACGCGTCCATCGACGCCGACCGCAGCCTGGCCGGTTTGGGCCTGACCTGGGCGATCCCGACCGGCGCCTGGGAATGGCAGCTGGGCGCCGGACTGGACTGGCAGCGGACCGACCTGGATGCCTACGCGGAAACCGGCGGCTCGGGCCTGGCGCTGCTGGTGCCGGCGCGCGCCATCACCAGCCGGCGCGGGCGCCTGGACGCCGCGCTGGCCCGGAACATTTCCGCCCGCTGGGGCGTCTGGCAGCCGATGCTGCGCGTGGGCTGGCGCCGCGAGTTCGCCAACCCGGCGCGGCCGCTGGCGGTGACGTTCGTCAACGACGGCAGCGCCACGCCCATCCGCTTCGACACCGACGACGCCGACCCGGCCTGGGGCGAGGCCGGCCTGGGCGCGGTGTTCATCTTCACGGGTGGCCACTCGGCCTTCATCGAGTACCGGCAGCGCTTCGGCCACGAGTTCCTGCAGGAGCGGCTGCTGTCCATCGGCTGGCGCATGGAGCTGCCCTGAGCCGGCTTTACCGACCGGTTCACGCCCGGCGGGTATAATTCCGGCCCTCACGGCCCGACGGCCCACGGCGGAAGCAGACATGGCTAAGCAGATGATGAAGGCGCTGGTGAAGCGCCACGCGGAAAAGGGCATCTGGATGGAAGAGGTGCCGGTGCCCACGCCCGGCCCCAACGAAGTGCTGATCAAGCTCGAGAAGACCGCCATCTGCGGCACCGACCTGCACATCTACAAGTGGGACGAGTGGAGCCAGCGCACCATCAAGCCCGGCCTGGTGATCGGCCATGAGTTCGTCGGCCGCATCGTCGAGATGGGCCCGGGCGTCACCGGCTACGTGATCGGTGACCGCGTGTCGGCCGAAGGCCACCTGGTGTGCGGCCACTGCCGCAACTGCCGCGCCGGCCGCCAGCACTTGTGCCCGAACACGGTGGGCATCGGCGTCACGCGCAACGGCGCGTTCGCCGAATACATCGTCATGCCCTCCTCCAACCTGTGGCCGATCCCCGACTCGATCCCGTCCGAGCTGGCCGCGTTCTTCGACCCCTACGGCAACGCCGCGCACTGCGCGCTGGAGTTCGACGTGGTGGGCGAGGACGTGCTGATCACCGGCGCCGGCCCGATCGGCATCATCGCCGCGGGCATCTGCAAGCACATCGGCGCGCGCAACGTGGTGGTCACCGACGTCAACGACTACCGCCTCAAGCTGGCCGCCGACATGGGCGCCACCCGCGTGGTGAACGTGTCCAAGCAGTCGCTCAAGGACACGATGAAAGAGCTGCACATGGAGGGCTTCGACGTGGCCCTGGAAATGAGCGGCAACCCGCACGCCTTCAACGACATGCTCGATTCGATGTACCACGGCGGCAAGATCGCCCTGCTGGGCATCCTGCCCAACGGCGCCGGCATCAACTGGGACAAGGTGATCTTCAAGGGCCTGACCCTGCACGGCATCTACGGCCGGAAGATGTACGAGACCTGGTACAAGATGACCCAGCTGGTGCAGTCGGGCTTCCCGCTGCAGAAGGTGCTCACGCACCAGATCCGCATCGACGACTTCCAGAAGGGCTTCGACCTGATGGACACCGGGCAGTGCGGCAAGGTCGTGTGCAGCTGGTCCTGACCCGCTCCGCCGCACGCCCGCCCCAGCCGTGGTCGCGCCGCCCCCTGCTGGCCGCGGGGGTCCTGGCGCTTGCGCTGTCGTCCGGCGCACGCGCCGAGCGCGAGCCGGTGCTGGACGCGGCCGAACTGGTGGACGCCTCGCTGCTCTCCGGCCCCGGNNTCGAGCCGCGCGTGCAGGTGCGCGGCTACCAGGCGCGCTTCCGCGTGCACACCGACTGGGGCGAACTGGAGGCCGACAGCGTGGACCTGCTGGCGGTTCGCGTGGCCGAGATGCCGGCGCTGGAAGCCCTGCACCGCACCGGCGTCACCCAGGTGCTGGTGGAATCGGCGGCCGGCAAGTTCGGCGAACCCGTGGATGCCGTCACGGCGATTGCCAGTGAGCCCGTGCGCGCCGGCAAGGGCCTGCCCAGCGGCGTGGCGCGCTATTTCGGGGAGCGCTGGGAGCGCCTGCGCAGCGGCGCGCGCCGCATCGCCGATCGCAGCCACGCCGTGGTGATGCAGGACGGCTCGCCCTACGACAACCCCAGCGGCCCGCTGGGCGAAGCCGGCACCGACGATCCCGCGCCCAAGCGCGGCTTCTGGCAGCGGCGCGGCCGCGAACTGGGCCGCCTGGCCAAGCAGGAGATCGGCTTCCCGGCCGCGCGCCAGTCGCTGGCCGACCGGCTGGCGGTGGACCCGTACACGCGCAACCCGCTGATCGTGCCGCGCCTGGACGGGCTGGCCTGGGCCGAAACCACCGGCCGGCTCGCCACCGGCGAGGCGCTGGGCCTGCTGGGCGGCCCCGCGGGCGAAGTGCTGGCGCGCGCCATCCAGATCAACCGCCTGGTGCTGCAGGAGCCGCCGGAACGGCTGCGCGCGCGCAACCACGCCATCCTCTCGACGTACTGCGTGGACGAACGGCTGCTGCGCGGCTTCCTGGCCGACGGCGCGTATTCGCCGACGCTGCAGGTGGAGTTCACCGACCTTTACGTGAAGCTGGCGCCGGCCGGCGGCTGCGAGGCCCTGCTGGAAACGGCGCTGATGGCCGGCGACGAGGCCCAGGCGCGCTTCGTGGTGAACGGCCTGCGGCTGATGCTGCATGCGCTGGGCGACCAGTCGCGCGGCGGCACCTTCGTGCCGCAGGGCGCGCTGCTGGCGTACGAAACCACCGACGGAGAATTCGTGCTGCCGCTGGCGGTGGACTGGCTGGCCTGGACGCCGCAGATACGGCGCTGGTTCGACCTGCCGACCGTCGGCAACCGTCCGCACCGCACGCTGCTGGTGGCGGGCGCCATCAGCCCGCGGGCCGAGAGCGAGCTCACCGAGCGCGGCTGGAGCCTGGTGCAGCGGCCGCCCTATCCGGGCGCGCCGCCCTACCGGCGAGGCCTGGACTTCGCGGCGGTGGACTGAAACAAGAAGGGGCGCCCGGAGGCGCCCCTTCTTCGCTGCGTTGCGGCGGTATCAGCCTTCGATCGAGAAGGTCAGCACGACGCGGTCCTCGGCGTTCTCGCCGAAGTTGAACTCACCGTCGTTGTTGGTGCCGATGTAGCTCAGCGAAGCATTCACCGGGCCGATGTCGCGGCTCAGGGACACCGAGTAGTCCAGGTAATCCTCGAAGCCGGTGTTGTCGTCGAAGGTGTTGTAGCCCACGCCGGCGCCGAGCGCGAAGCCCTTGCCGATGTCCCACTCGCCGGCGGCCGCGTAGTAGAACGCGTCTTCTTCCAGGTCGTAGATGTCGTTGGTGTAGCCGAAGGTGAAGCTGTAGGTCTCGTCATAGGCGACCGTGGCCAGGAACTCGGTGTACTCGCCGTCGCCGAAGTAGTCTTCCTGGCCGAAGTAGTTGTAGCGGTTGAGCATCAGGTCCAGGTTCCAGGCCTCGTTGAGGTCGGTGTTCCAGCCGATGTAGGTGTCCAGCTCCGCGTCCGGGCCGCCAGCGCCGAAGTCGACGTTCGACGCCCACGCACCGACGTAGAAGCCCGAGCCGAAGCTGTAGTCGGCGCCGAGCTGGAAGGCCGGGTCTTCCTGGGTCTGGGACACGCCGCGGAAGACGTAGTCGCTGGTGATGGCCGCGTTCCAGCTGAAGCCAGACTCGTCCTCGGCGGCGTCCTGGGCGAAACCGACCGCCGGCAGCGCGAGGAGCGCGGCGGCGAGAGCGAGAGAAAGCGGGGTGGTGTTCTTCATCGGGAGTTCCTCGTCGTTGGGCAAAAGGGGTGGGGCTGTTGTTCTTATGACCGCGGGTCCTGGCCGTTCTGTATTCCGGTCCAGGTGTTGAAAATAATAGCCGCTTCCGGCCATTGGCGAGCAGGATAAGGGATGGTGCAGCGCATCATCGCGCCGGCCCCCGCCGGCCTGACCGCGGGGCGCCTGAAACCGGATAATGACGCCTGAATTCCTCCCCGAGCCTTCCCGCCATGTCCGATACCGCCCTCGCCCGCTACGCCGCCGAACTGGAGGCCATCCGCGCCCAGGGCCTTTTCAAGGCCGAACGCATCATCACCGGCCCGCAGTCCGCCGAGATCGAATTGGCCGACGGCCGCACGGTGCTCAACTTCTGCGCCAACAACTACCTCGGCCTGGCCGACCACCCCGACGTGATCCAGGCCGCCAAGGACGCGCTCGACAGCCACGGCTTCGGCGTGGCCTCGGTGCGCTTCATCTGCGGCACGCAGGACCTGCACAAGCAGCTGGAAGCCAGGATCGCGGAGTTCTTCGGCACGCAGGACACCATCCTGTATGCCGCCTGCTTCGATGCTAACGGCGGACTGTTCGAGCCTTTACTCGGTGAAGAAGACGCCATCATCTCGGACTCCCTGAACCACGCCTCGATCATCGACGGCGTGCGCCTGTGCAAGGCCAAGCGCTACCGCTACGCCAACAGCGACATGGCCGACCTGGAGAAGCAGCTGCAGCAGGCCCGCGCCGACGGTGCGCGCACCATCATGGTCACCAGCGACGGCGTGTTCTCGATGGACGGCTTCATCGCGCCGCTGGACGAACTCACGGCGCTGGCGCGCAAGTACGACGCGCTGGTGCACATCGACGAATGCCACGCCAGCGGTTTCCTGGGCGCCACCGGCCGCGGCAGCGCCGAGGTCAAGGGCGTGATGGACCGCATCGACATCTTCACCGGCACGCTGGGCAAGGCGCTGGGCGGCGCGCTGGGTGGCTTCACCACCGGCCCGCGCGAAGTGATCGAGCTGCTGCGCCAGCGTTCGCGCCCCTACCTGTTCTCCAACTCGCTGCCGCCGCACGTGGTGGCCGCGGGCATCAAGGTGTTCGACATGCTGGCCAATGCCGGCGACCTGCGCGAACAGCTGGCGGAGAACACGCGCTATTTCCGCGAGCGCATGACCGCCGCCGGCTTCGACCTCAAGCCCGGCGTGCACCCGATATGCCCGGTGATGCTGTACGACGCGCCGCTGGCGCAGAAGTTCGCGGCGCGCCTGCTCGAAGAAGGCATCTACGCGATCGGCTTCTTCTTCCCGGTGGTGCCCAAGGGCCAGGCGCGCATCCGCACGCAGATGAGCGCCGCGCACACCCGCGAGCACCTCGACCGGGCGATCGCCGCGTTCACCAAGGTCGGGCTGGAGCTGGGCGTCATCAAGGCCTGACGCCGGAAGCTCTCAGGGGGTTGCGGGCGCCAGGCCCGCGACTTCGGCCGGGGTGAGATGGCGCCACTGCCCCTTGGACAGGTCACCCAGCGCCAGCGCGCCAATGGCGACGCGCACCAGCCGCAGCACGCCCAGCCCGTGCGCCGCCAGCAGGCGTCGGATCTGCCGGTTGCGGCCCTCGTCGAGCACGATCTCCAGCCAGGCGTTGCGGGTGCCGCTGCGCAGCAGCGTGGCCGACTTGGCCGAGAGCCGCTCGCCGGCGTCGACGATGCCGGCGACGAGTTGCTGCATCAGCGCCTCGTCGGGGATGGCATCCACCTGCACGTGATAGGTCTTGTCGGGACCGGAGTCTGGGTCGGTGATGGCGGCGGCCCAGGCCGGGTCGTTGCTCATCAGCAGCAGGCCTTCGCTGGCCTGGTCCAGCCGGCCCACGGGCGCCAGCCAGGGCAGCCCGGCATCGGCGAGGCAGGCGTAGACGGTGTCGCGGCCTTTTTCGTCGCTGGCGGTGGTGACCAGGCCGCGCGGCTTGTTCAGCGCCACATACACGCGCCGGGCCGCCTCCAGGTCGCGCCCGTCCACGGCGACGCGATCCACGCCCACGCGCACCGGCGCCTCCGGGTCGCGCACGACGCGGCCGTTGACCGTCACCCTCCCCTCGCGTACCCAGGCCGCGGCCTGGGTACGCGAACACAGCCCGGACTTGGAAAGGACGCGCGCCACGCCGTGGCGGACGGACGGGACGGGATTCGTGGCGGGCCTTCGCTGCATCCGTCAAGGATGGCGCAAGCGTAGTCACCATCGCTAGTCTGTACGCACTGGGACGTGGTGCATACGCCCGCGGATGCGACCGGTTCACCCACCCATCACCGTTGGAAAACCACCATACGCTCATGCCCGACCATTCCTCCGACGCTTCCACGCCGTCCCTCTGGCGGCGCGCCGTGCGCGCAACCCTGCTGTGGTTCGACACCAGCGCGGCGCCCACGGACGACGGCGACCCCGACCGGATCGACTGGCTGCGCGTGGTGCCGTTCATTGCGCTGCACCTGGCCTGCCTGGCGGTGTTCTGGGTGGGCTTCTCGTGGTTCGCGCTGTGGACGGCGGTGGCGCTTTACGCGGTGCGCATGTTCGCCATCACCGGTTTCTACCATCGCTACTTCGCCCACAAGGCGTTCAGGACCTCGCGGCCGGTGCAGTTTGCCTTCGCGGTGGTGGGCGCCGCATCGGTGCAGCGCGGGCCGCTGTGGTGGGCGGCCCACCACCGCCACCACCACCGGCACGCCGACACCGAACACGACGTGCACTCGCCCCGCCATGGCTTCTTCCGCAGCCACATGGGCTGGTTCCTGACCCGGCGCGGCTTCGGCACCAACTTCGACAGCATCAAGGACATCGCGCGCTTCCCCGAGCTGCGCCTGCTGGACCGCTTCGACATCCTGGTGCCGACGCTGCTGGCGGCGGGCCTGTACGCCCTCGGCAGCTGGCTGGAAGGGGCCCACCCGCAGCTGGGCACCACCGGCCCTCAGCTGCTGGTGTGGGGCTTCTTCGTGTCCACGATCGTTCTCTTCCATGCCACGGTCACCATCAATTCGCTGGCCCACCGCTGGGGCACGCGCCGCTTCGCCACGCGAGACGACAGCCGCAACAACGCCTTCCTGGCGCTGATCACCTTCGGCGAGGGCTGGCACAACAACCACCATCATTTCCCCGGCTCGGCCCGGCAGGGCTTCGCCTGGTACGAGCTTGACCTGACCTACCTGGGCCTGCGCGCGATGGCGCTGCTGGGCCTGGTGCGCGACCTCAAGCCGGTCCCGCCAGACATGCGCACGGCACGCCCGGAAACCGCATGAAGATTGCAGTGATCGGCAGCGGCATCGCGGGCCTGGGTGCGGCCTGGCAGCTGTCGCGCAAGCACGAAGTGGTGCTGTTCGAGCGCGAGTCGCGCCTGGGCGGCCATACCCACACCCACAGCGTGGTGCAGGCCGGGCGGCGGTATTCGGTGGACAGCGGCTTCATTGTCTTCAACGCGCAGAACTACCCGCTGCTGACGCGCATGTTCGACGAACTGGGCGTGTCGTCGCAGGAAACCACCATGAGCTTCGGCGTGCAGGACGCGCGCAACGGCCTGGAATACAACGCCACCGACTTCGACAGCCTGTTCTGCCAGCGCCGCAACCTGGTGTCGCCGCGCTTCTGGGGCATGGTGCGCGACATCCTGCGCTTCTACCGCCAAGCGCCGGCCCTGCTGGCACTCCCCGGCGACGGGCCGTCGCTGGGCGACTACCTGCGCGAGAACCGCTACTCGGAGCTGTTCATCGAAGACCACCTGGTGCCGATGGCGTCGGCGCTGTGGTCGTCGCCGTCCGAAGGCATCATGGGGTTCCCGGCCAAGTACCTGGCGCGCTTCATGGACAACCACCACATGCTGCAGGTGCAGGGACGACCGCCCTGGCGTGTGGTGCGCGGCGGCTCGTCCACCTACGTGCAGGCGCTGCAGGCGGCGTGGTCGGTGAAGGTGCGGCTGTCGTCGCCGGTGTCGCGCGTTAAGCGCGACGCGGACGGCGCCACGGTGACCACCGACCACGGCGACGAGCGCTTCGACCAGGTGGTGCTGGCCTGCCACAGCGACCAGGCCCTGGCCCTGCTGGCCGACCCGAGCGACGCCGAGCGCGACGTGCTGGGCGCCATTCCCTACCAGGCCAACGAAACCGTGCTGCACACCGACGCCCGCCTCCTGCCGCGCAACCGCAAGGCGTGGGCGGCTTGGAGCGCCTACGTGCCCGCCGAGCCCGGCGCGCCCTGCACGGTGAGCTACGTGATGAACCTGCTGCAGGGCCTGGATTCGCCCGAGCCCTTCGTGGTGACGCTCAACCGCAGCAAGCACATCGACCCGGCCAAAGTGCTGGCGCGCATGCGCTACCACCACCCCGTGTATACCCACGCCAGCGTCCGTGCACAGGCCCGGCGCGGCGAGATCAACGGCGTCAACCGCACCTGGTACGCCGGCGCCTACTGGGGCTTCGGCTTCCACGAGGACGGCCTGCGCAGCGGCATCGAGGTCGCCCGCGGGCTGGGCGCGGCGTGGCCCTGACGTCGGCGATCTACGAGGGCTGGGTCCGGCACCGCCGGGTGTCGCCCCGCCGCCACGACTTCCGCTACCGCATCTTCCAGCTCTACCTGGACCTGGCGGAGCTGGACCAGGTGTTCGCCGGGCGCTGGCTGTGGTCGGTGGACCGCCCCAACCTGGCGCAGTTCCGGCGCCGCGACTATTTCGGCGACCCGGCCCTGACGCTGGACGACGCCGTGCGCAACCGGGTGGAAACCGAGCTCGGCCGCCGCCCCGACGGCCCGATCCGGCTGCTCACCCACGGCCGCTATTTCGGCAAGACCATGAACCCGGTGAGCTTCTACTACGGCTTCCTGGCCGACGGCGAGACCCTGGACTGGATCCTGGCCGAGATCACCAACACGCCCTGGAATGAACGCCACGCCTACCTGCTGCCGGTGTCCAAGGCCGAACGCCGCGGCGACGCCCTGCACTGGGGCTTCGACAAGGCCTTCCACGTCTCGCCCTTCATGCCGATGCAGCGCCAGTACCACTGGGCGTTCGAGGTGCCGGCGAAAACGCTGCGCGTGCACATGGACGTGCTGGCCGAAGGCACCCGCGAATTCGACGCCACCCTGGTCCTCGAGCGCCGCCCGCTGGATGCCCACACGCTGGCTTCATGCCTGGCGCGGTATCCATTGCAGACCGCGAAAGTCGCCGTGGCAATCTATTGGCAGGCCGCGCGCCTGTGGTTCAAGCGCGTCCCGTTCCACGACCACCCCGACAGCACACCCCGGAGTCCCTGATGAGCAGTCCCGCCGACACCCTGAGCAGCCGCACCGAGGACGCCGCGCGTTTCGGCGCCCTGGACCGTGCGCTGCGGCAGCGCCTGCTGGCCACGCTGGACGGCCTGCAGGGCGGCACGGTGACCGTGCGCGACGCCCTGGGCACCGTCACCGTGGGCGAACCCGGCGCCGGCCTGGCCGTGGCGATGGACATCACCGACCCGGGCTTCTACCGCGCCTTGGCCGCCAACGGTTCGGTGGGCGCGGGCGAGGCCTACATGGACGGGCTGTGGACCTGCGACGACCTGGTGGGCCTGGTCCGCCTGCTGGTGCGCAACCGCGACCGCCTGGACGCAATGGAAACCGGCCTGGCCCGCCTGGGCGGCTGGGCCATGCGCGTGCTGCATGCGTTCAAGCGCAACACGCGCTCGGGCAGCCAGCGCAACATCGCCGCGCACTACGACCTGGGCAACGACCTGTTCAAGCTGTTCCTGGACGAGAACCTGATGTACTCGTCGGCGATCTTCGCCGAGCCGGGCGAGTCGCTGGAGACCGCGCAGCGCCGCAAGCTCGAGCGCATCTGCCGCAAGCTCGACCTGCAGCCCACCGACCACCTGGTGGAGATCGGCACCGGCTGGGGCGGCATGGCGCTGTACGCGGCGCGCAACTTCGGCTGCCGCGTCACCACCACCACCATTTCCAGGGAACAGCACGCGCTGGCGGTGGCCCGCGTGGCCGAGGCCGGCCTGTCGGACAAGGTCACGGTGCTGCTCGAGGACTACCGCGACCTCCAGGGCACCTACGACAAGCTGGTGTCCATCGAGATGATCGAAGCCATCGGCCACCAGTACCTCGACACCTACCTGGCCAAGTGCGCCTCGCTGCTCAAGCACGACGGCCTGGCGCTTATCCAGGCCATCACCATCGAAGACAGCCGCTACGAACAGGCGCTGGGCTCGGTGGACTTCATCAAGCGCTACATCTTCCCCGGCAGCTTCATCCCCTGCGTCAGCGCCATCACCGCGTCGGCCGCGCAGGCCAGCGACCTGCGCCTGGTGAACCTCGAGGACTTTGGCCCCAGCTACGCGCTTACGCTCAACCATTGGCGCCAGCGCTTCCTGTCGCGCCTCGACCAGGTGCGGGCGCTGGGCTACGACGAGCGCTTCATCCGCATGTGGGAGTTCTACCTGTGCTACTGCGAGGGCGGCTTCATCGAGCGCTCGATCGGCGACGTGCACCTGCTGCTGGCGCGCCCGGGCAACCGCCGCCCGCAGTACATCCCGGCGCCCGAGGCGGCCTGAGTGAGACGCAACTTGCGGCTGGTCGGAAACGTGGTGGGCTTCCAGGCGGTCTGGGTGGCCAGCATCGCGGGCGCCGGCCAGGGCCTGGCCTGGGCCGGCCCGGTCGCCGCCGTGCTGTTCGTGGCGGCCATGCTGGCGTTCGGCGGCAGGGCGCGCGACGACCTGCGCCTGCTGGCGCTCACCCTGCCCATCGGCTTCGCGCTCGACACGGCCTTCGCCGCCTCGGGCTGGCTGCGCTACGCCGAGCCAGTGCCGTGGGTGTTCGCCGCGCCGGTCTGGATCTGGTCGCTGTGGGCCGGGTTCGCGCTCACGCTCAACCACTCCATGGGCTTCCTGCGCGAACGCCCCTGGGCGTCGGCGGCGTTCGGGCTGGTGGGTGGCCCGCTGGCGTACTGGACCGCCGCAGGCGCCTTCGACGCAGTGAGCTTCGGCGTGCCCGTGGCCTGGGCGATGGCGGCCCTGGCGATCGGCTGGGCGGCGGTGCTGCCGCTGCTCTACGGGCTTGACCAACGGCTGGCGGCGCGCCGGCCGCAGAAGGCCGCGGCGTGAACCTTTGGCTGGCGCTGGCCATCATCTGGCTGGCCTCGGCGCTGGGCATGAGCGCGCTGTGGGCCTTTTCCATGAAGGTGCGCAACATCGGCTACGTGGACGTGGGCTGGGCCGGTCTGATGGCGCTGGCGGCGCTGTTCGCCGGCGCCGTGGGCGAAGGCTCGCCGATGGTACGCAGCCTGGTGGCAATGTTCGGCGCGGCCTGGGGCGCGCGGCTGTGCCTGCACCTGCTGCACCGCGTGCTCAACGAAGAAGAGGACGGCCGCTACCGCGCGCTGCGCGAGCGCTGGCAGGGAAGCCCGGCGCGCTTCTTTGCCTTCTTCCAGATGCAGGCGGTCGTGGTGGCGCTTTTTTCGCTGCCCTTCCTGGCGGCCGCCGCCAATCCCGAATATGCCGTCACCGCGTGGCTGGTGCTGGCGGTGGTGGTGTGGCTGGCGTCGATGGCCGGCGAAAGCCTGGCCGACCGCCAGCTCGCACGCTTCCGGGCCGATCCCGGCAACCGCGGCAAGACGTGCCGGGTCGGGCTGTGGGCCTGGTCGCGGCACCCCAACTACTTCTTCGAGTGGCTGCACTGGTTCAGCTATGTGCTGCTGGCCGTGGGCAGCCCGTTTGCCTGGCTCAGCCTGCTGGGCCCGGTGGTGATGTTCGCCTTCCTCTACCGCGTCAGCGGCATTCCCTGGACCGAGGCACAATCCCTGCGCTCGCGCGGGGAGGACTACGCCCGCTACCAGCGCGAAGTGAGCGCCTTCTTCCCCTGGCCGCCGCGCCGGGAATCCTGATCCACGGAGCCTTTGAATGTCCCTGATCGACCTGTGCGAACGCGGCCTGGTGCCCGATGTCCTGACCCGCTACGGCATCCGCCGCCTCAGCGCCCAGCGCCTGCGCGACGAAGGCGCGCACGACGTGCAGGCCGCCGACGCACGATTCCGCCACCTGCTCGAAGGCCTCCGGCAGAGCCCCATCGCCATCGAGACCGCCGCGGCCAACGAACAGCACTACGAGGTGCCGACGCGCTTCTTCGAGCTGTGCCTGGGCAAGCGGCTGAAGTACTCCAGCTGCTTCTACGCCACCGGCACCGAGGACCTGGACGCGGCCGAAGACGCCATGCTGGCCCTGTACGGCGAGCGCGCGGAGCTGGCCGACGGCCAGCGCATCCTCGAGCTGGGCTGCGGCTGGGGCTCCCTGACGCTGTGGATGGCGCAGCGCTTCCCGAACGCGCGCATCACCGGCGTGTCCAACTCCCGCACGCAGCGCGAGCACATCCTCGCCCAAGCGGCGCGGCGGGGCCTGGGCAACGTCGAGATCCTCACCTGCGACGTGAACCGGCTCGAGTTGCCCGAAGGCGAGTTCGACCGCACCGTGTCCATCGAGATGTTCGAGCACATGCGCAATTACCAGCACCTGCTGGGCAACGTGGCGCGCTGGCTCAAGCCGGGCGGCAAGCTGTTCGTGCACATCTTCTGCCACCGCAGCCTGATGTACCCGTTCGAAACCCAGGGCGACGACAACTGGATGGGCAAGTACTTCTTCACCGGCGGCCTGATGCCGTCGGCCGACACCCTGCTGCACTTCCAGCGCGACCTCACCCTCGAGCAGCGCTGGCTGCTGCCGGGCACCCACTATGAGCGCACGGCCAACCACTGGCTGGAAAACCAGGACCGCAACCGCGAAGAAGTGATGTCCGTGCTGACCCAGGCCTATGGCGCCGCCGACGCGGCGCGCTGGAACCAGCGCTGGCGCATGTTCTGGATGGCCTGCGCCGAGCTGTTCGGCTACGCCGGCGGCAACGAGTGGCTGGTGGCGCACTACCGCTTCACGCGGTAGGCGCGAAACGCTTACTGCGACCCGGCGGCCGGCGCCACGGTGGCCGGCGGCGGCGTCGCGGCCTGCGCGCCCGGCTTGCCGGTGGCCACACGAATGCCCTTGGCCTTCATCCACGCGTCGAACTCGCTGGACGTCATGCGGCGGCCGTTCTGGTTCATGTCGAAACGCCACGGGCTGTTGTCGTGCTGGGTCTTGGGCACGTAGGCCGTGCCGGTGGCCGGGGCCGCCGTGGCCGCCGGCGCCGCGGCAGGCTGGCGCAGGCGCTGCGTGTAGGAAAGCAGGTTGACGCAGCTGGCCATGGCCGGCGCGACGTGCTGCATTTCAGGCGTGGGCAGGGACGCGGGCAGCGGCGCCGACAGCGGCGCACCGCAGGGAGTGGAGGCGGCGGTGGCCAGCACCGGCAGGAAGGTCAGGGAGAGGATTGCGCTGCGGATCATGCGGCACCGGCAAGGTCGGGGGATGCGGGAAGCTTAGGCCCGGATTCCACGCCATGCAAACGGTTCCGCGCCGATCGCCAAAAAACGAAGCCCGGCGCTAGGCCGGGCTTCGGGTATTGCCGTACGAACTGGTGGATTAGTTCTGAACGTTCAGCTCGGTGCGGCGGTTGCGCGCACGGCCTTCGGCGGTGTCGTTGGTGTCGAGCGGGCGGCTCTCGCCGAAACCGTTCGGACCGACCAGACGGGCGGCGTCGATGCCGGCGTTGGTCAGGTAGTTGTACACCGTGGCGGCGCGACGCTCCGACAGGCCCTGGTTGTACTGGTCGGTACCGACGGAGTCGGTGTGGCCGGCCACTTCAACCTTCAGCTGCGGGTACTTCTGCAGGATCGACACGGCCTCGGCGAGGATCGCTTCGGCGTCCGGACGCAGGGTGTCCTTGTCGAAGTCGAAGTTCACGCCCTTCAGGTCGATCGTCAGCGGGACCGGGCAGCCGTCCGGACCGATCGCCTGGCCGGCAACCGAGTTCGGGCACTTGTCGTCGCAGTTGTTCACGCCGTCGCCGTCGTCGTCCAGGTCGGCGCAGGTCTTCTCGGCCTGCGGCGCTTCCGGGGTGACAACCGTGGCGAGGTCGCCGAGCTTCACGAGCACGGTGACCGAGGCCAGCAGATCGCCGAAGCTGTTGGAGGACGGGCTGACGACGCTGGTGTCGTCGAACGCGTAGCGGGTGCCGACTTCGCCGCGGACGGCGTAGCGGTCGTAGTCAGCCTGCAGGCCGACGCCGAGCTGCGCGGTCAGGTTGGTGTCTTCGCGCTGACCCGGGGAGATCGGGCTCGGGAAGGCGTTGAACTCTTCCTCGACGCGCTGCGCGCCGACGCCGGCGCGGATGTACGGCCACCAGTTGCGGCCTTCCTTGATGAAGTGGTAGCGCGCATCGATCGTGGCGCCGTACTGGCTGAACAGCAGTTCCTGCTCGTTGAAGCGCGGGTTCTGGTAGTTCAGCTCGCCGTCGATCGACCAGTTCGGGGTGATGAACTTGCCGAAGCCGAGGCTGACGAACGGAACGTCCTTGGTATCGCGGTCGCGATCCTGGAAGTTCATGCCGACGCCGCCGGTCAGGTACCAGCGATCGTCAAAGTCTTGGGCGGTAGCGGATTGCGCCATGGCGGCCGCGGCAAGCAGGGCGCAGCACAGGATGTTCTTCTTCATGACTAGCTCCAAAGTTTTACGGGGGTAACTTCACACAAATTGAGCGCTGGCAAATGGCCAGCTCCGCTGCATGATCTCAACGCTAAACGAACTTGCGTTAACGGGAATATAACAACCCGTGCCGGCAATGGCAAGCATGCCGTTCAAAGGGTGAACAGATCAACAAGCCGGTGGATCGGGGTGGCTTCGAACCGGGAGGTGTCCTGGGTGAGGGCCAGGATCTGCTCCACCCGCTTGGCCGGCAGCTGGCCGCCGATGGCCGCCTCGAACTTCTGCAGCAGCGCCGGGATGCCCTCCCCCCGGCGCTCGCGGTGGCCGATGGGGTAGTCGATCGAAACCTTCCCGGTGGAGCTGCCGTCCTTGAAGAAGATCTCCACCGAGTTGCCGATGTAGCGTTTGTCCGGGTCGAAGTAGTCGCGGGTGAAGGCCGGGTTCTCCCGCACCTCCATCTTGGCCCGCAGGGCGTCGATGCGGGAGTCGGCGGCCACGGTGTCCGAATAGTCGTCGGCGGTCAGGCGGCCGAAGACCAGGGGCACGGCCACCATGTACTGCAGGCAATGGTCGCGGTCGGCGTAGTTGGCCAGCGGGCCGGTCTTGTCGATGATGCGGGTGGCGGCTTCCTGGGTCTCGACCACGATGCGGTCGACCTGGTCGAGCCTGCCGGCCACCTTCGGATGCAGCTCCATGGCGCACTCGACCGCTGTCTGGGCGTGGAATTCGGCGGGGTAGCTGATTTTGAACAGCACGTTTTCCATGACGTAGCTGCCGAACGGCCGCTCGAACTCGAACGGCTTGCCGTCGAACAGCACGTCATAGAAGCCCCAGGTCTTGGCGGTGAGCGCGCTCGGGTAGCCCACGCAGCCCTTGACCGCATTGAGCGCGTGGATGACCGCACGCCGGCAGGCGTCACCTGCCGCCCAGCCCTTCCGCGGCCCGGCGTTGGTCGCGTGGCGGTAGGTTCGCAGCG
>FSSH01002349.1_pt1 | contig 17455 bp, 9 predicted proteins | sample 1166101 | NCBI WGS metagenome assembly FSSH01 (sample SAMEA32972668, study PRJEB13176) | freshwater metagenome | biome: Drinking water system; feature: Biomass in drinking water that filtered by 0.45 um membrane; material: drinking water | place: USA | collected 2012-12-20 | depth 0 m | reverse complement strand
GAGAACCTTGCCAGCTTGCTCCCTGTTTGGAAAGTCTTTATTTCCGGGGCGCCACCTACATGTCCGATTAGTGTGATGTTATTCATGGTTAGCTCCTTTAAGCTTGAACTTACGTGGACCCAAGAGCCGTCGCTCAAGCCAGGCAAGGGCTTTAGAGCTCAGCGTCCCTTGCCGCACGCGCCGGCGTCGGCTACTCTCACACACGAGTTCTGCTAATGGAGCGCTGCCTAAGAATTCACACGTATTCGGCTTGCGGTGCGCGCCCACGGAGACTTTCCAGCAGGCAAGCGGCACATTCTCGCCAGGTAAAGGACATGGACCTCGGAGCCCCTTTCCATATCAGACTGCGCCTCGGGGGCCTTGGCGGTAGGGGGGGTAGAGAAAGGAACCACCACAAGTTGCAAGCACGCCTCTTTTGTCGAAATACCTCAGACTAGCGGGGCATGGTGGACTGTGGCGTTCGCCTGGTGGCTGCCGGATATCTGGGGGTTGCCCAGGAGGGAAGCGCAAGTGGCGCACCTCAAGAGAAGTACGCCACCGAAGATATATTCAGTTAAGTTTCGGCATCGGTCGGTATCACGCCTCCATTAGGTACTGCGCAAGTCGCCTCCGTCCGTAGTGGAGCCTCGACCTCACTGTTCCTACCTTCAACCCCATTTCCTCCGCCACCTCCTCATAGTCGAGATCCTGCGCTACCAACTTCATCACCTCCGCTTGTTCTTTCGGCAACTGCGCCAGACATTTCTCAAACAGCTCGATTGCATCGTACCGGTCATCTTCTCTCACCAGAAGCGCCCCCACCTTTATTCTTTCCTCTCCACACATCACCGCTCCTTCCATCTGGTCATACACTACAGTCGAGTCCAGGTGCACCGCCCTTCTTCCTTCTCTCCTGAAGTGGTCCGCTGCCACCGACCTCACTACCTTCACTACATAGCCGGGGTTAGCCATTTTTCCCGCTTTCAACACCATTATCATCGCCTCCTGCACCAGGTCCTCTCTGTCTTCCATCCTCATTGAGCCGTAGCTCATGAGCCTCCACACCTGCTTCCTCAGCCCCAGAAGCACTTCTCTCGACACCTCGGTCATCAGGTTCACTTCTCTATTCATCGCTTAAATCCTCGGGTTAACCTCCGCCAAAGCTCGCGCGACAGTTCAAGCCCTCGTCAGTAAGGGCTTGAATCTGTCGTCAGCGCGAGTCAACGCTTCGGTCTAGTCTTCTACGCTCCCCGCTTCCAGGCCGCGGGCTTGGCTCCTACTCGACCTGCTCTGACGGAGGCCGCGGCAGGCACACCCGGCAGCTCTGACACGGCTTCTCTCTGTCCGCTTCCGTCACCAGCTCATACTGCCCTAGCACCTGCGGGCACACCACTCCCTTGGTCTTCACCGGCTCCTGATGAAAAGCCCCTTTGTGCACCGGAAACACCACCAGCCTGTTTGCCGGCACCACCCTCTCTATCTCAGAGAGCATCTTCTTCACCTGCCGGCTCGGCTTCTCCTGCATCACCGCCACAGAAAATACTTCCGGGTACCTCTTGTACGCTGCGAGCCCCTCTTTGTAGTTCTCCAGATCAAGACTCAAGAAGCCTCTGACATTCGGAAGCTCAGCCAGCAGCGCCAGCTTCTTCAGTATCTCCGGCTCCACAAACGACCTCGAGTAAAACCACAGCGCACACTCCGGCCTTTTGATCGCCGCAAGCCACCACGCATACGCTACTTCAGGTCGGTGTACGTCTCCAATATCAAACAGCCTCAGCGTCCACGGCACCTTCGTCTTCACCCCGGACAACTTCGCCACGAGCCAATCCGTCGGTCTCGCCATATCTATCAAGTGCACCAGGTTGTCGGCCAAAAGCTCCGGTCCCCCAAGTGCAAGCAGCCTCTCTACCGTGCGGAAGTTCCTCTCCCTCTTTCTCTTGGCTCCCTTCGTGCTGAACCTGACGCCGTTGCCATAGCAGAGGGCGCGGCAGGCTTCTGTGGCCCCAATGCAGCTCTCTTTCCTCGACACGCTAAACGCCCACCCAACTTTCGAATTCCTCGTCAGCTCCAATCCGTACATTCCTTCCATAGCTTGCCCTCCGCAGCTCAGTGCGGACTGGGGCAGTCAGGTTGGCTCCCGCAGTCAACCGGCGGCCGCGGGGAGACACCCCAGCAGCCACCTTCGGTTGGCGGAGGGTGGCGCCAACCTGACATAGTGGGGGCACCTGGGTAAGTGTGCCAACCGCCCTCAAAGAGAGCGAAAGACATATAAGAAGACGGTTTTGGATATTCGATAAATATGCATCAAATATCTATCCTTGAGCCGCCGCATATTGGTCTAGTTCAGGCTTCTGACAATTCCCCGCTCTCTTTTGCGCCAGACTATCCGCCGCCTTTGGCAGCCCCAACTTTCTTCCTTAGACCTTTTCCGGGGTACTGGAACTATCCTCAAAACCCGCTATTCTTGATGCATACACGGTGAGCGGCGACCAATTTGGTTCATCGCTTTGAGCCGAGGGGCATTGTGGAAACTCCAGGTCTGCGCAGACCCGAAACCGTAGCAACCAGCCCGCTATCTGCCGACTCTGACTGACGCAGTAGAAATATCGAGTCCACACAAGGGACTGTCAGACGATAGCTTTAAGACCGCCGCAGTTCATTCTGGGCGGTCTTTTTGTCGATACCGGCGGAATGACGGCGAGCATTTTCAACTGAACAGCGGTGCTACGAAAGCGGCTGACAATGCGGGGATGTACCGGTACTGCGGCATAGTATAGTAGAGTAAGATCAAGAGCGAAAAAAGAAGAGGGAGCCGTAAAGACCACAGCCAGGGGGCGGTGATAATTACGACTCCCGACAAGGATTAAGGACTCTTCAGCTCTTACAGATTGAAGATTCAAGCGGAGCAGTTCCTGCAAAGGTAGGGTTCGGAACTAATGGCAGAAACGTGTGACTGCGTGCAAAGAACGCTCTCACGAACTAATGAAAAGCTCACAGATATAGGGGTCTGAGGCGTGAGCCGGATGAAATGGAACTGAACAATTTCACGTGTTTTTTGGGGAGCATCTGGTGGTGGCTTCGCCCCAGGCTGTTCCACTATCAACTGACATTGCTTACTGAAAAACAACACCCTGGGTGAGAGTCTTGTCGTGTGGATATTGCTCCCGATAAGTTTCTGGAGTAAGATTCAAACAGTCCCCTATAAGTTCAGTCGCCATCGACATACTCTTATCGGGACCACGCTGCAGAAAATGAACAAGATTAATTTATCGTCTTGCAAACCGTCCGAGAAGGCTGCTGAAGCGATTAATTATTTGAAGGCCTCTTCAAAGTAGCGCTATGCTGCAAATGCCGGTGGAGTATATGGATCACGCTATAAAAGTCATTGCTTGTTTGGTTCCACTTGGTGCTCTATTTGCATGCACTGCAGCTGCGCCCTGCATGGCTCAGACATTAGAGAGGCAATACGTATCACTATTCACGATATCCGAAGATAAAGCATCTGACGGCTCAAGACTATTTCGAATTCGTGGAAAGTCAGATGGGAGTCTTGGTGTATGTGCCAAACCTAAGACAAAGCTTAAGAACGATATCTTGTTGGTCGAAATTCCAAAAGTACGGTATTCACGAGGGTTAAAGACAGGTCCTTTCTTCGATGTAACCATATCAGCGCCATCGACTGTGAAGATGATTGTTTTTGGTAAGAAGCGAGAAGAAGTCTGGCCATATGACAGAGGCAAATTAGGGCTCACTAAAGAAGAAGAAGAAGCCCAGTTGCTTGCAACAAGAGCTCTTCTGGAAAAGAACCCCAAAGCTGACATGAGAGACTACTCGATTCGAATTCAAAGAGCAACCTCAGAGGTGATTTGTGTCACCTTCTTCGAGTGGAGCGAAGGTGAGCCTAAGCGAGCACGCAAATATGCAATTGATGTATCAAAAAAGGCGATCCTGAATCAGTCAGAATTCTCTTTGACTCCGTAGACAGAAGAAGCGGGAGATTCCTGTGAGAACCCCCCGCGAGTGATTGCTTACCGCGTCCGGCAGTAAACTGAGAATCTAGTTCGGAGGCAACGATACATCTAACCTTAGTGAGGCTTTTGACGAACTGAAATTACCAGTTGCCATCAGCAATCTGTTGATTAACAGAAGGCACCTGGCGTCCTGCATAAGGGTTATCCGTTTCGCTAGCAGGCACCCAAGATCCTGGAGCATAATTCTGCCTCTTAGCTTTGTTGGCACGGTTGATGGATTTCTCGAGTCCACCTGGCGTACTAGGTATTCCAGAACTGAGGTTTTCACCAGTGGTTTTATTCCAAACATCCTCAGCAAACTTTGAGCATGGTGCAAGCAACTTCCAGGCCTTTGGGCCTTTGTCTATATACTGTTGAATCCTTTCGCGCATTCGCTTCTCTTGCTCATCGTTTATATGTTTGGATCTTTCGCTAGTACGAGTTGTACCGCGATCTACACCCGGTCTAACTCCTTGACCTTCGTAAGTGCCCCAACTTTCGTTGGAATAGGCAGATTCGTAAGGAGGATTGTCAGGAGTAAATTCAATCCAAGAATGATCATTAGTCAACCCGGGAGGATTGTTAGAAACAATAGTTATTGTTCCCGACAGACCCATCGGATCACTATACATCAAGGGACTGTTTCCTACATAGGCGTACAAGTTAAAGTCCGCCTTGGTATAGCCAACAGGATCCGGCTGAAGGAATCGCCCAAGCTTCGGTGAATAGAAGCGCATTTTGTAGTAGTACAACCCAAGATCCGCATCATACCGTTGTCCGGTGAACCCGAAGTCGGTTCCAGCAATCGACGTTGTCTCCCCAAACGTTCCAATCACATTCTTGTTGGTAACAGCGCCGCTGTTGTTGCTTGTGGCGACAAGCGTGCCGACCAAGTCATGGTGAAGGAATGTGAGCGTGCCTCCTGCACTGACAATCAAGAGCGCCTCATCCAAAGACGTACCGTAAACAAAACGGTTCAAGAGGGTATTGGTCGCCCCGTCATAGTCAGCAATACGCTGCCATCCAGAGTAGATGTACCGACTCTTGGTGCTTCCGACAGCCTTCTGGGACAAACGATGCAGCGGGTCATAGACCATAGTGGCGCTGAGACCAGTCTTGCTAGCTGACAGCAAGTGGTTCTCAGTGTCATAGCCGTATGTCCAGGTGCCATCTCCGGCCAAGTTCATGTTTCCGTCGTAGCTATACGAAGTCCCACCAACGGAGGGATACGCATTCACGCTATCAGCGGTGCCGTAGGACGTAGTACCAGCCGATCCCGGATGATACATGTAGGCTCCATCTGAGACGGCCACGCTATCAGGCTCGTGGACGTTGTTGAACCCGTAGGTGAAGGTGTCAGTTGCTCCCACAAAGTTGTGAGTGATGCTGGTTACATCTTCGTTTAACTGAGGGGCATAGACCACGGTTGCACCGTTGCTGTAGGTCAACTGGGTGCGCTGCGACAGGTCGTTGTAGCTAAAGGCAATGGCAGAAGTACCGCTGCCATTGAGCTTAATGTCCGTCAAACGGTTGATCTCGTCAAACACCCGCGTGATGTAATAGCCATCAGGCCAGGTTGTTTTTGTGCGGTTGCCGTTGTCGTCGAGCTCATGAGTGACAGTCTTGCCGTCTGGGTATTGCTCCTGGTAGAAGCGCCCAGCGGTATCGTAGCTGAACACAATGGCTCCAGAGGAGGGATCCCCACTGACTGTGGGCTTGCTGATCTGAGTCATCCGACCAGCCAAATCGTAGGTATACGAGATGACGGGCTGACTTGTGGGAGTCTTGGTGATGCGCCGGTTCAGCACATCATATGTGCTCACGACAGTGTTACCCGAGCGGGTGACATACGTCAGGACATTGCCGTTGTCGTCATAAGAGCTGTTCTGCTCAAAGGTAGTATCCGCATAGATGGTTTCATCGCGACGATCAAAGCCGTCATACGTATACTGAGTGACGTTGGAACGAGCATCTTCAACCGACGCAAGCATGCCGTTGTCGGTGTAGGTCCGTACATCGCAGACCGTACTTGTGGGGTCGGTGACCTGACTCAGGCGATCCAACGGATCGTAGTCATACTGCCAGACGCGACTTTCCGCATCCGTGATCGACTCAACTCGGTCTTTGGCGTCATAGGTCCAGGTAGTCGTATTCGACGCCGGATCGACAGCCGTCAACCGTTGATTCGACACGGAATATGTCCAGCTGTAAATCTGCCATGCGGGAGTAGTACCGGTCTGACGCTGAACATCCAACAAGTTTCCGTTGTCGTCGTAGTTGAAGTTTGTCACATAGCTAAACGGTGACGAGTCGGTTCTTTGAGTCAACCGACGCAAATCATCGTATAAAAAGGTGGTCTGGTTTCCATTCGGATCAGTAATGCTGGTCAAATTACCAACCGAGTCATACCCAAATGAGGTCGTCAGGTTCAAGTGACCGGAGCCCGCATTGAAGTCAACGATGACTGATGTTAACTTCTCGGTGGAAGCGTCATAGGTCATTTTGGTGACGATGCCGGTCTCATCGGTTCTCGTGAGCATCTGCCCACGAGCATTCCAAGTCATGGTGATGGTAGGCGTCGAGCCCCCGACAATTGGGCGTTCGATGGTGAGCAAGTTTCCTGTAGAGCCGTCATATGTGCAGGTAGTGGTGTTACCATTACCGTCCTCTAAGGTCTCGAGCTTTGCCCAGGTCGAGTCATACGTGAAATTCTCCACAATATCGCTCAGACCGGACCCTGGTTTTGCAATCTTCCGAATGCTCAGCGGGCTGTTATTGAGGTCATAAGTCCACTCAATCTGGTTTCCCTCGGGCATAGTTGTCTGGATGAGACGGTTTAATCCGTCGTAGACGTTCACGGTCTCGTTGCCGAGTGCATCGATGGAACGGGTCACCGCACCAAGCCGATTCACATAGGAGACCTGAGAGTTACTGAGCGGGTCAACAATCTCGGAACGAGATCCGGCAAAGAAATACTCCCAAACTTCAGAATGCGCATTCGTCTGCGTCTGAATCCGTGACAATGAGTCATAGACGTTCGTGGCAAAGGCTGTGGCAGGACTCTCAGGCAAATAGTAAGCCGTCATCCGACCAGGGTTGTCATAGTCATAGGTTGTATCATTTGCATTTGCGTCGGTGAAGGTGACAAGGTTGTCACTTCCGTCAAATGCAAAGCTAACAGAGCGTCCCGTCCCATCGCTCACAGAAGTGAGCTTGGAACCGGTGTAGGTCAGCGTAAGGGTACGCCCCATGCCGTTGGTCACAGAGGTCAGCTTCCCACTGGTATAGGTAAAGGTTAGGGTCACACCAGACGGGTAATCGATGGTTGCGATTTGTCCTGCCGAGTTGAAGGTGTAGACCATCTGCTGAGGGGTGGTCAGGGTGTAAGCACCGCTAGCCAAAGCCAAGGTCGAGGGATTCCGTGCCGGTGCGGTATAGGAGCCATCAGGCTGACGAACGAAAACGCTCGTATCCTGTGGCAGAACCACTACGACTGTGTTGTTGACGAGCTGGTCAACCCACCATTTGTCGGAAAGCGACATGGTGATGAGCTTGTCAATCGGCTGACTGGAATCGGAAGCCAAGTCCATGCTTACGAAGAGTTCAGCAATGGAAGCGGCACCCTGAATAGCGAATTGCTCACCCAAAGCCAGGAAACTGTCGTTACCAACCTTAGCAGTCAGGTCAAAACCATGAGCCCAGCCACGGCCAAGCGTTCCATTCGAGAACTGCGCTGCCGAGTTGTAAAAACGCTGGAAGGTCAGGGCATAGGGAGAGCTACCGCTACCGAGTGTCAGATCGTTGCTGCTGTACAGGAAGTCTCCCGAGCCCATAGAAATGGGGTCGCCAGCTTGAGGCTGATCAATGGGGCTATTCACCGGATTTGGATCTGGCACAGGATCATTTGGACCTCCCGGCTGCGAGCTACCACCCTTGCTGGCGTTATTGATTAAGCCAATCGCTCCGCCGTTGTTGGCATAGTTTGGAAAAATCCAGTCACCGTTGCCTACGAATGAGCCGAGCGTCAGACCAGGGGTGTCGCCTATCATCACGGCGTCTATACCCGTGCCGATATATCCGCCAATCGCCGAAATGTCCCCGGCTGTGTAGCCGTTGGTACTCAGGATGGAGGAAACATTAGTTCCAGTTGACCAGTTGGACGGCGTCGCAACGTAGACCTTCTGGAATGCGATCGTGATAGTCTCTGTCGCACCACCACTCGTAGAAGACGAGTAGCTAGTCTGGTTCTCGGAATTCGAGGAAACCAGAAGCAATGGTCCAGAGGATGCAGCAGTCACCTCAATGCCGGCAAGGTCGCTATCTCCATTGACGGCAGTCTTCATCGCCGTAGCAATCGAAGTTAGCGTGTCACCGGTTTGGACGGTGTAGTTCTTAGACTTAGTCCCACCGGGCAGGTCCGCATCATTCACGGTCAGAGTCAGGACGTCCCCGACTGTGACGGTTCCGCCGAAAGTGACGTTCGCCGTCCGGTTAGCCTTGTCGATGACGGTGGTAGTGGCTACGCCTGGCTGAATTCCGTTGAACTGGGCAAGCACGGAAGCCTCCAGAGCCACGCCGTGCATAGCCACAACGGTGTTGGTTCTTGAAAGCTGGGTGAAGTCATAGTCCAAGGTGGAGCTGTAGCCTGAAACGCCCCCAATATCGCTAGCGGCCGTCGGAACCCCACCGGTGATGGAGTAAGACACCACACCGACTTGGTGGAAGAAGTTCATATGGGTGTTGTTCATGCGACCAACCAGGTCCGCTATGCGACTACCCTGCGCCGCGATATTGAACCAGACGCACGACATGGTTTCGCCATAAATCGCTTCGTTGCTTGGCGATGCAGCAGCCTTGGCTTCAGCAAGTGCCTTCTCATGGAAGTTGGCCTGGCCGCGACCTAGGTTGCCCCAAGCGTTACCGATCAGATAGTACTGCCCGGCATAAATGAAGGACTGCCACCACTGGTTCGGATAGGCAGGGAAGGGATAAGCATTGTGGCTCACGGTTATCAGAATCGAGTTCCAACTACCCGGAGTCTGGGCCTCGCTGCCGGTTGCAACCACGGAACCATTCAAGCTGAGCACGGGTTGCAAGCTGCCGTTGAAGGTCAGCGTCAGACGTCCGCCGGCAAGCTGGTCCGAGGTGAAGGTCTCGTCGATTGTCCATCCACTGACAGAGTGCGGATACTGAATCTGCAGGGTCGTCTTGTACGCCAAAGGTACGTCAGTGGTCCAGATGGTGGGGGTAGTGCCGGGTGCTTCATAGCCAAGCGAAGCGCTCCAGCTGAAGGGCAGAGTAATCGGGACGATTTCCTGCCCACCCAACAAATCATCCACAGTAGCGGTACCTTCTGGAGCGGCACCAACTGCGTTGTTGTTGATGTAGTCAATCAGGTTCGTGGTCATCGTGGTCAGGTCTGACTTGATGTTTGCCACGTTCATATTCTGCGCATAGTCCGCTGTAATCGTCGCCCCGCTAGAAGCATTCGACAGGAACGAACTTTGCGAGTAGCCCAAGATCGTGTCCAAGCCACTCACAGCCGACTTTCTGGTGTAAGTCTTCCGGCTCGGGTCTAGCGAGTAGGTGTTTCCACCCACCACCACCTGAACCCACACATGACTCATCACCATGCGCCACTCAGTACCGGACCAGTAGGGGAAGTTGCCTGGGATATAGGCGTACTGGCTATACCAATAGGCAGCATAGGCATGGACGGTGTTGAACCAGTCGTCGTACTCGGTTTCGGAGAGATCAATTTCACCGAGTACATACTGGGCTGTGAATCCTGCTTCCCGAAGCAGCTCTACTAAGAGCATGCTTTGGTCAAATGCATTGCCCATACCGTCCAGCAAGCACCCAAGAGCGCCTTTCTGAACACCCCAACCCGGCTCCCACTCGATGTTGTTATAAACAAACTCGAATATCAACTGAGGGTCGTTCTTCAGCGCCCGCGCCAGCTCAACGATAGACGCCGGGCCCTGAACGGTATTGCTTGCAAAAGCCCGTTTCTTGGAGGGCTTGAAGATTTTCGATGGGTCAAGAACCCGATTGTCCACGATTTTCTTGGCATCCGCCAATGTGCCGGGGTTACCAGGCTGGAAGCGCCAACCAGGGTTTTGCGCCGGATGAGGATTGCTCGAAGACGGTGCTTTCGATGGCAATGCCGGAATCGGAGGCGATTTGCGCGGTGCTGGCTGTTCTGGAATCGGGGGCTGGGGTTTTAACTGCTTGCTTGTCATGGGAGCTCCTTGTGATTCGTTCGATTGGTTGTTGGTGTTGTCTGTTTGGTTAGTCATTTTTCTGACTCCATGGTTTGGTTTCGTGGAACTGAGAACTGTCGAAACGGGGCGCTAGAACTGCTAGCACCCCGTTAGTCTCGCTAAAGAGATTCTCAAGCGACCATCAAGTACTGACAACGGAAGTTCTATTCCCTGACGCATCATAGGAATAGGTTATTGTCTTACCTGAAAGGTAAGTGATGATGTGAATGCGACCGAGACTGTCGTAGGTTACGGTATAGCTGTCTGCTGGCATGGTTTTTCTCCGGTTTGGGTTGAATTCAGGCGGGGGACGAGACCACCTGGTTTATGCGTCCAACAAAGGTAAGATGGCGACCTTCAATCCAGGTTCTGCTAACAGAACCTCGGAAGTGACGCGCTGCAAGGTATCTGAGCACTTAGTTGCAGGGAGCTCGATTGAGACTCGTACACACAAGAGCCCAGATGATTACAGCGCGCTCGAAAGTGCCTGTTTAACCAGGCGACACAGGCTGTAGCGCCTTAGCAAGAAACGCCTTTAGCGCCCTTGAGGTAGTCGGCTGGAAACGAAGCAACAATAACGTGGAATGCTCAGAGCCAGACATGTCTGGGCTTACAGCAAGACCATTCTTAATAAGCTGCGCAGCTTCGGTCTCAAACATTCTCTGCTTAATTGGAGTCAAATCACTCCAGCCAGGCAAATCATGCAAAGCCGGGCAGTCGACACCAATTTTATCGGACTTAGCCGTATCGTGAAGTTGCTCAGTTGGCAACTTCGGCATTATTGCCAGGTGAGGGCTCTGTATTGCCGAACGATTAGACTGGCTCAAAGCAAAGGGACTCAAGCCCGGTCCGTTTAAGGTAGCACCCAATCCAGAGACCGCTGTTGAGAAATTGGGACCAGAGGCAAAGGACTCAAATGGTGCGGGACGGCCACTCTGTTGCGAATCTGGACCAGGGTGAGAAGCACTGGAATCATCCGCGTGTGTAAGCTTGTGGTATTGACCAGCCTTAGAAGCTGGTTCGACGTAAATCTCCTGGTTCAGTTCCAGTTTGATTAGCCTAGATAGCTCGTGAGCGAAGTCCCAGGTCTCTTTCTGATTCTCGTCTGCAGCCAACTTAATTCTTGCCTGCAGCCAGGAGTTTTGACCATCTTTAAGCAGAGCGACTAGCCCGCGAGTCTTAACGCTGCGAAGCAAATGCCCTCTTTTCATAACTATCAGCCTGATAGCATGCGGGAGTTCCAATAAATAGGCTGGTTGCTGTTTCTTCTCTTTCATTTTCAGTTTCCATAAGTTATGAGGCTATCTTCTAAAAGACAAACAACTGATAGCCTTCGGGGATAAGGTTGGTTGAATCAGATTCTGCGGGCAACTCAGTCTATAAAGACCGGCTCCAGCAGTAGTTCTAGCAAATCGCAAGTCCGCAATCGCCTGCTGGGCCTGCCCGTTGCACATTTGCCCTTCTTTCGAGGCCAGCCAAACCAATATAATGACGGTTATTAGAAGAGCCTTTCATATACCGGCATAGTCAATCAAAAGCGGCTCCAGCAGTGGTTCTAGCAAATCACGAGTCCGCAATCGCTTGCTGGGCCTGCCCGTTGCACATTTGCCCTCCTTTCGAGGCCAGCCTACCTAGAATAATGACGGATATAAGAAGTGCCTTTCATATACCGGCATAGTCAATAAAAAGGGGCTCCAGCAGTAGTTCTAGCAATTCGCAAGTCCGCAATCGCTTGCTGGGCCTGCCCGTTGCACATTTGCCCTTCTTTCGAGGCCAGCTTAATGTGCACTCGGTTTGTAACGACATCCTGCTATGCACCACTGGTGGAGACATACAAGACTTAGGCGGCACGGAGGAAGTGACTAAACAAGCAGCTTTCAAGCGCTGAGATCTCTTGCCCCACTTGCCCGTTGCACATTTTTCAATTCTTCGAGGCCAGCTTAACAAACAGACTGCGGACTTAACATCTGGGTTTGCAGGCATTGGGCTCAAAACAGTCTCATATAAGGAACGGCTGTTCTCTTGATTTGGTGCGTGCTCTAATCTTCTACTCTCCTGTGCCAATCTAGGTCTTACCCTAGCGCCGCTTAAAGAGTACCGACGAGATCGAGCCAACAACAACCTCCGCTCTCTCTCAGATCCCATTCCTCTATTAGGTACGAAACCCGGCTCCGCAAGAGCTGGGGTAGGAATCAATAGGAGGAAGCGTGTTGGAAAGGTTGGGAAAGTTTGCTCGGCAAGAAAGTGATAATTGAAAGGTAACTTCAGTAAACGCTTTCCACCTACGCAGAATCCATCCTTGGCAACAATCAGTATTTATCACTGTTTCCGGCGCTACAGAGAATCTCTTGCAGAATTCAGCCTTCAACCAGATTGACTGACAGATTTTTCATGCCGCTCTTTCAGGTCACAAGCTCGCGCTATCAGATTCATTTTTCGATCACAATTACGGCAGTCCTGGAGCCGTTCTATATAGTTCTCTTGAGCAACGCCATTTTCAGAAATCTGAAAACGTACATATTTAAAGCGCAAATCACAGAACACCATCCTTAGTGACTCCAGACCTCTGGACAATTAGCAGCCTGTCATTAATAACGGCTATCTGACTGAGTCCCACCAATCCCCCGCATGGGGGACAATCTTCCAGCACCTCTATCATCACAGGTATTCAACAGTAGAACTTTGCCGACTTGCAAAATAAATTGACAGCCTTCCCGACACGCAGGCAAAGCCTGGAAATGAGTCGCTTAACGAGGTAGCTGGCGGTTCTGAAAGAAAGTGTTTTCTGGAAAGATTTAGTAGATTGATTGATACTTTGATCAAACGATAGTGGATATAGCTGCATCAATCCTTGGCATGATGTTGCAGCAATACAGGCAAATGCAGGCACTAGCCTATTGTCGTGCCTGTTGTTATCAACATTAGAGGGGAATACATAGGTTCAAGATTGACGGTCTCAGCTAGCGCTAAGTAAATGCTGTCAGCTCATGAACAGAGTTAGACTTGTGCTACTTGTTGAGAGCCTGATATACAGAAGCCTGTGAGGTTTGCCCGTTTGGGTGTTTGCGACAAGCGGGGCATTTTGCAACTGATTGCCGCAGGAAGCTGTAAATGGTCTCCTGCCATGAAGCGGTGCAGGACAAGCAAGTCCACCAGTAGCGAGTTGCTCTTGCTGCTCTGCCGCAAATCTTCACGAGCTCTACCTTTGTGGCGTTTCTCTGTTCATCGAAGCAACTGGCGTGTACGCTGTAGAGTGATAACACAGGTTTGGGGGGCTCGGCTCCGAGAGCACAGTACGGACAGCCTTTGTCTTCGTTAACTCGATCCTCAAGCCTGGCAACGAACGAGTGCCCCTTTGGGCAGAGCCAGTGATAGCGCGCTGAGCGCTTCAAGTCTTTCTGATCATGCCCCTCATTTCTGCCGACATCGAACTGAGCAAAAAGCGCAGGAAACTCCCTACTCAATTCGACCCGGTCCTGGGGATCGCAGGTCTTGCACGCAATCAAGCCGGCGTCATCCACGATATCCTCAAATGCCTCATAAACCTGGTGCTGCTGGTTCGCCGGACATCTCCACCAGACCTTCAGGGAAATTGGCAATTTCCTCAAATCAAAACCTACATTCTTGCGGGTATCAAAGAAAACCAGTGCCTCTTTATGCTCATTCAGATCTATCTTTGGCCCAGGGTGGCACTTTGGGCAACCAGCTTCGTTCTTCCATTCCACAGCAAGCACCGCCGAATATTTGCCGCCACACTTGGGGCAAGTAAAGTGACAGGTCTTCCGCGACTTGGTATTTAGATAAGGAAACTCAGAGCGGGGGCAGGTCCTTGATGGAACTATCCTGGACTTAAACCGGGTTGATAGCTTCTCCGGCTGCTGCCTGAAAATTGATTTCGAACAGGCCGGGCAACACTGAGCCTCCGATTTGTCCAACCAGCTTCTTACCCTGATGTTTACGGGTACTTCATAGGTTGGATGGCTTGGCACATTTGGGCAAATCCACCTCATCCTTATTCCAGAGCCCGGCGTTACTTCATCTGGTCCATAGTTATTTAACTCAGAGAAGTACTTCTCTACTAGAACCGGATAGCATTCAAGCAGTGTCGGCCTATGGGTTTTCAGCCTGAGCGTCTCTGCCAGGGACGGACCTCTTAGGGCGTGCCTGCTGCTTTTTCGAAACTCCTTTTTTATACGCGACATAAATTTCAGCCTTTGAGTAAATCAAAGGCTCCGACGGTGAAGCAAAACAAAGACCCCTGCTCAACACAGGCCTCTATTTAAACAAGCCAGCGGAACACTTGGACGAAACCTGTTGATTCTGCCACTCTTCCTCATCTGAACCAAAGCCATAGCTGCGGCGACAGAACTCGCGAAAAGTTGAATCATCCTGAAACAGTCTTGTTGCGCTGCTCTCAACGATTAGTATTTGACTTAGGGATACCTTGAGTTTCCTTTGCCAGTCTGCCCACGCAGGGGAGGACCTGACAGCTACGATAATATAGGCAGAATTGAGCCGACTCCCGATTCTAAACGCAGGTTCACTCATTGCGTTACATTGAAAGCGGTGGCCTGCTACTCAAAACCAAGCAGGTTAAGCATTATCAGCCTCTCCAACAGGCTTACACAATTGTTACCTCCATTGGGAGCAGTCAGACTTAATCTGCACTTTTTGGAAATCTTTTCTGCGGCACACAGCCAGTAAGCGTATGCCCTACAATTTGAACTTCACCTGCAAGCGAAACGATTAAAGATGAGAAGAAGCGGCCGCACCAAACAAAAGCTTTGTATAGAAGACGTGATAGAACCGGCCGTAATTCGCTCTCAGACTTTCGCGAAAGCAGCTCCTGAAGCAGCCGCTATGTGGCTTTACGAAAAGAACTGCGGCTTTGGCCCGGAAGACTTTTCCTACGGCTCCAGCGTCTGCGCCTGGTTCAAGTGCCCTCAAGGTCGCGACCACATTTTCCAGAGCCCCATCAAGGTTCTTTCAAGAGCCGTTCGAGATAACTCACCCCTGACAGGGTGCCCCTTTTGTCGTGGTCTCCGGCCGTCCGTGACAAACAGCCTCGCCGAGCGCTTCCCTGAAATTGCCAAAGAGTGGATGACCAGGAAAAATGGCATGGGACCGGACCAGGTCAGCTTCGGCTCGAACATATTGGCCTGGTGGAAATGCTCAAGAGGACATGAATGGCAAGGTCAAGTCGATAACCGTACCACCAGGGGCGCTGGCTGTGCTCGCTGCAACAGGGGCGCTCCTACCGACTTGAGAGACTATCCGGAAGTACTTCAGGAGTTTGACCACCAGAAAAACAAGGGCATCGATCCTTTTGCGTTGCCGGTTGGCGTCAAGGTCAATTGGAAATGTGTGGAAAACCCAAGTCATAAATGGATATCAGGCTTCTACCGAACCACAAAGGCCACCCGCTGCCCATTCTGTACAAACAAACGTGGCTCAAAAGAAAACAGCCTCAAGAGCTCGCATCCTCACCTGGCCGCCCAGTGGGACAAAGAGAAGAATGGCGACAAGAGACCAACGGGTGTTACCGCTGGCAGCAGCTACCGCGCTTTCTGGAAATGTAAGAAGGGTCCAGACCATGAATGGGACGCTAAAGTCATCGACCGGGCCTTATACGAAACGGGGTGCCCTTTCTGCAGTTATCGCAAAACTTCCATTACCAACGTCATTTCCACTGTTGCTCCCGCTGTAGCAAAAGAATGGCACATGAAAAAGAACGGGAAAGTGCTACCCAATCAAGAAAGGAGCCACTCCCGCACAAAGCGCTGGTGGCGGTGCCCTCGCTGCTGGCATGAGTGGCAAGCCGAACCTTATCGAAGGGTAGTTCTGGGCAGTGGCTGCCCATCTTGCGCCAAGCTAGCTCAAATTAATAACCTACTGGAAGCTCAAGACAAGAAGCTCAAGAAACTGAAACAGCAGCAAAAGAAGGAGAAGTCTCGCAGATGAATCAAGTCCCGTACACCATTGTGGGAACGCACCAGTCCCCTATCAATATCTACAAAGCCGACTGCTTTCAGATTAGCGACGAGTTAAACGTTGAACCATATGACGAAAAGAGCACCTGGGGCTGCATTAAGAAGCACGGCGACCACTACATGTTTGAACTGGCTGAGCCCCCTAAAGGCGAAAAAGCTCCAGTCGTAAGCTTCCGCTCCACTAAAGCAGAGCTTAAAAGCATCCACTTTCACGCCCCCAGCGAACACCTGCTAGAGAAGCACCAATTCAGCGCGGAATTCCATCTCGTGCATGAGATCTGCTCACAGGGCGCACCTGGTGATAAATATGGGCAAGAGCCATCTTCGAAAATTGTGCTCGGGGTATTTGCAAATTCGGTCGATGATAAAGATGTACTACAAAGCTTGAGCCTGGATTTTTGCAACAGCCTATCAGCCCTCAAAAACTCCAAAGAGGACTGCTGTGTGTCGGCTCCATTTAGCTTCAATGAGCTGCTGAAGGACGCCTATTCAAAACTGCAACGCTTCTACCATTACCGCGGATCTTTGACTACCGGTACGCATGACGAGGTGGTCTCCTGGTTTGTTCTAAAGGAACCAATCGCCATTAGCTCATCCATGCTGGATGAGCTGAAGCTTCTAGACCAACCAACGCGAGAGCTTCAGGCAATAAACAGAAGAATATTGCAGTCAAAGGACTGATCTACAGTCGGACAATGGATGTTTAGGGGCTTGCCTTACCAGGTAGAGACCCGAGAGGAAAGCGAAGCCCTTTTGTTAACTCTTGCCGATGCGCTATAGCAGGGCACCGTTCTGGCTCTGTGTTGCGGTCATCTTGACCTTGACCGCTGCCGCTTCTCTGATTGACCGGGGCAATTGCCGTCAGTCAGTCTTGGCCCTCTGCGGAATCTTCTTTAACCCCGAAGCGCCGCGTCACGCACCCGCAGAATCGTCTGCCTGGAGGTATTGAACTCCCGGGCAACCTCGGCCACGGCGACACCGGCTCGCAGTCTCTTCAATACAGCCTTGCGGTCTTTCTCATCCAGCGACGGCGGCCGGCCAAACTGCTTGCCGGCGGATCTGGCCCTGGCTATTCCAGATTTGGTCCTCTCGACCAGGAGGTCCTTCTCGAACTCAGCCACAGCGGCGATCACCTGCATGGTCATCTTCCCCGCCGCGCTGGTCAAATCCACCCCTCCAAGAGCCAGACAGTGGATACTGTCCACGGAAATTT
>FSSH01001896.1_pt1 | contig 17495 bp, 19 predicted proteins | sample 1166101 | NCBI WGS metagenome assembly FSSH01 (sample SAMEA32972668, study PRJEB13176) | freshwater metagenome | biome: Drinking water system; feature: Biomass in drinking water that filtered by 0.45 um membrane; material: drinking water | place: USA | collected 2012-12-20 | depth 0 m | reverse complement strand
CGAGATTTCCGGGGCGGTTCACTGGCTCATGTCACCGTTTATGTGGAATTAAAAATCAAGCATTTTGGGATAATGCTTTTGAGCATTTTTTAATGTGTAAGCTATTTCATGATTCAGATCGATATGGGTTAGCCGTATCAGACACAGTCATGATTGGCCTTGTGCTTTTTCCTGCAACCAAATTTTGATTAGGGATTGATAAGGCACATCACGGGCATTAGCCGCCGCTTTAATGGAATCCAGCAGATGCTGTGGCAGGCGCAGCGAAATCGTTTTGGTGGTTGGCTTGAGATTGGTGAGAACCACTGATTGGGCTTTATTCCAATCCAAATAATCCGTGGAATCATGGGTTTCCCAGAATTGTTGCTCTTCAGTTTCGGTGGCGAACTGCGGAATGGTTTTAAGATGCTTGCTCATAAATGTTACGCTCCTTTTTATGCATATCTCTTGCGGAGATTACGCGAATATGGGTATTTTGCTGACGTAAAGTAAAAGTGATGTGTAACAAACGGTCTTGATGTGTTTTGCCGAGCGCATGAAACCTCAGTTCCTGCTGACTGTGTTTAACGTCAGTCAACAAGAGCAAAGGCGCATTAAAGAACACCTGTTCAGCTTCCGCTGTTGAAACCCCGTGTTTGCTGTTTTTACGGCTGTTACCTTCGTCCCAGTCGAAGCCTATAATTGCGGATAAATCAATCATTTTTGTATATTATGAAAATATACAAGCTGATGCAAGCTCTTTGATGTAGCCTTATTTTTGTGCCCTCTGTTGTCAATGATTTCGACTCTCAAATAGGTTAATGCTGCTCATGTCCATGAATTTGCAATGGCGTCCTGCCATCCAGCGTTGGGATATTTTTTAACTTGTCTAACATGATGTCCAGCTTCTGCAGATCGCCTTTAATAATCTGTTGCTCGTCAGGCGTTAACGGCACTTCCTCGAGATAACGATGTAAAAATGCTTTGGCTGCCAGTGCTTCACCTTTGGCCGAATCTTTGGGAATGTTGAAATCACAACCCGCACAGGCCATGCGGTGTGGACAGGTGCTCCAGAAGGGATTCGCACAATAGTAGGTCCCCAGGTCGTAATATTGGTAAGGCTCACCCTTGGCTGCAGCTCCACTGACCACGGCTGTATGGTCGATAAGTACTTCGATTAGGTGCGACATCTGATCAGCTTTCGCAAAAGCGCCGGCTAACCGGGTCGGTTTCGTCCGGATATAGTACAGAGTCGATTTCGGATTGCGATGGCCCGACCATCGCATCAGTTCAATAAGCGACATGCCTTGCGGTACGCTGGCCAAAGCGGTGACCGCCGAAGCCCGCCCCCTGTGACTGGTAATTTTGCCAACGCTATTCTCAAGTGGTAATCCTGCCTTGGCGCATAACATAGGGATAATGGTTTCATTGAGCGTACTATTCCCAATGGTCCTGCCACGATATTGAAACAAAAATCGTACACGCTCGCCGGTCTTCTGATCGATCAACGCACTTTGCTCAGGCCTTATGGCTTCCCAGTCGGTAATAAACTGTCTAACAATCGCACTGACTGGTTTGGTAAAGGCCGTGAAAGTTTTACCGGCAGGTACATCCAAGTAGCATAATGTTCCAGGGGCGATCGTCTCACCGGTCTCCTCATTCCTGATGGGATCCGATTGAATTCGGGCACAGCCAAGGCGAAGGCGGACAATTTCATTTTGACGTAGTCCGGCATGAGTCCAGATAACACTGATAGCTCTCAACATTTCGAAGGGATACCAGATATCACTCAGCTTATCATTCGGTTCCAAATTGAGGCTGGCCCAAACTAATTTCAACCAAAAAGGGTCGTCAATGGCTCGTGGGTTAGGACCGCATAATCGTAAAATTGAATTCGGAGTTGCCAAGTGATAGTGCGGATTAAACTTCAATCGCACCCAATCCCAATGCTGAATATCGCGGAAGAAACGCCGCATCGCATAGAGCACGCTACGTTTGGAATTAGCGTTCAGCGGCACTCCCAAATTACTTCGCCCGGTATAGTCGAACGAATGTAGTTGCCATTCGCCAACCTTGAGTCGATTTAGCGCCGCGAGAAAATCAGCGCAGGTTTCGACTGTCCAATCTGTCGGGCTAGTAATATCGGGATGACTTTGTGCTAACCATAGACCGGCGCGTAAAATAAAACTGTAGTTTGACTCGCGTGTTCGGGGTTCTAGGGTCGATGTCTCCCGCCAACGCTGGCAAAAATCAACCCACTCTGGTGCGATACCTTCGCTACTCTTTTCCTTCCAGGAAACATAATTACGCATCCGCAATGGTTTAGGCAAAACCCCGATCGCCGCTAATCCATGGGAAAGTTTACCGATGCTGCGCGCTTGCGTCGTGTAGTTTTCACGTGTGCGCTCCAATAGTTCGACATTGAAACTTTCCAAATTGGGGTTACGATTTTCCAACATGACCGCGGCCAGAATCGACGGAAAATTCTGTTGCAAATTCAGATTGCCATAACCAATGTTTTGTAACGCCTGATGTAAACGCGTGCATTCCAGATCAAAGCGTTCTTTCCCAAATACCAGTCGACCAAGAGCTGACAAATAAAATCGCGAACCCGTGCAATGAACCAAATGAAAATTACAAAGAAGATAGGCGTTTGCCGTAAGAAACAGTCTGGCGCTGGGATGAATCGATGGTCGGCAGATCAGCTCAAGCCAAGCCTGTTGACTCCATGCCCAGTAAGGCTGTTGCGTTCTCTGGACTTCCTGCAAGATAAGTGTCTGGGCTTTTGAGCATCCGTTTAAGTGACTTTGCTTCGTACGCAACGCCGCGACATCCTGGAGTGGACGGTATAGCCGGGGTAATTTAGCCCTAGCTTTTCTTACGTTATCCCAACGAATTAATGCGCACTGTTCAGTTTCCGACAACCATGGGCTTTGATCATACTGAGCCAAATCAATAGGCCACTCCCAACAACAAGAGGTTGTAGAATCTACTTGGGTCATAGATTAACTCCCTCTTCGGCAAATAACGCCGCACCGATTTTGGCGTCGGTATAGCGTATAGCTTCTGTCATGCGAGCCAATAGATCAGTGCCGGAAAGGTGCGGGTACATCAAGGTGGTTTGAGGGTTGCGATGCCCCGCATAAGCACTCAGTTCATGTAATTTCCAGCCCGCTTGTGCAAGATGAGTCAAACGCAAATGGCGTAAACTATGGGTGCTAAAGCCAATAACGCCTGCTTGCTTAGCCAGGCGTTCTATCGTTTTACTCCATGACCATTTTGAAATTGGCTGGCCGAAGTTGCGGTGTGATTCGGAGATGAATACTAAGCCTGCTTGTTTATCAATCTTATGGCGATAGTCCAAATACTCGGTTAATGCCGTTCCTGCCACCGCAGCATAACAAACGACCCGAGCCACACTACTCTTTGTCGTTTCCGGTCGAATTCGGATGAGACGATGAGCAAAATCGAAATCGGTGACGCGTAGATTCACCAACTCTTCACGGCGTAATGCACCGTAATAAGCAAGTGCAAACATTAACCGATTACGCAGGCCTTCCTGCGCAACCCTTTCAATGAGATTTTTCCAGTCCTCTTCCGAGGGAATGGCCGGTAATACTTTAAGGCGCCTGAGTAGACCTCGCGAGAATCCAGGATGGTGGTTATCGCTTCGGCCTGACATATTCAGATAAGTCCCGCGCGGGACAGGATTGGATTCGCGAATATCCTGATAAACCAAATGGTCGTACCACAAGCGAATGACTGTGAGATATTGCTGCATCGTAGCACTCGAACTACGGCGGGACATGTTTCCATCCTGTGCATCGCCATGCAAATATCGGACATAGAGAGAAACGTGTTCTAACGTGGCAGTTTCGGCTTCCACGCCTAAACTTAGACAAAAACCGAGGTATTTACTGAGGCCGCGTGCGTACGCATCAAGTGTTGCATCGGCACGGCCCAAGTTACCCAGCAGAATCAACCACGATCTACCGTGCGGGTTTTCAGAAACAATGGGGTAACGCCCCCAAACGAGATTGGCCATAAACGTGTGCCTCCTCTCGGAACTTAATCTGTTATCAGTAAATTATGGCATCAACAATTTTTGATTCCAAATAACTTACTATAACGCGTAATTGCTAGAAAATACGGCAATACCTTCTTGCTTGGCATACGGTTCAATCTTGAAGTAAGGCGCACCCATTTTGATGCCGAGGGCTTTGGCCTCGTTGCTTCTGGCAATCACGCAACCATCATTATTGGATAGCACCACAACAGGTTTGCCGTTCAATTTGGGCTGAAAAACTCTTTCACAGCTTGCGTAAAAATTGTTGCAATCGGCTATTGCGAATATGGGCTCAGGACTCATCTATACCGGTAGCGAACGGATCACGTTTTTCACCACACCCCAAATATGTAACTCCATGCCTTCTTTGATTTGAAAGTCGGGGTAATCGAGGTTTTTTGATCGCAACCAAATTTCATCGGTAGTCATATCCAAGGCTTTAACGGTCACTTCACCATCAATCACCGCAACCACAATGCTATTGTTATTCGGACGTAGTGAACGATCTACTACCAACATATCGCCATCGTTGATACCGGCACCAGTCATGGAATGACCCTTTACTCTGACGAAGAATGTTGCAGGCGGATTACTGATGCAATGTTGATTGAGATCTATGGTCGCTTCCAAATGATCATCAGCCGGTGATGGAAAACCCGCTGGAACTTTAGATGTAAACAACGGCAGTTCAAGTGTACTCAACTGTTTCTGTGGTTCCAGAATCGGCAATTCCAGATCATCAGACCATAATGCAGCGCCATTAAACGGTTTGGCATTACGCGGTTGATAGCTTGATAAAGAAATGACACTCATGCTTTGCATCCAAAATTCGTGGTTCTGACAAGGGCCAGCAGTTTACCGCAAATTGGAATTTGTTTTGTATTTGTTCTTATTTTTTGAGGTGCTTGGTAGATGCTGATTATTGACGTTTAATAGCGTCACTCGTTTATCACGGAGGCATTGGCAATGTGCGGTCGCTATCAGCTAACAGCAACACCTGAAAGCATTGCCGAACATTTTGAGTTACCACGCTTGCCTCGCTTTCAACCCAGCTACAACATTAGCCCTGCGCAAAAAATTCTCTGTATCGTTGAGCTAGACGACCAATCGTTAAAATCGGTAAATCTGTTTTGGGGTTTGGTGCCGTCATGGTCAAAAGACGATAAAAACAGCCATCACCTAATCAACGCACGAGCGGAAACCATCAAAGAAAAACCGAGTTTTCGCGCTGCTTTCCATAAACGCCGCTGCTAAATTGTCGCAAACGGATTTTATGAGTGGCAGAAATTGGAATCGCACAAACAAGCCTTTCATATCCACCGACAAGACAATCAGCTATTTGCTTTTGCAGGACTTTGGGAGCATTGGGAGCACGAAGCGCAAACACTCTATTCCTGTACCATCATCACAACCGCAGCAACCGCATTGATGCAACCGATTCATGAACGTATGCCGGTTATCATGCCTGTAGACCATTACCGGAATTGGTTAGATAAATCCACAACTGAAGGTGACGCTTTTCAATTGCTGGATAATGTCGCTTACGTTGACATGACTACAACACCCATTAGCGATTATGTGAATAACCCAAGGCATAACGACGAGCGGTGTCTACAAGCAATTTAGCTTTTGAATTCGTCAATTTGCGTATTCTGAACACATCATCTCCGGTTTAGTGCCGGATTTTTTCGTTATAGGTTGCAAAAAGCCGCGTCCTGTCCCAGGAAAAATACGCATCTTATTGTTTAATGCAAAAATAAATTGACGAATGGGTTTCTTGCTCCTAGAATTTGCAGCAAATAAGAAAATGCAAAACTATGAACATAAGCCACATTGCCACTTTGACAGCAGGCCATCCTTTTCGCGAAGGCATTAAGCACATTGAAGATGCTGAAACGGCGGTTGTGCAGTTGAAAGATGTGGACGCGGAAAAAGGTTTGGATTGCGCTAATCTTTATCGCGTTCAATTAACGGGGCGTAAACACCCCGACTACCTGCGACACAATGATATTTTGTTTGTCGGTCGTGGCTACCGGATATTCGCCGTTCTGGTTGATCAAGATCTGGAAAGCACCGTTGCCGGTTCTCACTTCTTTATTCTGCGGGTAAAACCCAATAGACAGGATGTAAGGCCGGATTATTTGACTTGGTACATCAACCATAAACAGGCACAGCGTTATTTTTCTCAGCATGTCGCGGGTACAGCACTGCCCCACGTCAATCGCACTGTGCTGGAAAATCTGCCGGTTGTTGTACCTCCCATGGATGTACAAGACAGCATCGTCAAAGCACACCGTTGCAGGCTAAAGGAAAAAGCCTTGCTAGAACAACTTATCGAAAAGAAAAAACAGTTTTTAGACCAGCTATTGGATCAAACATTGGAACAGTATCAAGAGGACAACGCATGACCAGCAAAATCAATCAGGACGAAATTAACAGCATCCTCTGGAAGGCTTGCGACACCTTCAGGGGGGTGGTGGATGCGTCAGAGTATAAAAACTATATTTTGGTCATGCTGTTCGTCAAATACATCTCCGATGTCTGGCAAGAACACTATGAAAGCCTGAAGGAAAAATTCGGTGATGATGAAGAGATGATCTTGCGCCGTATGCAACGCGAACGCTTTGTATTGCCCAAAGGCTGTAGCTTCTCTGATCTGTATAACCAACGCAACGAAGCCAATATCGGCGAAATCATTAACATCGCCCTGGAGCATGTGGAAGAAAACAACAAGCAAAAGCTCTCTGGTGTCTTCCGCAATATTGATTTCAATTCCGAAGCCAACCTTGGCCAAACCAAAGATCGCAACGCCCGCTTAAAACATCTGTTAGAAGATTTTCACGATACACGGCTGGATTTGCGACCTTCGCGGGTCGGCAACCTGGATGTCATCGGCAATGCCTATGAATACTTGATTGCCAAATTCGCTGCCGGTGCCGGTAAAAAAGCCGGTGAATTCTATACCCCTGCCGAAGTGTCCGAATTGATTGCCGAGCTGGTGAATCCGCAAGCGGGTGAGCGGATTGCCGATCCTGCCTGTGGTTCCGGTTCCTTGCTGATTAAATGCGGCAATCAGCTGTTGAAAAACGGCGTCAAAGACTTTGCGCTGTATGGCCAGGAAATCACCGGCGCCACCTGGGCGTTGGCAAAAATGAATATGTTCTTGCATGGCATGGACAATGCCCGCATCGAATGGGGCGATACCATCCGCAGCCCGAAACTGATTGAAGACGATACCACCATGAAGTTTGAAGTCGTGGTTGCCAATCCGCCGTTTTCGCTGGATAAATGGGGCTATGAGGAAGCCGGTAATGATGCTTACAAACGCTTCCATCGAGGCCTGCCGCCGCAATCCAAAGGTGATTACGCCTTTATCTCGCACATGATAGAAACCACCACCCAAGACTCCGGACGGGTGGGCGTGGTGGTACCGCATGGCGTGTTATTCAGAAGCGCCAGCGAAGGCAAAATCCGTCAGCAACTGATTGAAGAAAACCTGCTGGATGCGGTGATTGGTTTACCCGCCAACTTGTTTTACGGCACCGGCATTCCGGCAGCGGTTTTGGTCTTCAAACGCAATAAAACCGATAACAAGGTCTTGTTCATCGACGCCAGCCGTGAGTATCAAAACGACAAAAACCAGAACCGCTTGCGGCAAGCAGACATCGACAAGATCGTTGCCACCTATCAAGCCCGAGAAACCGTTGATAAATACGCCTACCTCGCCAGCTTTGACGAGATTAAGGACAACGACTTCAACCTAAACATTCCGCGCTATGTCGATACCTTTGAGGAAGAGCAAGAGATTGACATTAACGCGGTGCAAGCTGAAATCAGTCAGTTGGAAACCGAGCTGGATGACGTTAAACAGGAAATGGCCGGGTATTTGAAGGAGTTGGGTTATGGTGCCTAATGGATGGTATCAGGCGTCTTTAGACAAAATAGCGAAGGTAATTGATTGCAAACATAGAACCCCAATTTATGTGGAAGATGGGATACCTTTGATTTCTCCTGGAACAATAAAATGGGGGCCAATCGACTTGGACTCTCCTTCTAAAAGGGTAACCCCAGAAGAACATGAGTCGCTGATGGATCATTGCAAAGTTCAGGTTGGTGATTTGGTTATGAGTCGTAACCAATCTGTAGGCGTGGCAAGTTATATCAATACGAATAGACCTTTCGTATTAGGGCAGGATACCGTTCTTATACAGCCTATAAAAACAGATCCGAAATTTCTATTTTATTCATTGCAGTCTTTAGGCACCCAAAAAAGGATTTTAAAATTAGCTGGAGGGTCAACCTTTTCCCGAATAAATCTGGCGGATATTCGTAAGATTCAAGTTAGTTTTCCTAAACAACAAGAACAACAAAAAATCGCCCAAATCCTTTCCACTTGGGACAAAGCCATTGAAAAACTGGAAGCCCTGATTGCCGCCAAGCAAAAGCGCAAAAAAGCCCTGATGCAGCAACTTCTGACTGGGAAGAAGCGGTTTGCTGGTTTTGAGGATAAGTGGAAATCTAATTTTCTTGGTGAAATTGCTCACATAACAACTGGGAGTTCAAATCGACAAGACTCGCATTTAAATGGACCATTCACTTTCTTTGACCGTTCAGAAGATATTAGAACTAGTGATATTTATCTGTTCGATGGTGAAGCTGTTATCGTTGCAGGCGAAGGACAAGATTTTATTCCAAAATACTTTGTTGGAAAATTTGATTTACACCAGCGAACCTATGCAATCATGAATTTCAAAAATTGTGATGGGAAATTTTTGTATTACAAAATCGCTCAAAATCGTAATCATTTTCTTTCACAGGCAGTTGGATCAACGGTAAAGTCTTTAAGACTGCCAATGTTTAAGAAAATGGAATTGTTGCTACCAACTTTGAACGAACAAATAAAGATAGCATCAGTTCTTTGCGCCGCCGACACTGAAATCACAACCCACCAAAAACACCTTTCTGCCCTGAAAGAGCAAAAGAAAGGTCTGATGCAACAACTGCTGACCGGCAAAAAGCGGGTCAAGGTAGACAGCCATGTTTGAACGCTGCGACCAACTCAAAACCGAACTGGACGCCCGCCGCCCATTGCCGCCGCAAACCTTAAAGTCACTGCATGACCATTGGGTGCTGGAATGGACGTACAACTCCAACGCCATCGAAGGCAATACCCTGACACTGAAAGAAACCAAGGTGGTGCTGGAAGGCATCACCATCGGTGGCAAGTCGATGCGCGAACATTTCGAGGTCATCAATCACAAGGAGGCCATCGACTATGTCGAGGCGGTCATCGCTGGCGATGAAGTGTTTTCCGAACGCTTGATTAAAGCCACCCATCAACTGGTGCTGAAAAATATTGATAGCCCGAACGCTGGAGTCTATCGCCACGAAAACGTCTTGATAGCCGGTGCCGAACACAGGCCACCGGATTTTCTACATATACCCGAGCAAATGGCCAAGTTAGTACAGGCCTACCATGCCTTTACCGGTCACCCCATCGAACGCGCCGCCCGCTTGCATGTGGACTTTGTCAAAATCCATCCCTTTGTGGATGGCAATGGCCGTACCGCACGCTTGCTGATGAATTTCGATTTGATGAAAGCCGGGTTTTTACCGGTGATTTTCCAGGCTGCTGATCGTTTGGCTTATTACGAAGCCTTGGATAAAGCCCATACCCAAAACGAGTATCAAGATTTTCTGCAGTTGTCGATGGCGGCGGAAATCAAAGCCTTTGACACCGTATTGTCCTTGCTGGGTTGAACATTGGCCGTTAATGACGTTGGTATTGTTCGCCGCTCTGGATATACTCTGTATTATGTATATCTTTTGATGATGGGAGAGACTCATGCAAGTTGCAAAATGGGGTAATAGTTTGGCCATCCGGCTGCCCGCCACGGTGGTAGAGGCGTTATCGCTAAAAGAAGGCGATGACATTGAAGTACATATCGCCGGTGAACGACTGTTTGAGCTGGAGAAAAAACCATCGGCACAAGCATTGTTAGCCAAATTGCATCAATATCGAGGACGCTTACCGGCTGATTTTAAGTTTGACCGCCTGGAAGCCAATGAAAATCGCTAAGCCGTTTTTCGATACCAATGTCTTGCTGTATTTGCTGTCCGAAGACATTCAAAAGGCGGATCGGGCAGAAGCCGTCATCGCCTTGGGCGGGGTGATTAGTGTGCAGGTGTTGAATGAGTTTGCATCGGTGGCTTCGCGCAAGCTGAAGATGTCGTATGCCGAAATCCGCGAAACCTTGTCGATTATCCGTAGCGTCTGCGAAACGCAGGCCTTAACTGTCGGTATCCACGAACAAGGTTTGGTAATTGCCGAGCAATTTGGTTTTTCTTTATACGACAGCATGATTGTCAGCGCGGCGCTGGATGCCGATTGCTCAGTGTTGTATTCGGAAGATATGCAGCACGGTCAAGCCATTGGCTCGTTGGTCATTAACAATCCGTTTTTGCCCCCTCTTTCCATCTAAGGAGTTGCCAGCATGGCCGCGCATGAGTATCTGGAAGATTTATCCTCGTTGCTGCCAGCGGTTGGCTTACTTAGCCAGTTAGGCTATCGGTATCTGACACCCTCTGAGAACTTAGAATTGCGTGGTAGCAGAGCCTCCAAGCTGATCTTGGAAAGCGTGTTGCGTGAGCAGTTGCTGCAATTCAATTCCATTACCTTCAAAGGCCAGCAATACGCCTTTAGCGACAGCAATATCCAGAAAGCCGTACAGGCCTTAACCGATATACCGTTCGATAGCCTGATGAATACCAGTGAGCAGGTCTATGACTTGCTGACCTTGGGCAAAAGCTTGGAACAAACCATCGACGGTTACACCAAGAGCTTTTCCCTGCATTACATTGACTGGAAGCACCCAGAAAATAATGTTTATCACGTCTGCGACGAGTTTGTTTTAGAACGCCGCAACAGCAAGCAAACCCGCCGGCCGGATATTGTGCTGTTCGTGAATGGCATTCCGTTAGCCGTGATTGAATGTAAACGACCCGACCTTAAAGGTGCGGCGGAAGAAGGTATTAGCCAGCATTTGCGTAATCAACGTACGGATGAAATCCCCGAGCTGTTTACTTACGCGCAGATTTTATTGTCGGTCAGTCAAAATCAAGCACTGTATGGCACGACCGGTACACCCGCCAAGTTTTGGGCGATCTGGAAGGAAGAAGAGCACGGCACACAGGAAAAATACTTACATGAACTGGTCAATCAACCGCTAGGCGCTGACTTTAAAACTCGCCTGTTTGCAGAGCGCGATGAATACCAACGGCGCAGCATGGAAACCGCTTGGCAAGCGGGTGAACGGTTGCCATCACCGCAAGATAAGGCAATACACAGTTTATTACGCCCCGAGCGATTGCTAGAGCTGATTTATCAGTACATCGTCTTCGATAACAAGGAAAAGAAGATTTGCAGATACCAGCAGTATTTTGCGGTTGGTGCAACGCTGGCACGAGTCACCCAACGCAAAGGCGATACGCAACGTCCGGGCGGTGTAATTTGGCATACCACCGGTTCCGGTAAATCCTTGACCATGGTGATGTTGGCTAAAGCTTTAGTCTTAGCGCCGGACATCCCTAATCCCAAGATTGTGTTGGTCACGGATCGGATTGATTTGGACGACCAGATTTATAAAACCTTCCATGCTTGTGGTAAGCCGGTGGTGCAGGCTAAAACCGGTGAGCATTTGCTAGAGCTGATAGCGCATAACAAGGCCAGCATTATCACCACCATCATCGATAAGTTTGAATCCGCCAGCCGCAAGCGCAAGATCAGCGACGCCAGCAGCAATATCTTTGTACTGGTGGATGAATCGCACCGCTCGCAATACGGCGTGTCGCATGCCAAGATGCTGAATGTCTTTCCGAATGCCTGCTATATCGGTTTTACCGGTACGCCCTTACTGAAAAAGGAAAAAACTACGGCTGCTAAGTTTGGTGGCTTTATCCATAAGTACACCATGAATCAGGCGGTTGCCGATGGCGCTGTCACACCGCTGTTGTATGAAGGCCGCATGAGTGAGTTACATGGCGACAAAGCCCAGATTGATAAATGGTTTGAGCGCATTACTAAAGACCTGACCAACGAACAACAAGCCGACCTAAAAAAGAAGTTTCGCCGCGAAGAAGAGCTGAGCAAGTCCGAGCAACGTTTAGCCGAAATTACTTATGACATTGGCCAACACTTTAAAGACAACTACCGAGGCACCGGCAAAAAAGGTCAGTTTGCTGTGTCCAGTAAAGCTATGGCCTTGCGCTATAAGAAATACTTTGACGAGTTTGGTGATGTCTCCACGGAAGTGATGATTTCGCCACCCGATACCCGCGAAGGCAATAAAAGCGTTGATGAAGATGCTTTGGCAGATGTGCAGGTGTTCTGGAAAGCCATGATGGCTAAATACGGTAGTGATGAAAAATACCAAACGAGCATTATCAATGCCTTTAAGTATTCCGATGAACCGGAAATCCTGATTGTGGTGGACAAACTGCTCACGGGCTTTGACGCACCCAGAAACAGTGTGCTGTATCTGGATAAACGCCTGAAGGAACATAACATCCTGCAAGCCATCGCCCGAGTGAACCGCTTATTTGAAGGCAAGGATTACGGCCTGATTATTGATTACCGGGGTATTTTCGGCGAACTGAACGAGGCGATAGATACCTATGCAGCATTGGAAAATGAAGGCTTTGATGCAGAAGATATTGAAGGCACGCTGACTGACATTAGCGAAGAGATCAAACTGCTGCCGCAACGCCATACCAATGTATGGGAAGTCTTTAAGGAAGTGGACAACCAAAAGGATTTGGAAGCCATGCAACGGTATTTGGAGCCGGAAGATCGGCGGCAACGCTTTTACGAGGTATTGTCTTTATTCGCCAAAACCCTGCAATTGGCGCTGGCCAATGCCAAGTTTCAAGACGAAACTCCGGAAAATAAGATCGCGCGTTATAAAGATGATTTGAAATCCTTCCTAAACCTCCGTCAAGCCGTGAAACAACGCTATGGCGAAGCGGTGGACTATTCGTCTTACGAAACCCAAATCCGCAACATGGTGAATAAATACATCGGTGCGGATGCGGTGAAACAGTTGATTGCACCGGTCAATGTGTTTGCCATCGATGAGTTTGAAAAAGAAATTGAATCGATTGAAGGTGATGCCGCAAAGGCGGATGCGATTGCATCCAGGGTAAAGAAAACCATCACTGAAAAAATGGAAGAAGACCCCGCGTTGTATAAGCGACTGTCTGAACTAATTGACGAGGCGATTGCTGAACATCGGGCAAAACGGCTATCCGATGTGGAATATCTGAAGCGTGTCCGTGAAACTTTGGATGAGTTGCGCGGTAAAACCGGCTCTGATTTGCCGGATATTTTGGCGCAGCGTGATGATGCCAAAGCCTATTACGGGGTTATTCAGGAGCCGATGGCTGCGTATTCAGTACCTGGAGTGACACCCGAAGTATTTGCAGCGGAAACCGCTGTAAAACTGGATGAGATTATCCGCGAGCACAAAATCCGTGACTGGACTCGAAATCAGGACATTAAAAACCTAATGATGAACGAGATTGAAGATTACCTGTACAGCTTGAAAGGCCGCTATGACCTTGCCATGGATTTAGAGCTGATTGAACGGATCACCAATCAGGTGTTGGCGATTGCGGAACGTCGGGATCATTAACATGCTAGACAGCTATCGGTAATGGCGGTTTTGCGTAACCAATCCGTTTTCTTCGGTCAGACCGAAATCGCTTATCGCGTAAACAGCTGTGACCGCAAAACGCTGGCGATTCATGTCTACCCTGATGGGCAATTACTAGTCGATGCGCCACTGGACGCCAGCAATGAAGCCATCGCTGAAAAAGTAAAAAAGCGAGCTTCCTGGATTTTCAAACATCAACGGCAATTTGCAGTTTACCCACCAGCATTGCCACTAAGACAATATGTCTCCGGCGAGACACACCGGTATTTAGGTAGGCAATATCGCTTGTCGGTCATCCAGGGAAAAGAGGACAAAGTGAAACTAACCCAAGGCCGTCTTGTTGTTGAGACTACTGATCCTGATAGTACGGAGAAAGTTAAAAGGCTTCTGCAAGACTGGTATCGCTTGAGAGCAAAAGCCGTCTTTGCTGAACGTTATGAGCATTGCGTCGGGGTAGTTGCCAAACTAGATATAAACCATCAGCAGGGTTTCCAACTTCGGTTTATGTCCAAACGCTGGGGAAGTTGTACTCATCAAGCCATTATTATTCTTAATCCTGAGCTGATCGCTGCGCCTAAGGACTGCATTGATTACGTGATTACGCACGAGCTATGCCATTTGAAAGAGAGAAACCATAGTCAAGCGTTTTATCGGTTACTCGCTTTGGTGATGAAGGACTGGGAGCTTAGGCGGAAACGGTTGAATGAGATGGTTGAGGTTAGGTTTGTTTGAGATAAGGTAAACAAAGATTACAATTTAAATTTTTATTAAATATGGAAGAGATTTATAGCATATCTAAAATATATTATAAAACCTGCGTTGACTTTAGCTTGTTAAAGTTAAAAGGCGCTATTTTGTTTTTGTCTGGTTTTATGTTTATGGTGATTACGTTGTATTTGATATTTAAACACCATGGATTACGTGAGGCACAAGATCATTATTTTATTGCAGCCCAAGTCGCTGAGATGGTCATGCTAATATACGCAAGAAATGAATACGATAGAAATCTTGTTCTTCTTTTGCAATCGAAAACACAGAATGCCTCAAGCGACATAAAGATTCAAAAAGCATTGTATCTAACCAGTCTCACTTCGCACATAGGGTCCAGTTTTTTCGAGGTCATGAAAAACATTAATGAAACTCAAAAAATACACCGAATAAATAAGCTATTCACACCAGACAGCTTTGGAAATAGTTTTGTTTCATTTATTTACGATCCTGAGTCAAAGAATCGTATTTTAAGTTTGCTCATATACCTTATTAGCTTGATTACCATGCTTACCGTAGTTAAGTCTGAGAGCACAATAAGCATCTATTCCATAATTGAGGAATTAAACATTCACATGATATTCGGCTTTTTTGGTTGGTCGGCATTCATAATTATTTTGTTTTATTTGGTTTTTATGTGGATGTTTACGGTTGCATTTAGCTGCATAATTTCACCAGTTATGCTGACGTTCGCCAATAAAAGGTTTTTATTGAAATATTTAATGACTGAGTTATCTAAATATGCATTTTTAGATAAAAAGTTGGCCGCTCAAGAAAGTAATATGTAGCCATGGAAAATGGTGCATAAACTGGGGATTGTATGGGCAACATCAGAGAGCTAGAAGCAATGGGTTTTTCTTTACCCACTCCAGCTTATATTTTTGGGCTCATCATGTTTGGAGTCATTGGTTATGCCGCATATCGGTATGGCAAGAGAACATCACATGATGTATGCAAATGGCTTGGAGTTACACTAATGCTTTATCCATATGCTGTTTCAGAAACGTGGCAGTTGTATGCAGTTGGTACGGCGTTGACTGCCGGTATATTTGTTTTTCGCCGATAGAGGCAGAGAACCTCTATCTTCTAGCCTATACCTAGATGCCAAGGTTAAGAGAGGACAGCGGTGATGACATTTAAGAAAATCGTATGCGGGGCTATTTGCACCTTAGTTTTATCAGGATGCGCAACGTTCAAAAGCTTAAACGCCGAGGTTCCCTTGTATGAGCGTGTATTCGTCTACAGCGGAACGAGGCTAGATTGGGCAGGGTTAGAAAATGACGATGTGACTATCCGAAAATTCAAGGCTGAACCTCCGAGCTATCCTCTTGTTGACCTGCCATTCAGTTTTGCTTTGGATTCTCTGTTTTTACCGTTAGCGATCAGTGCGGAGATTTTTCACTGATGGCAATATTTGTGAGTCTGGTTTTGTATTCCGGTAATTCACTACGAGTTGGTTGTTGAGCAAACAGCTGAACACTCCGCAAAATGCCAAATCCAGATCGGCTGTCGTCTCTTCGGTTACACTGGTTGGTAGAACTCTTTCAGGAAAATTAATCATGTCCCATTCAATGTATGCAGTAACTGTCCCGCCCATTATTCACAGCTTGACCAATTTACGAGCCATCCTCGAAAAAGCGGCAAGCCATGCAGAAGCCAAGAAAATTGATCCGTCCGTGTTGGTCCATGCCAGGCTTTACCCGGATATGTTTCCATTATCACGACAGGTGCAAATTGCTACCGATGTTGCCAAGGGGGCTGTATCGCGTCTGGCTGGTTTAGAACCGCCCAAGTACGACGATAATGAAGCAACCTTTGCTGAATTGTTGGCCCGAATCGATAAGACGATTGCCCTGCTTAAATCCTTTAAAGCCGAGCAAATTGAAGAGACTGAAGAGAAGACCATTATTCTGCCGATGCACGACAAAACGGTGGAGTTTAAAGGCCTAGCTTATCTGACCGATTTTGTTTTACCCAATGTCTACTTCCATGTCACTACCACTTATGCGATTTTGCGGCACAACGGAGTGGAGATTGGCAAGAACGATTTCTTGGGTGCTATTTACTAACGTTAGTGTGATCCAGGAGGCGAGTCATGAAAGGTGTCAAGCGCCTTGGTTCAATGGCATTACTTGTTACCGTTTTTAACGCAATACTTGCCCATAACGCTATTGCAGATCAGAGGATGCCGCCTATGTCGATGAGCCTGAAGTCAGCCGATTTTGTCCATCAGGGTGAAATTCCCCAACAATTCACTTGCCAAGGCGATGACAGTTCACCGGCGTTGAGTTGGTCGGGTGCGCCCGCACCAACCAAAAGCTTGGTGTTGATCGTCGATGATCCCGATGCACCTGATCCGGCTAATCCAAAAATGACTTGGGTGCATTGGGTGCTATATAACATTCCACCGACCATCAGCGAGTTACCTCAAGCCGTTGCCGCCAGCAAGCTACCGGGATCGACTCGGCAAGGTAAAAACGATTGGAAACGTACCGGATACGGTGGCCCCTGTCCGCCCATCGGTCGGCATCGTTACTTTCATAAACTGTACGCGCTAGACATCGAATTGCCCGACCTGAATCAACCAACTAAAGCACAACTCGAAGCGGCGATGAAAGGCCATATTCTTGAACAAGCCGAGCTTATTGGAACGTATCAGAAACAGTGAAGGCACAGGTTGGAAGCCGTTTTGCCTTGCTTGGAGCGGATGGCGTTCTTACCGTTAGCGATCAGTGCTGAGATTTTTCACTGAGTGCAATTTTTGAAGCTCGTACCGATGTGGATTGCAACCAATTTGTGACTTACTTGCTGTAAGAGTCGATCTTGTGACTCCTGGCGATCTTCCGCCCAAGTGGTGCGATCAAATATTATCCGAAGGCCAAGCGATATAACATTTTGGTTCTGCCATAGATGAATGTCGGCTTTGGGGTGTAGCGAATTGGTCCTGTCAACCCCTTGTGGTCTGTCGACCG
>FSSH01003107.1_pt2 | contig 17499 bp, 21 predicted proteins | sample 1166101 | NCBI WGS metagenome assembly FSSH01 (sample SAMEA32972668, study PRJEB13176) | freshwater metagenome | biome: Drinking water system; feature: Biomass in drinking water that filtered by 0.45 um membrane; material: drinking water | place: USA | collected 2012-12-20 | depth 0 m | reverse complement strand
CGCGTCGTGATCGTCTGCCCGGCGGCTGTGCGGCAAGTCTGGCGCGGCGAGTTCAAAAAATTCGCCTCGATCCCGCGCAAGGTGCTTCAGGCGAAGAACATTCACGATCTCGGCGTCTGGATCAGGGGCAAGGCCGACGTGCTGCTGCTCTCCTACGAGCTTGCGAGCAAGTGGGCCGACAAAATNNGAAAATGGAGGGTGATCTGTTCGATTGCCTGATCTTCGATGAGGCCCACTACCTGAAGACCCCCACGGCGCAGCGGACGCGGAACCTGCTCGGCACGCAGTGCGACGGCGCGTCGGGCCTTGCCCGGTGGGCGACGCACGTCTGGTTCCTCACCGGCACGCCGCTCCCGAACGATCCCGTCGATATATGGCCATTCCTGCGCTTCACGGGCGGCACGACGCTCGGCCTCACCAGCTTCACGAACCGCTACTTCAAATCGCGGCAGGGCACCTTTTCGGCGAAGCAGACACCCCGCGAAGAGATGGTGCCGGAACTGAAGATGGCGATCAATGCGATGGCTCTGCGGCGCACCAAGACGCAGGCCGGATTGCACCTGCCGCCGATCCACCTCACCACGACGACGGTGGAGGGCGACACGCAGGAGATCGCTGCGCTGCTGCGCGAGTGGCCGGGGCTGGAGCAGGCAATCCTCGACGCGATCGAGCAAGGCGGCTTGTCGTTCCTCGACGCGCAGCACATTGCGACGCTGCGCCGCCTCGTCGGCGCGGCGAAGGCCCCGCCTTACTCGCTGCTGGTGGCCGAAGAATTGAAGAATGGCTTCGACAAGCGGGTGATCTTCACATGGCACACCCGCGCCGCCGAGATCATCACAAGCCACCTCGCCGCAGAGGGGCATTGGGTGACGCTCATGGACGGCAGCACCAACGAGCGCAGCCGCGTCGACTTCGTGCGGAGCTTTCAGGAAGACCCGGATCACCGCGTCTTCATCGCGAATATCAAGAGCGGCGGCACGGGGCTCACCCTCACGGCGGCCGCCGATCTCGACATGTTCGAGAGCAGTTGGGCTCCTGCGGACAACGCGCAGGCGCTCATGCGGGTGCACCGCATCGGCCAGGGGCGCAAGGTGAACGCTCGCTTCATCTCCCTCGCCAACTCGATCGACGAAGTGGTCGCCGATACCGTCGCCAGAAAGACCGCAGCGATTGCCCTTATAGAGAATTACGGAGAATAGATATGAAGATCACCGATAAACACTGCCCGGTCGGGCGATACTATCAACGAGAGTTGGCCGCAGGCCATAACGCTAAAATACAAGAGGCCATACGAGGTTTAGAGGCCGTAGCGAGTAATATAAAACTGTCAGATTTCGAGTGGTCTACTCGGGCTAAAAACCAATGGGAATGGGTGCTTAAACTGGAGACGGCGCTCGATGTGCTAAACATGAGCCGCAGTGAATTGATGCGGACCCCCAACTTTGGGCGAAAATGTTTAGACGAAGTGTATGATATGCTCCGCGCAACAAACCTAATGTGGCTCGCGGCATATAAGTGGGAGGGCAGCGCGCCATGACGCCGCTCCGCACGCACAACAATCGGCGACGCCGCAAGCAAGGCCGCCGCACCTTCATCTCGCGCTTCATGCGCGACCTCTATGCGGTATGGGAAGAGCAAGGCCCTGCGTCGATCAGGAAGGCGTGCACAGACGAACCCCTGGCCGTCGCGCTTCTGGTCGAAAGGCTCGCGCCGGGCGCGATAGCCGTTGCGGGCTCGACGCCGATAGGCGTGAGTGACGAGCACCTAGCCGAAATGAAGGATTTCGCCGAGAAGATGAACGCCACCAAGGGCGCTTGACAGACGCGTGAACCACGTTTAACACTTTACGCCTCGAAGACAGGAGATACACCGAAATGCCAATCAACCTCACGATCAGCGCAGACAGCGTGCAGGAGTTCGACACCCTGCTCGCGCGCTTCGCCCGGCCCGGCGCGGCCGATGCCATCATGCCCGAAATCGCTCATACCCCTGCGGCGCAGGAAGCCGATGCGGCAGAGCCCGCCAAGGGAAAGGGCCGCACGACGAAGAAGGCCGATGCGGCTCCTGCGGCCGAAGCATCGGGCTCCGCTGCGGAAGCATCCTCGCCTGCGGCTGAAGCCGCCGTCGATCCTTTCGCCACTCCGGCCACCGAAACCGTCGCGGCCACCCCGGCGGCGACGAGCCCCGCCGACACCGCTGCGGCCGAAGCTGGCGAGGTGACGATCCAGCAGTTGAAGGACGCTATGGCCGATCTGCTGAAGGCCAAGAGTGCATCGTTCGCGATGCAGACGCTCGAAGCCGCCACCGGCTGCAAGAGCCTCACGTCCGGTTCGCCGTCCGTCGTCGAGAAGGCGAAGGACGATCCGACGATCTTCCGCAAGACCCTCGACGCGCTCGTCGCGGCGAAGACCGCAGCGTAAGGGGGCTACGATGGAGACAGGTATCAGGATCGGCAGCGAAGCACCCACGGGCGGCGTCGCGAGCGATATGGCCGACGCGCTGGTGAAGCTGCTCAACAGCAACGCCGAACAAGAGACGATCCGTAAGGCGCTCGACGTCTTCGGACAGGTCGTAAAGGTCGAGAACATCACGATCTCGGACGTCAATATCGACGGCCGCACGATCAACGTCGAGTGAACCGTGCGCCGGGCTTCGGCCCGGCGTTCTGGTGAAGCGCGTTGGGCCATCACGCCGCGCTTCTCCTGAACGAACGGAGAAACCTCTATGTCTGAACACACACACAAGGCGCATAGCGACTTCGGCGGATCGGTGATCGGGCGCGTCATTGCGTGTCCCGGCTCCGTTCCGCTCTGCAACTCGGTGCCGGAGCGCCTTAGCTCCAGCTACGCCGACGAGGGCACCTTCGCCCACGCGCTCGGCGAGAAGCACCTTCGTGCGCTGAACTTCAGCGCAGATCAGTCGATCGGCGACGAGATCGAGAGCGACAAGCTCGCCTCGAAGAAGATCGTCACGCCCGAGATGGCGGCCGCCGTGCAGGTCTATCTCGACGCCGTGCAGGCCGAGATGGTCAAGACCGAAGACGCGATCCTGCTGATCGAAGAGCGCTTCACGCTGCCGATCTCGTCGGCCGAAGAGGGCGAGGTGTTCGGCGCGAACGACGCGCTCGTCTATCATCCGTCGACCGGCCGCATGGTCGTGTTCGATTACAAGCACGGCCAGGGCGTCAGCGTCTCGGCCGAAGACAACAAGCAGTTGAAGTTCTACGCCGCCGGGGCCGCGCTCTCGCACCCCGATTGGCCCATCGCCGAACTCGAACTCGTGATCGTCCAGCCGCGCGCCCGCGACGCCGACGATCAGGATATCCCCGGCGTCAAGCCGTGGCCGATGGACACCTTCGAGCTTCTGGAGTTCGTCGCCGAAGTCGAGCAGGCCGTGGCGGCCGCCAAGGCTCCGGGCGCGCCGGTCGCGACAGGATCGTATTGCCGCTGGTGCGCTGCGGCCTCTGTCTGCCCGGCGAAGAAGGAAGAGGTGATCGCCTCGATCGGCCTCGACTTCCACGACATTGCGGATATCTCGCCCAAGGCGCTCCCGACGCCGAAGGACATGAGCACCGACAAGATCGCCGCGCTGCTGCGCGGGCTCGACACCCTCACGGCGTGGGCCAATCAGGTTCGCGACTATGCCTACGGGCTGCTCGAACAGGGCGTCGCGGTGCCGGGCTTCAAGCTCGTCGACAGGGTGGGCCGCCGCAAGTGGATCGACAACGAGGGCGAGATCGCCGCCTATCTGGAGATGGTCTACGGCGTCGACGGCGAAGACGTTCGGCCGCGCAAGCTGGTGACGATCACCGAAGCGGAGCGGCTGGTGAAGGCCAGGGTGACGGAGAAGAACGAGCGCAAGGCCGCGCTCGACGATCTGTCCCTGCGCTTCACCCTGAAGGAAAGCGGCGGCCGCACGATGGTCGCCGATGGAGACAAGCGGGATGCCGTTCCCGCTGGTGCGGCCGCAGACTTTGCGGGCGTCAATATCGACGGCGCATAATACCGATACTGAAACCGAGACAGAGGAACCGAGATTATGACTTATGCAATGAACGCTTCGGACATGGACCCCAAGTGGATCGAAGAAATGTGGGCGGAGTTCCCGTGCCAGAAGGTCGTTGACGCCTTTGGCGTCGAGAACGGCAACTTCCGCACCGGCCCGGTGCGCGGCAGCTTCCTCAATATCTTCGAGCGCAGCAAGCCGATCGCACCCAATCCGCAGGGCAAGTTCACCGCTACGGCGCTGTTCCCGCCTGCTGCTGATCTCACGGTGCTGAAGCAGGCCGCGACCGAAGCGGCGCTCGGCAAGTGGCCCGCGGCAGGACAGCAGGGCGGCCCGACGCTGCACACGCCGTTCCGCCAGCAGGCCGAGAAGAGCAATCTCGACGGCTACACCCCCGGCGGCATCTTCGTCGTCGGCGTGGCCGATCAGCGTCGGCCCTATATCGTCGACAGCCGTGGCGTGCCGATCACCGATCGCACGCAGGCACAGAGCGGCTACTGGTATCTCATGGTGCTGCGCCCCTTCATCTTCGACCGCGGGTTGAAGAAGGGCGTCAGCTTCGGGCTCAACGGCCTCATGATGATTGCCAAGGACCGCGAGTTCGGCGGTGGCGGATCGAGCCCCGCGTCGGACTTCCACGGCGTCTCGATCGACACGTCCGCGCAGGCCGCGTCGGTCAACGCTGCGAGCCTGTTCTAACCCCCGAAGGGTCGCCCTCTCGCCCGGCAGAGGTAAAAGCCGGGCACCCTTTCAACGGAGAACCGCCATGCGCCTTGTAGAGCAAGACCCCTGCTTTCTGTCGGCTCTGCCCGACGAGCCCGCCTACGTCCTTCTCGCCCGCGACGAGAGCGCGCCGAAGCTGCTGCGGCAGTGGGCGGCGATCCGTCAATCGCTGATCTCGGCGGGGCTGAAGCCGCAGAGCGATCAGCGCCAGATCGACGAGACATACGCCCTGGCCGATCAGATGGAAGCGTGGCGGCGCGACGCCGACGAGGCTTGGCGCAAGCAGGCCGCCTTCGAGTTCGCGGCCGGAACGCACGATGCCTTCCACGACGCCGTGGTGCACGGCACGGGCGCTACGCTCGGCGGCAAGCACGTTCCGCTCCCCGATCTCATGCACGAGCACGGCAACGTCGAGCGTCTTGGCGCACACCTGCTCGTCCGGCAGGGCGACGAGTTCTTCTGCCCCTGCTGCGCGAAGCAGTGGGGCACCGACGAACCGGCTCCGGCCTGCAAGTGATGCTCTCGGCCCATATCGACTTCGAGACGCGCGCCACGGCCGATCTGAAGAAGACGGGCGTCTACCGCTATGCCGAGCACCCCTTGACGGGCGTGATCTGCATGTCGTGGCGCATAGGCGATCATGGGCCGATCAGCCGGTGGCGGCCAGGGGAGGAAGACCCGATCGAGCTTCTGGCCCACGTCGAGAGCGGCGGCCGCGTCGTCGCTCACAACGCGGGCTTCGAGCGCACGATCTGGAATTGGGTGATCCGCGACAGGATCGCGCCGCACTGGCCCGAACTGAAGATCGAACAGCAGGATTGCACGATGGCGCGCGGGCTCGCCCTCGCCCTGCCCGCCAGCCTCGATCAGCTTGGCAAGGCGCTGAAGACGCCGATGCAGAAGGACAAGGACGGGCATCGCCTCATGATGCAAATGTGCAAGCCGCGTCGCACCGACGCGGACGGCACGGTCGTGTGGTGGGAAGACGACGATCGTATCTCCCGACTCCAGCTTTATTGCGATCAGGACGTCGAGACGGAAACAGACGTCGACCGCTCGATCCCCGAACTCTCGCCCGAAGAGCGTCGGGTGTGGGAACTCGATCAGAAGATCAATGATCGCGGCGTCATGATCGACGTCTCGTCGGTGAGCCGCTGCCTCGCCGTGGTCGAAGAGGCGATCAAGCGCGCCGACGATCGCATGTGGTGGCTCACCGATGGCGAAGTGAAGAAGTGCTCCGAAGCGGCGAAGCTGGTGAAGTGGCTCACCGCTCGCGGCATTCCGTGCAGCAGCGTCGCGAAGGGCGAGGTCGAAGAGATCGTGCTCATGACGTCGATCATGGGCGACGAGATCGCCGAAGAGGCGATCCGGCTCCGGCGCGCAGCCGCCAAGACGTCGACCGCCAAGTTCAAGGCCATGCTCAACAGTGTGTGCAGCGACGGCCGCGTGCGCGGCACCCTGGCCTATCACGGTGCGGCCACCGGGCGGTGGGCGGGGCGGATCATGCAGCCGCAGAACTTCCTCCGGTTCGGCGCCGAAGAGCTTCCCGACGTCATGCTCATCATCGAGCTTCTGGCGCTGGAGAAGGCCGTCAAGGAAATCGTCGACGCGATCGAGATGATTATTGGCCCCGCGCTCGAATCGGTCGCGAAGTGCATGAGGGCCATGCTCATCGCCGCGCCGGGGAAGAAGTTCGTCTCCGGCGACTTCAGCAACATCGAAGGGCGCGGCGCGGCGTGGATCGCAGGCGATCAGAGGAAGCTCGAAGCCTTCCGGGCGTTTGACCGGGGCGAGGGCCACGATCTCTACAACCTGTCCTATGCGCGCTCGTTTGGGATCGACGTCAACACGATGCCGAAGAAGAGCTTCATGCGCCAGATCGGCAAGGTGCAGGAACTCGCGCTCGGCTATCAGGGCAGCGTCGGAGCCTATATCACGATGGGCGCGGGCTACGGGATCAAGCCTCGCGACGTGGCCGACACGGCGAAGAACGCGATCGACCCCGAAGAGTGGCACCGCGTCTCTATGGGCTACTCGGACGACGACAGCCGGGGGCTCGATCAATATACGTGGACCGGCGTGAAGTGTGTCGTCAACGCATGGCGTGCAGCACACCCGAACATCGTGCAGGCGTGGTGGGATTTGCAGGACGCGGCCATCGCTGCGGTCGGCACGCCGGGCCTGAAGGTGCCGGTGCTCGACGGCCGTGTCGTTTATCTGGCCGCCAACGGCTTCCTCTATTGCCGCCTGCCCTCCAGCCGGGTGATCTCCTACGCCATGCCGCGCCTCGTGCGCCAGCTTGTGACGCCCGCCAAGGCCGCGCACGACGTGCGGGGGATCGGCGGCGAGATCATTCACGTCCCGGCCCGCGAGGCGACTTACAAGTATGCCGTCGAGTTCGACGCGACGAATAGCTACACGAAGCGGTGGGAGGCTCACACCCTCTACGGCGGGCTCCAGTTCAACAACGTCGTGCAGGGCCTCGCGCGCTGCAAGCTCGTCGCCTCCATGCACCGGCTCGAAGCGGCGGGCTATCCGCTGGTGCTCACCGTGCACGACGAGAACGTCTCCGAAGTCGACGAGGCGTTCGGCTCTGCGGCCGAATATCAGGCGATCATGGCGGCCCCCGATGATTGGTGCCCCGACATGCCAACGGCGGTCGGCGCTTGGGAGGATAAGAGATATGTTAAGTAACGGTTTCCATGATTTTCGGCTCGATACTTTCGAGGACATTGACGGGAAGAACTGGCTCTACGCTAAAGCCGCACCTGATAAGAAATACGAGGTCGTCGCGCTGCTTGATATTGGCGGCGACGAGACTGACGACGTGGAGTTAGCGGCCGGAGGGGTTGTGCAGTTAGGCGAGAGCAGCTTTACGACGTTCATGTTCTAGCCCCGAAACGGGGATTCCCATTCCGGGGCTTGCCCTACACCGCTTAACGCGCTACTCATTGCCCCTGAACGGAGATTAACCGATGGCGAGCAAAGCCCCTAAGCCCCTTGAATTGCCCGAAAAGCTGCGGAAGCTCTACGACTTCCTGCACGGCAAGGGCGACACCCCGATCCTCGATATCTACCGCCACGTCCTCGATCGCGAGCCGACTGCGGCCCCGCGCTCGGAGCACCGTTATGCACAACAGGAACTCGGCACGCATATCACCCGCTTGAATCGTCGGCTCCGAGAGCACAAGCAGGCGGTGCGGCCGGGTCGCATCAAGGGCACCTACGTTCTCACGTCGCTCTGATATCGGAGAGGCGGGGGTGGATATGCGCGAACACGCACTAGCATGGGCGGCCAGGGGGTTCCGGGTCTTTCCGTGCATTCCGGGCAGCAAAGAGCCTCGCGTCAAGCGCTTCTACGAAGTTGCGACGAACGATCCCGCAGAGGTGGCGAAGCTCTGGACCGATCCCGTCACCGGCTGGTCGATGCCCCACAACATCGGCGTCGACACGACGGACATGATCGTCGTCGATATCGACATGAAGGACGGCCGCGACGGCATGGCGAGCTACATGGCGCTCGACCTTCCCCTCGACACCCTCATGGCCCGCACGCCTTCAGGCGGCCGCCACGCCTATCTGACGGGGCCGAGCAAGAGCCTGTCCGTCAACAAGCTCGGCGACGGCCTCGATATCCGCTCACACCACGGCTACGTGCTCGCGCCCGGATCGGTGCTCGATCCTGCGATCCCGGCGAACAAGGGCGTCGGCGGCCTCTACGTCCTCGACAACGACGCGCCCCGCGCGGCCGCTCCGGCGCAGTTGATCCAGAAGCTCGACGAGCCGCGCGAGCGCAACGGGGCTGCGGCCGCCACGGAACTCGACAGCGAGTTCGCAATCGCACGCGCGGCGAAGTATCTGCGCGAGGAAGCACCGATCGCGGTCGAGGGCGCAGGCGGCGACATGCTGACGTTCCGCGTCGCCTGCATCGTCAAGGACATGGGGCTCTCGGCCGAAGGCGCGCTCGACGTGATGGCCGATAATTGGAACGATCGGTGTGCCCCGCCGTGGGATATCGACGAGCTTCGCCAGAAGGTCGAGAACGCCTTCCTCTACGCGCTCTCGGCCGCAGGAGGGCAGAGCCCGGCCGTCGACTTCGGCGGTGTGGGCGAGATACCGGAGCCGCGCTATATCAAGCCGGAGCCGACCGACCGGCGGTGGCAGCAGCACGGCGATCTGCTCAATCTCGACGCGACGTGGCTCTTCTACGAGATGCTGCCGCAAACGGGCGTCGCTGTCCTCTCCGGGCCTTCGCAGGGCGGTAAGACTTTCGTGCTCATGCATCTGGCGCGAGCCCTCGCTACGAACAAATCCTTCTTCGGCACAACGCCCGACGAGCGGGGCGGGTCCATTCTGCTCACCGGAGAAGGAAGGCGCTCCGTCTTGGCGCGCATGGAAGCGCTCGGTGAAGAGGATCGCCTGCCGATCGTCTCCGGCGATATCGACAACCTCGCCCTGCCCGGCGCGCTCGACGCCCTGGCCGTCGATCTCCGGGCCAAGATGGACGCGATGCAGGAAGAGTTCGGTGTGCCGGTTCGCATGATCGCGATCGACACCCTGTCGGCCTCCGGGCTGCTGAAGGACGAGAACGACAACAGCGAGGCGGGGATCGCCATGAAGGCGTTGTCGAAGCTCTCCGAAGCGCTCAACGCGCTTGTCGTCGTGACGCACCACCCGCCGAAGGACGGTCGCGGCCAGCGGGGCGCGGGCGCGATCTTCAACGACGTCGACGTGGTGATCGAGATCATTCGCGAGAAGACGAACTCGATCCGCGAGCTTCAGATCACCAAGGCCCGCGACGCGCAGCAGCGCTCGCTCGGCGTCTTCACGCTGATCCCGGTGCGCCTTGGCACCGACAGCCGTGGCCGGATCGTCACAAGCTGCCACGTCTCCGACGCGCCGCCGACAGAGCGCGACGTGACGAAGGTGCCCAAGCACGTCGAGACGCTGATCCAGAGCGTCGAGTGGGCGCTGGTCGACGAGGGGCAGGAGATCGAGGGCCGGTCATGCGCGGACATGGAGGTCGTCAAGAGCGCCTTCAAGGAACGCTATGACGGCTCGAAGGACGCCTCGAACTTCAAGCGCAAGTGGGAGCAGACGCTCGCCTTCGCGGTCGAGAGCGGGGCCGTCGAGGCCGTCGCCTTCAGCGGCCGCCGCTACCTGTCGCTGCCGAGTTTTAGTTAACAACGGAGAAGAACGATGGAACTGTTTCACGAGATACCAGACGAGCTTGCGATCATCCGGCTTCGCGGCGGGGTCTACAAGCAGACGAAACTCTACCGACGCGGAGACACTATCTTCGTCGGCGCAGCAGGCGGATTCGTCCGAGTGCTGCATAAGTTCGGCGATACGTGGGGCACCTCCCACCCGACGACGACTGTGATCGACATGAGCGAAGCGGTCGCACGTCTGGTGGCGCAGCGGAAGTTCTAGTGGATCGCCTTCGAGAACCATGCGGCCAGGGCCGTGAGGATCGCGCCCAAGCTCAAGGAGGGCAGGTGTTTGACGACGGCCTGCCCCAAGCTCACTGCGCCGTCGCGCCGATCCTTGTCCTTCCGCAGAACGTCGACGCAGGTGACGAGCTTGGCGATCGTCTGCTCCAGAGAGGACACGCGCTGGTCGCGCTCTTCGAGCCGGATCACCTTCTCGCGCACCTCGCGCACGTCGGTGTTCAGCGTCGCGAGGCTGTCACGAATCTGCGCGAGGACCTGGAGTTCGAGCAGGCTGCGGTCGGCAGCGTTGACGGGCTCGCTCATACCGTGTAACACGCAAGCCGAGAAACGCCCCTCGTAGCGTCGCTCAAACGGAGAAGCCCGATGGTCCCTGAAACTACTGACATTGCCCCTGTGCCCCGTCCTGCGCCCTATTCTCGATATGCCGGGCAGGCGAAGCGCGTCTGCCCGGAGTGCAATCAGCCGTTCGAGACGCAGAACCGCAAGCGGTTGTTCTGTAGCGACGCGCACAAGCTGGCTTTTCATAACCGCTGCGGTGCGCGAGGGAAAGTGCTGATCCCGCTCGCGATGGCGTGGCGCACGAAGCGGGGCTCCGGCGACACGGCCAAGAAAGCCCTGGCCGAACTGTGCCGGGTGCTCGACGGCTTTGCGGCCGAGGATCGCGCGGCAGGGCGTATGTGCATGGCGGATTACGTCGAGAGGGGCTTCGCGCACGGTCATCGCTCCTAGTTGGCAGGCGGCTTGTCGCCGAGAAGGGTCTTCACCCAATCCTGCAAACGCACGAGCTTGGCGCGGATATCCCCGCCGACGCTCAACGTGTCTGTCGCCCAAGGCAAGGCGTCGCGTCCGGTGAGTTCCGGCTGGCCCGTGTCAGCGTTGACGCTGACGGGTGGCTTCGAGAAGGTCGGCGGGGTCGCCAGCAGATCGGCCGCCGGGCGCTCCCCCGTTAGCGGCCTCGACCGCTCGCTCAATGAGGCGCACCCCGTCAGCGTCAACGCACACATTGCGATAGACAGGGCGGTCAATGACTTTCGGAACTTCACGGGTGATCTCCCTCACGATCGTTTCACGCTGGACGTCCGCTTCGGCCGCCTTGGCGTCGTTGGTCTGCGCCTGCCCGATCTGCTTCTCGCGCTTCTCCTGCGCGGCCGCAGCGGCCTTCAGGTGCGCGGCTTCGCAGCGCTGCGTGCCGACGTGTTGGCCGTAGAAGAACGCGCCGATGAGTGCCAGCAGCACACCGCTGCCAAGGCCGAGACGAAGATAGCTCATGGTGCTTGATCCTTGATAACGTCGGCGGCCTGCTGCGCCGAATCGGCCACGGCCTGCGCGGCTTGGCCTTCGCCGCCCGACGCCTCGAAGCCGCCCTTGCTGATCTTCACCGCGCGGATCGACACGAACATGGCGAGGCCCGTCACGATGATGAGCAGCGACACCGCGACGATCATCGCGAGACGGCTGAAGGTGTCGAAGAGCGCGGTATGCTTCAGTGCCTCGATCATCGCCCACATGACGACGAGCGTCAGCGAAGGCCCGGCTCCGGCGAAGACGAGATAGACGAGCGTCTGGCGGCCGTCACGGGTGAGCGGTGCGGGGCGCTTCATAGCTGCGTCGCTACGTCGAAGGATGGGCACGCCTTCTTCACGCCGGGCCAATCCCGGTGACCGCGCACGACGATCCCCGGATAGGTCGCGCGATACTCGGCGACGAGGCGGCGCAGCGTCGCCTTCTGCGCGTCGGTGCGGGTATCCTTCGGGTTGCCCTTCTTGTCGACGCCGCCGACGTAACAGATGCCGATGTTCCCGGTGTTCGCCCCGCCGACGTGCGCGCCGCGCCGATTGTCGTTCAAGGTCCGAACCGCAGCACCGTCAAGCTCGACGACGTGGTGGTAGCTCGTCTGTCCGAACTTCGCCTGATCCCACTGCGAGATCGTCGCTGCCTTCACGTCGCGGCCTTCCGGCGTCGCGGCGCAATGGATGGTGAGGAATTTGATCTTGGCGGGGTTCATCCATGCTGCGGCCACGGGCTTGATCCTTATGCTTGAGGGGCCAGGGCGGCTTCGCGCGCGACCTTCAGCCGCGCCTCGATCGCCGGAGCGTCAGCCCACGGAACGGCCTCGCCGGGGCTCAAGCCAGCCAGAGCGCCGCGCACCATATCGACCTGGCCGGCCTGGGGTTCGATCGCGCTGTCGCCGCCCTGCTCCTGAAGCGAGGCAAGGAAGGTGTCGCCCTCTTCGTCCGTGATATCGGCGGCGAAGCGGACGGACAGGACATGCTGATCCGTCACGCCGCGAATGGCGCGGCCGAGAATGATGATGCGCTCGTCGGTTTCCATGTCGTCTTCCCTTCTCCGTTAAGCCGTGAGGCCGTGTGCCGTCAGTGCGGCGCGGATGGCGTCGATCGCCGCGCGGGCCTGACTGTCGATCGTCGCGCCGCCGGAAGGCGACGTGATCGCCCCCTGCCGCGCGCCCACCACCTGCTGATTGTTGACGTAATATCCGCGCCCGGTCGGGAGCTTGAAGCCCGATGTGTCGAGCAGCCCCTTCTCGACCGAACCGTTCGACCGCCACACATGCGTGTCGAAGTCCTCGTAGACGATCGTCACCGCCGTGCCGCCATTGTCGATCCGGTATGGCGCACCCGTGTTGTTGACGAGCGCCCGGCGCGTATAGGTGTTCGCCTGCCCCGTCTCCAACTGCTCGGCGGCCTGCGCCGCTGCGCCGTTCGACGAGTTCTTGACCTTGCGCAGCAGCGCGCCGGTCGAATAGCTCTCGTCGATCGGGTTCACCGTCCCGTTGAAACCGAGATACGAGCCGAACATGACCGACCCCGTGGTCGATCCGTTGAAGTAATCGTTGAGGCATCCGTAGAAGCCATTGCCCTGAACGAGCCCGCGATACGTCGTTGCCGCGACCGAAACGCCGTAGGTATACTTGCTTATGAAGCTACCCCAAATGACGCCGATCTTATTGTTCGCGATGATGAAGTCCTGCGCGTTCGTGCCGACTTCGATGCACGCATAACCTGCACTGTTGCCGCCACCGATCTGCGCCCCGGTGATGACCCAATCGCGGGCCGTGATGACCACGGCCTGCCGCTGTCCGCCGTAGATGCGCCCGCCCGTGATGTTGATCGTGTTGGTGTAGGAGCCGCCAATATCTGCAGAGATGTTGACGATCGGCCCCGTCGCGGTGGCGAGGTTGAAGAAGTCGCAGCCGACGAACTGAATGTTCGAGCCGCCTTCGATCACGATCGTGCTGCCGAGAGTTCCGTCGAATTCCGCGTCCTCGAACTCGATGAACTGCGGGAAATAGGAACCGCTGCCTGCGGTGTTGCGGCAGTAGAAAGCGCGGGTCGCGTTCAGGATGCCGAAGCCGCGCGCGCGAACGGTATACATCGCGCCGTCGACCACGAGGCCGTCACCTGCGCCCGGCGACATATCGAACACGGTGTCGATGAGGGACAGCACGTCCGAGCGCTCGGTCCCGTCGCCGGTCGACCAGCCTTTGCAGCCATAGGGGCCGCGCACGCCTGCGGCCAGCACGTCGCGCACCGTGACGTTGTTGAACGATTTCAGATCGAGCGGTATCCACGGATCGTCGATCGAGACGCGCTCGATCACATACTGCGAAACCTTATACATGCGGATCGCGATACCGGCGGTCTTCACCCCCGAGTGCGCGATCTTCATGCGGGTCACGCCGCCGTAGTAAATTACCCCGGCGGTTCCGTTGAAGTAGATGCCGTCCGTCGTCGCGCTGCTGAAGGTGAGCGTCGTCGCGAGCGGCCCCTGGCCTTCTAGGATGATACCGCCACCGTCGATCACTAGCGGGCCGGAGAGCCGGAAATTGCCGAACGGCACATGAATGACGCAGCCGCGCGGAAGCGTTTTGGCATAGGCTACGGCCTTGTTGAACGCAGGCAGATCGTCCGTCACACCGTCGCCGACCGCGCCGAAGTCTCGCACCGAGACGTAGGTGTCGTTGTCCAGCTTCTCCTTGATCGTGCGGATCGTCGCCGTGGGCGAGCGCTGATACGCCGTCGCGTTCACGTCGGCCGTCGCGGTGCCGAGAAGCAGCGCAATCGCCCCAAACGCGTTGAACCCAAGGAACCGGCTGGCGCGCGTCGCGGGCGCGGGCAGCGTATAGCCGCTCTCGCCCTTGGGGAAGAGGATCGCCCGATCTGCCTTGCCGCTCAACTCCTGCGCGATCATCGTCAGCTTGTCGAACTCGGCGTCGAGCACGTCTTCAAGGATAGTCTCGTTGTTTCGCGTGTCGACGAGTTGCGTGATCGGCGTCACGCGCTCGACGTAGATCGCCGAGCCGAGCGTGAAAGTGCCGACGATATCGCAGCCGGTCGAAGCGCCGACGTTGTTGACCACGTAGTCGTCGCCGAGCGTCTGAAGAACGCCGTCGACCGTGACAGCGACCTGATCGCTGCTGTTGACGTAGAAGCCCGGAGCGTAGGTCGACGCCACGCCGGTCCCGGCGAAGCTGGCGCTCGTGGTTGTCGTCTCTACGGCCATCGGCCTACCCCCTTACTGCTGATATGGGCTGTCGCCCGAAACGGCTTGTAGCGCTTCTCGCATTCCAATGTAAGAGCCGAACGGGATCAGGCTCGCCACCGCGTTGGCCTGCGATCCGCTCACCTCGCCCCCGGTGAGGTAGTTCGTCGGCGCGCCCGCAGCCTTCGCCACCGTGGCCGGAAGCCCCGCAGAGGGGCCAAGGGTCGCCGACAGCAGGTCGCGAGACGAGAAGCGGGTGCTCTCGCCCTGCATTGACGCTTCGGGGTTGGCGAGCGTCCCTGCGGCCAGCAGCGGCGTCTTCACGGGGTTGAAGCTGAAGCCCATCGTCTGCGTCAGCTTCTCCATGGTGTTGCCGAGTTCGATCGGCAGGGCGAACATGCCGGAGAGATCGAGCCCTTCGCCGACGAGGTAGCCGGGATTGTTCGCGCTTTCCTTGAACTTCTCCCACCGATTGTCGCCGCCGCGCCACGAACGCAGCGTTGCGCCGAGCATACCGAGCGCCGCCATGCCGATCATGCCGGAGAGGAACTGCGCCTTGTCCTCTTGCATCGCCCGCAGCGTAATCCGCTGGTGCGCCGCGAAGGTGTAGTTGCGGAACTGGAGGATCAGCTTGCCGGTCGGCGTGTTGGCGAACAGCGGCACGTCGCCGACGCTCTTCGTCACGATGATGCTGTCGACGTCCTTCGATACGGCCGCGCGATAGGCGCGCACCGCGTTGTCGTCGGTCCACTTCTCGGTGTTGGCAACTTTCACGCCGTCGAGATCGTCACCGTGCTCCGCGAACTGCTTCGCCACCCGGTCGGCCATGTCGCCGTCGATCCCAAGATAGGCGAGCAGCCGCATGTCTTTCTTGCCCGACACGGCCGCTTCGATGATCCGGTTCTGCGACAGCACCGACGAGATCGCTTTCATCCCATCGGTCCAGTAGACGAGGCCGTTCCACTTCGAGCCGAGCTTCGCGCCGTTGGCAAGCCACCGCTCGACGGCCGTGCCGGAGCGATACGGGTCGCCGATCTCGCCGAGGCTCATCATCCGGTGCTGGAGAATGCGCTCCGTCACCTGCCCCGCCAGCCGCGCTTCCTTGACCGACAGCTTCACCGCGTCGAAGTTCGACACGAGCGCGCCGATCCCTTGGTTCATGTAGCGGCCGAGGCCGTGGACCATGGCGGGCCGATAGACTTCCGCGAGGTTGGCGATCACCGCGCCGCCCATCGCCCGAATGTAGTTGAACGCCATGAGGCTGCGCACGACGCGGCCGTAGTTGCTCGCGTTCTCGGTCGCCTCGTAGGTGCCCCGGATCAGATCGCGCATGGCTTCGAGATCGCGGATCGCGCCCTCCTCGTCTTCGGCCAGGGCCGCGCGCTTGGCTCCCGTGTCGGCCGCCGCGCGCAGTTGCTCGTATTCGTCGCGGATCGCGGCGATCTGATCGCGCATGTCGGCGCGGCCGAACCGGCGCGTAAGCTCGATCTCGCTCGCCATGGTGCGGCCGTAGCGCTTGGCCACCTCGCGCACGTCCGAGCGCAGGAACTCTTCGATCAGTTCGTCGGGCACGTTGAAGGTGCGGTCCTTCATCGGCCCGCGCGTGATCAGCGTCAGATAGTCCGGGTCGACTGACGAGCTTGCAGTCGCCGCGCGGCCCGTCAGCTTGTTGAACACGTCGTCGGCGATATCGCGGGCGTGCTGCGAGAAGTTCGGGGCTTCGGTCCCGACACCCTGGCCGAGACGTTGCGTCTCCCACCGATCGTAGAAATCACGCTCCAGCTTCGCTTTCAGATCGCCGATAGCGGCGATCCGCTCGTCGAGCTTCTTCGGATCGAGACGGGCCAGCCGCTCGCGAAGGCGCGCCATCTTCTCGCCCCGGCCGAGCGCGACGTCGGAGACTTCCTTCACCATGTCGTCGATCGAGGCTTTCACCTCCAAGAGCGACGCATGGGGATCGAGCGATTCGGCCGCTTCGAGACGCGACGAGATGCTGTTCAGGCGCTCGTGGCGCGCAGCCTCGACGGCGGCCTGCTTCTCCAGCCGCGTCGCGGCCTCGCCCGGCGGCAAACCCTGCAACGCCTTGGCGAGCCGTTCCTGCGACCTGTTCGAGCGCTCGATCAGATCGTAGAAGTTGGTGCGAAGATCGCTGATCTTCTGCTTCAGCTTATCGGGGTCGAGCCGCTGCGCTTCGCGCTCCAGCGTGCGGCCGCGCGAGACAAGACGCTGCACGCCACGGATATTCGCCTGCTGGAGATTGTCGATCGACGCCTGCACCTGATCGGCGCGTTCCGCCAAGCCCGCATAGTTCAGATCGACCTTCTTCGCGCGCGACCGCAGCTTGCCGCGTTCCTTCAGGTAATCGGCCAGCTTCGTGCCGCCCGCCTCCTGAATGCGCTTGATCTCGGCGCGTGCCGCCGCTTCGCCGCGCACGTCACCTGCATCGCGCGCGGCCTTGGCCGCCCGGCGCAGTTCGTTGATCTTCGACACCTGCTCGATCTGATCGGCGTTCGCCAGATCAAGGGCTTCGCCGCGCTGCTCCAGATCGCCTAGCGTCTTCGCCCGTTCCTCCGGGCTCATGCGCAGATCAGCGATTTCCTGATCGAGCGCCGCCTGCCGTTCGGACAGCACGCGGCTGCTCTCGGCGTAATCGCCTGCCAGCCGCCCGGAATAGTAGTCTGCGACCTTCTGCTTGAACTGCGGTTCCTGCGCCGTGAGCCGGTCTTTGTTCCACGCGCGGCTGAAGTAGCTCTCGGCCGTCTGCACCGACACGTCTGCGGGCAGCAGGCCCATGTCGATCGCTTCGTTCTTGAAGGGC
>FSSH01002989.1_pt1 | contig 17514 bp, 12 predicted proteins | sample 1166101 | NCBI WGS metagenome assembly FSSH01 (sample SAMEA32972668, study PRJEB13176) | freshwater metagenome | biome: Drinking water system; feature: Biomass in drinking water that filtered by 0.45 um membrane; material: drinking water | place: USA | collected 2012-12-20 | depth 0 m | reverse complement strand
CAAAGGCGAAGGGCTCGGCACGGTGGCGCCCGCCGGGACGGCTGACTTCGAACCCCATCGCATCGCCGCCGCGAAATTCGCGCTCGGCCGCCAGCCGCCCGTCATTGTCGATGCGCTTGCGAATGACCCGCCGCAGCCGCCCGTCGCGCAGGTCGATATGGACGGTGGCGCCGCCCCGGAACCAGAAATCGGGCTGATCCCAAGCATCGCCCAGATCGTCGGCGCGGCCCTGCTCGGCCAGCGTCTGATCGGTCGCGCTCAGATAGCCGCGCCGCTTTTGCAGAATCTGCACCACCAGTTGCGGCAGCAGCTGCCCATCGGGGCCATAACGCCGCGCGATGCGCGCCGAGCCGACCTCGACGCGCGGCATACCCGGCACGCGCGGCGTGCCATCGGCGGCCGTGTCGCCCTTGTTCCAGGTGAGGATCGATTTATCCTCGGGATCGACGCGCAATTTGATGCCGAGCAGCTTTTCCCATTGGGCATGGCCACGCGCGGTCGACGGGGTGTTGAGCCATTCGTGGATGCGCGCCTGATTGGTTTCGACGACCGCCATGGTCAGCTCGCGCAGATTGCGCCGCCCGCTGCTTTCGGCAGCATAGCTGCCGCCCGGCGGCGCGGCCTTGCGCGCGCGGACGCCGAACTGCGCATCGAGCAGCAGGATGTCGAGCAATTCGGTGAACAGGTCGCTCAGCGCGTCAGGCGCTTCGGGCCAGTCGCGCGGATCGGGCTCCTCCCACATCAGGCTGTCGGGCGCCATCGAGATGCAGCCGGGCACGGGGATGGCGCGCTTCTTGAACGCCTCCACCATCGCCACGCGGTAACGCAGCGGATCATCGGGGATCAGATCGGCGTCCGCCGTGATGATCGCGCGCAGATATTCGCCGAAGCGCGTGTCCATCGGCGGCAGATAATCGAGCGCGCGCACGCACATTCTGAGCACATGATCGGCGGCCTTGCCGGCCTCGCTTGCCAGCCGGTCGACCAGATCGGGCGAAAGCCCGCCGCCGCCCGCCATCTGCGTGCCGGCGATGCGGAACAAATCCTCGGTGCGGCGCTCATAGATGGTCACGAACGCGTCGAACACCGCCGCCACCAGCACGCCGCCGCGCGCATGGGGTTCGGTCGCGTCGGCGAGCGTCATGGTCTTGGTGGTGCGGTTGGCGCCCTCGCTCGCCACCATTTCGAGCGCATAGCGTAACGCGCCGTTGCGCCCGGTCGCCCGCCCGAACTGGTCGGCGAGGCCAGTGAGCAGATTGGCGACGCGCAGCGAGCCCCGGCTGCGCGCGATCTGGTGCGCCACCACCTCGACCATCTGGAAATGCTGGAGCAATGCGACAATGTCGGCAAAGCCTTCGTGAAAGGCGAGCGAATCGATGTTCGACGGTTCGATCGACCGGCGATAGACGCCGTGCAGGATGGCGTGGACGGTCTCGTGCGCGATGATGTCCTGCGACAGGCAGGTGAACACCCAGTTGCTGTCCTGCGCGCCGCCCACGGGCTCCGGCTTGAAATAGCCGAACAGCAGCGCGCGCTTGGCGGGCGAATAATAGGCATTCGCCTCGCGCAGTGCGTGGGGATAGATGCGCAGCCGCTTGGTGAATTCATCGTCCGGCTGCCCCGGCTTGCTGGTGCCTGCCCACAGCACCGGCCGGCCGAGCGCGCGTTCGAACGTGCGGATCGTCCGCATCGCCACCGCGAACACCATCTGCTGGTGGAATTGCGGCCGCCCTTCGGATGGCGGCAGCCCGTCCTGCGCGAGCAGCACCGGATCGTTCAGATCGAGCGGGGTGTAGAAGATGCCGCACGCCGGATCATAATCGATCACTTCGAGATATTCGTTCACCGGCCCCAGTTCGAGCGCATCCTCCCAGCGCGTTTCCCATGGCAGCGCGATCACGGCATCGTTGATCACCGCGCTGTCGAGCTGCTGCGAGGCTTGCGGATCAAAGGCATAGACGCGCAAGCGCCGCATCGCCGGCAGCGGATAGGCCTCGCTCAGCATGGTTCAGATGCGCCGTCCATGCGCCTCCCCCGGGAGCGACCGACTCATGCGGCGCGCTCAGCCCATAACCGCATGATGCCCTTGCCGGGTCAAGCCGGCCGGGGCTCATGCGGCCAATATGGTGCTAGTCGCGGCTCTCGGCGCGCGCGGCGAGCGCGGCCCGGCCGCGGATCGTCACCGCGCGCAAGCCCGGCAGCGCGATGATGCCGGCGTCGCGCAGCTTTGCGAGCTGGCGGCTCACCGTCTCGATCGTCAACCCCAGCAGCTCGCCGATCTGGGAGCGCGAAAGCGGCAGATCGAAGGTGAGCGGGCCATCGGCGGTGGCGCGGCAGCCGGCAGTGTCGTTCCGTGCCGCCATGTCGAGCAGAAAGGCGGCGATCCGCTCCTCGGCCGATCGGCGGGCGAGCATCAGCATCCGCGCGCGTGCATCTTCAAGCGCTGCCAAGGTGCGCTGGAGCAGCAGCCGCTCCATGCGGACATGATCGTGCAGCACCGCCTCGAAGCCCTGGCGCGGGAAGACGCACAGCTCGGCATCGGTCAGCGCGGTGACGGTGAAGCCCGCCTCGCCAGCATCGGGCCGGCCGACGAAATCGCTGGGATAGAGCAGCCCCACCGTCTGCTCGCGGCCATCGCTGGTGGAGGCCGAAAGCTTCATGATGCCGTCGAGCAGATTGGCGCAGATCACGCTGTCGTCGCCCGCCCAGATCACCGTTTCGCCGCGCGCGACCCGCCGGCGCTGGCCGATGCTGTTGAGCGCGACCAGCTCGTCATCGCTGAGCGATCCGCACAGCGAGCGATCGCGAACGGTGCAATCGGCACAAATGCGCGTTGAAAGCATGGCCCCTGGTTCCGGCTGAAGCGGTTGCCTTCCGACTGTGCGCGTGCGGCGGCGGGCGCGTCAAGCCGGGTCGCCCTCAGCCACGGGATCGCATGGGCGCGGACGCGACGGCGCCGGGACGATCGCGATTTCAGGATAGATGGTGTGCGGCGCCACGCCCGAGCGGGCACTCAAAACATCGCGAAATCTGGCGCCCAAAGGGCTGATCCGAACCGTTCGAAAAGAGCGCCGCCCCCATATCCCCCAGTTACGGTAGTTGCGAAGGCGGTGGCGGCAGCTCGGCGACGAGGCGCGACAACCCTTCCCCATAATCTCGCCTCAGCAATTGCCAATAAGGGCTGGTCTCGTCGAAGGTCGCCCGATCTTCGCCCGAAAAGCTGCCCTCGGCATAGCGCAGCAGATCGATCGGTGGGGCGACCGAGAGGTTGCTGCGGATCGTGGCGTCGAAGGAAAGCAAGGCCAGCTTGGCGGCTTCATCAAGGGTCGTGTTCGCGGATAGGCCCCGATCGAGGATCGGCTTGCCATATTTGGTCTCGCCGATCTGCAGGAAGCGCGAGCGATCCGAGGCCTCGATGAAGTTCCCGGCGGCATAGATCTGGAACAGCCGCGGCGGCTCGCCCGCGATCTGGCCGCCGACGATGAAGCTGCCTGCCGGATCGCCATAAGCGCCGACATATTTACTGTCGCGATCGACGACCGTGCGCAACAAATCGCCGACGATTTTGGCGATATCGAGCATCGTGCGGGCGGTGTCGATGTCGCGCACCGCGTCGCCCGATCCCGCCGCTTCGCGCAGGGTCGTCGTCACCCATTGCGTCGTCGCCAGATTGCCCGCCGAAAGCACCGTTACGAACCGTTCGGCCGACCGGCTCATGACCTGCATCTTGCGGACCATTGCAATCTGGTCGACACCCGCATTCGATCGCGAATCCGAGGCAAAGACCAGGCCGGTGGGAAGAAGGATTCCAAGACAATAGGTCACGGGGATGGCACCTCGGCGGACGAGCGGATGGATATTCGATGACGACGTACGCCGGACACGACCTCAACGAGATCGTCACCTGCGTCCATGCAGATATGGCCGCGCATATCGGCCGAGGCAGGGTCGCCGATTATATCCCGGCACTGGCCCGGATCGACCCTTGCCAGTTCGGCATCGCCATCGCGGCGAATGACGGGCGCACCGCTTCGGCCGGCGATGCCGAGACCCAATTCTCCATCCAGAGCATTTCCAAAGTCTTCACGCTGGCCCTGGCGCTGGAGAGGAACGGACCGGCCCTGTGGCAGCGGGTCGGTCGGGAACCGTCGGGATCGCGCTTCAACTCGATCGTCCAGCTCGAACAGGAAAAGGGCATCCCGCGCAACCCGCTGATCAACGCCGGCGCATTGGTGGTCACCGATGCGCTGATGGGCGCGGCCGCGCCGGGCGACACGATCGATCGGGTCACCGCCTTCCTCCGCCGGCTCGCTGACGATCCCAGCATCGCGATCGACGAGGAGGTTGCCGCCTCCGAAGCGGATACCGGCTTCCGCAATGCCAGCCTCGCCTATTTCCTGCGCGCGAACGGCAATTTGTACGGCGCGGTGGAGGATGTGCTGCGCGTCTATTTCCATCAATGCGCGCTGCGGATGAATTGCCGCCAATTGGCGCGGGCGGGGCTGTTCCTCGCCAATGAGGGGATCGATCCGTTTACCGGCGAACAGCATAGCTGCGCGATGACGACGCGATCGGTCAACGCGCTGATGATGACGTGCGGGCACTATGATGCGTCGGGGGATTTCGCCTTCCGGGTAGGCATTCCCGGCAAGAGCGGCGTGGGCGGCGGCATCCTGGCCATCGCGCCGGGCCGCGCGGCAATCGCCGTATGGTCGCCCGGCCTTAATGCGGCGGGCAATTCGGAAGTGGGCGCGCTGGCTTTGGAACGGCTGGTCGCCTTGACCGGATGGTCGGTGTTCTGAGCCGGGCATCGGCCAAGCGCGCTCCGGCGGAGGGCGGGCAATCACATCAGCCTCATGCGCCCATTGGCTCTACGATTCCCGGTGCGCCGCTGGCCTCGGCAGGCTCGTGCACCGGATAAAGTTCATTCAACGGGCGCGACGTGCCGTCCGGACACACCATGCGCACATGGAAGCGGCGCAATCGCCGGGCATGCGGCACGCCGCAGCTATGCGCGATCACCTCGACATCATGCTTCAGATTCTTGCAGTAGCTGGCAACGCGGACGGCCTTGTCGGTTGGGTCCAGCCCCATTTGCAGCCGCTTGTCATGCGTGGTGATGCCAGTCGGGCAGGTATTCTTGTTGCACTTGAGCGACTGGATGCAGCCAAGCGCGAACATGAAACCGCGGGCGGAATTGACGAACGTTGCCCCTGCACACAGCGCCCAGGCGACATCTGCGGGGGTCGTCAGCTTGCCCGACGCGATGATCGGGATACGCTCGCAGAGCCCGTATTTGCGGATGATATCGCGCACCAGCGGCAGTGACTCGCGGATCGGCAGGCCGACATTGTCCATCAAGGCCATCGGGGCGGCGCCCGTCCCGCCATCGCCGGAATCGAGCGTGAAGAAATCCGGTCCCTCGCCGCTCGCCTTGACCATCGCCATCAGATCATCGAGCCAGCCATAGGCACCGACCACCGCCTTGATGCCGACCGGCTTCTGCGTCAGCCTCTTGATCCGCGCGATGAACGCCAGCAGCTCGGCATTGCTGTTGATCTCGGGGTGGCGGTTCGGGCTGTTCGAATCCTCACCAACCGGAATGCCGCGAATCTCCGCAATCTCCGGCGTCACCTTGATGCCGGGCAGGATGCCGCCCTTGCCCGGCTTCGCGCCCTGCGAAAGCTTGATCTCGAACATCTTGACCTGGGGAATCGCGGCAATCTCGCGAAGCCGCTCCTCATTCAGCGTCCCATCGATATGCCGCACGCCATATTTGGCGGTGCCGATCTGGAAGACGATATCGGCACCGCCTTCCAGATGATGCGGGGAAAGCCCGCCCTCCCCCGTGTTCAGCCAGCACCCCGCAGCAAAAGCCCCCTTGGACAAGGCTCGTACGGCCGGCGTCGACAGCGCGCCGTAGCTCATCGCGGAAATGTTGAAGAATGACTGGGCAGTATAGGGGTTGGGCGAGTCCGGTCCAATGACGAACGGCGGCGTGTGCTCGATATGCTCTTCCAGCGTGGGATAAGGGCAATTGACGAAAATCGGCGTTCCCGTCTCACGAATATATTTGGTCGACCCGAAGGCAATGGTCTGATCGGTATTCTTTGACGCTGACTCCACCCAATTTCGATCGGCGCGATTGAACGGCAGTTCGTCTCGATCCATCGCGAAGAAATATTGCCGGAAAAACTCCCCCAGGCCGGACAGGATGTAACGCAAATGCCCGATCACCGGGTAGTTGCGGAGAATGGCATCGCTATGTTGCCGCCGGTCGAGCGCATAAATCACTATCAGGACGACAAAGCCCAGCCCGATGACAAACAGGAAGAGCGCAGCAAGCGCTTGCATCGTCTGCATTACGGGAGCAATTAAGAATGACATGACGGAAAAGGCCCTGTTTTCATCGGCGCCTGCGCATCGAAATTTGCCGCGCGATCATCTGGTGCAGGTCATAATGCAAATTGGCGGAAACGCGGACGTCTCATAGCGAGATGTTAGGCGCTGTCTCCACCCTGCGGCAAGGCCCGCCGGGACGGTGCCATATTCGACGCAGCCGCAGCGCAGAGCGGCATAGCCATTTGCGGCGTCGCGAAACTGCCCCGGGGGCACCAGCCGCGAGGAGCCGAGCGAGACGATCATCCGCCCGGCCAGCCGGGGTCGGGCTGGCGTGACGCACCCCGGATCGATCATTTTTGTGGTTTGTGCAGGATTAAACTGCACTGGCGAGGAAAAGGGCCGGCTATTCTGCACCGCCCTGGAAATCAATCACGTCATAAGGCGAGTGAGCCGCCGGGTACCGCTCGCCTTGGCCGACCGAAACCAAGCTGCGCGGCAAGCACCAGATCCGGCAGCGCATGCGGATCATTGACTCCGGCCGCGGGACGAATTTGATTTGTAAACAGCGCTCTGAAGCCGCCCGGCGTCAATCCTGTAAGCCGACGAAAAGTGGTCGTAAAGTGAGCCTGATTATGGAAACCCACTTCGGCTGCGATATCTGCGAGAGGTTGGTCGGACTTAATGATGAGCGAGCGCGCCTCTTCGATGCGGTGCTTCAATATGTACTGATGTGGGCTGAAACCTGTCTGTAGTCTCATGATACGTATCAGATGAAACTGACTATATCCTGCCAAATGACTGAGCTCGCTCACCCGTATCGACCGCGATAAATTGCTCTTGATGTAGGAATCAATGTCGGACAATCGACGGCTTGTGAGGTAAATCCGGTCCTGCGCGGCCCCGTTGCCAACAACGCCGCTCGCGATCTTGAAAGCCGCTCTTACAAACCCTGGGATAAGGTGATCAGCGGCACTTCGGTCTTTGGCCTGAGCGGCTGTCAGATGGTAGATCACCGCATCCACGATTTCAAAAAAGGCTCGATCGCGGAGATTGAAAAAACTTGAAAACTCCCTCAACGATTCGTCTTTATTTGATGATTTGAGGTGGGTTAGGGGAACATATAATATCAATACCGATTTGGAGCAACATGATATCAGCATATCGTTGCTTTTATTCAACATGAATGCCGATATGGAATGTTGGGAGAGCTTGGTTGGCGTGTATTTTTCTCCGCTGACAATCCAGCAACGTTCAATCTGCTTCTTCGCTAACACCAACACAATGCCCGACGGCGGTTGCAATTTTGTTTGTTGGGCGGTGCAGCTAGTCCCAATTGGTCCGCGAACCACCAATGGGCGGGGGCATCCTGCATCGTCGTTCGAAACAGCGTGGGCGATCACGTCGCGCAGCAAGGCAAGTTCGCTGCATTCCGAATGTTCTTCCAATGCAACGCGCTCCCAGAAATCGGTGTGCTGCGTTGCTATCGGGCCAGGGCGGCCTCGTCGTTCATCTTCCGGCTGAACGTACGGATTCTAATCATCTCCAGGGTCCATCAATCGCTTGAAGGTTGACGGCGCCATCCCGCTATACTTACGGAACATAGTCGCGAAATGCTGTGATGATGAGAAATTGAGCGCATGGGCGGCCTGCGTTACCGACACTCCTCCTTGAGTGATCATGAGCTTTGCGCGGTTCATTTTCCTTTCTAGAATCCATCGATGCGGCGTAACACCGAAGGTCGATTTGAAGGTCCGCATGAACTGGGCGATTGACAGCCCGGATATTGCAGCAAGATCGCTTAATGACATCGGCTCGGTCAGATTGTCTTCGATATAATCATGAACCAGCATCATGCGGCGGTCCGCGGGCAAGGTTCTTTCAAGCCGTGGCGTGCCGCCTGCCACGGCGATGTTTGACCATGTCCGCAAAATCTCTCCCGCGATTGCATAGCCGATCGAGTCGGCGAGCAGCCGATCGACCGGGCCATTGGCACTGCGGCGAAGCGCCATTTGCGCGAGGAGCGTCAACTGATGATCGGGGCGGTTCTGAGGATCAATGAACTCCAGCTGGGCAGATGACGGCTGATCCTCCAGAGCATGATCGAACCAGCTCCGCGCGATCAAGAACCGCACGCATTCAACGCGCTCGGCATGGTATTCGATATCATAATTTGTGCCGCCAACCCCGAGATTTGCGGTCCCGGCCCGTCCCTCGCGCTCGAAATTGGTGAAGGCTGACCGGTTTTTCATCCAGATCGATCCACCAATATGCACGCAGAGCAGCAACTTATCATCTGGAATGATCGCTTCGACCCCGACGACGTCCGGCTGCTCGATCACGCCATGGCTGATAACAATGCCCCCGGAGCTCCCGTCAATTTCGTTCAGGGGACGGAATCCGGGCCAAGGCAACAACGAAGTCCGTGGGCGCAAGGGATTCATAACCACGAAAAATCCTTGGCCGGGTCAGAAATCGCAATTTTCAAAAATTTTCCCCGTATAAAACATTCGTTCGGTTTAGATGCCGAATGTTCCATAAGGGTTTCAAGCCAACCTATCGCTGAGGCAGATATCCCTTCCTTCCTGCATGGGGTGGCGTCAACGGAAGGGGACACTCCTCCCGCCAATCGCTATGCATACCAACATTGGGTAGCTTGCTCGCCAGGGCGCAGCGGCTATTTCGCATTGCCCCCTGGGGCCGCGTATCGGAGGGTCAGTGTCCTTTCGGCCAAACGGCCGATACCGATCGCCATCACCATGCTCGCAACCGCCAGCCAGGCATAAGGCTGGAGCAACGGCATTCCGACCAACAACAATTCATCATTGCCGCCCGGGATCAACAGGGTTCCCCACCCCATCAACGCGCCGCCGGCGATGCAACGAATTGCGGTCTCAAAAGTCGGTATGCGCCAGCTCAGCCGCCCGGTGGTCCTGCCGCCGACGAGCGCGCCGGCCAACATGATCACCAGCAGACCAAGCTTGTCCAATAGGTCGGTCCTGTGCCCTTGGGCGAACGCTGCCAGGGCCGACGTATAGGCCCAGGGGCCCACCGCAACGAGAGAAACGGCAAAGGCGATACCGATCACTGTGGTGGCCCGATGGGGGTGCCAGACATGGGCAGCCAACATGCCCGAGCGCCCCGCCCTGATGCCTTCGATCGCGCGCCAAGCGACAAAGAATGCGAACGGCACCAGCAGCCAGCCCGCACTGAAGAGCGGCGACGCAACATGCATTGGCGGCACCTGGCCGATCGATGGCCAAGCCGCCAAACACCCCAGGAAGAACCCGATCGGCGTCAGCAGATAAATCCATTCGCCCGATCCGATGCGAGCGATCACGCCGAAAGCGCACGCGCGCGTTACGAGCGCGCCAAGACCGAGCAACAGGCCGCCTGCCGCTGTCGAAATGCCGGCCGGATAGCCGATCGGGAGGGCAATATTCCGCCCTAGTATTCGCCACAGCAATGCGCCGGCCGTTACCCAGGCAGCCGCCTCGGCAAGAGACAAAAAGCGATGGGCGCGCCGCTTGGTGATCAATTCGTCGACAGCCGCTACGATGCACGTACTACCGCGCTGAATGGCGTATCCCATTATTGCAGCACAGACGGCGGCGATAATCAGCGCCAGACAAGAAGGGTTAGATTGCAACATTACTGCCTGTGCGGCTTCAGATTAATCAACATATTCAATAGACTCTACATATTGTGTTTATAAAAGCTCCGAGATGCATATTTTAACCATCTCGATCTCTACTAATTCAATTTTTTACAGACAAAAGTCGAAAATTTTTCACCGTACGCGATTGCAGATATGCCGAAGTTGCTCAACCCGCTTAGCTCTTTGACAGCAAAACTCGGTCATTGGTAAGCTCAACCTACCAGCCAGATATCGCTCCTTGGTGCGTTCAATTTTACCGCCGAAGTTTTTTGGCAGAAATTTGGAAACGGCGGCGGCCGTCGATCCTCTAATAATGAGGAGACTCGGGAGGAGCGCGCACTCGCAACATCCGCGCCTGGGGTTGATGCCCCTGCAAAGGAATGCTGACCAAGAGGGAATATTTTTTGAAGCTTTCACAATGCCAAGCGGATTTAGCTGAGCAAACGACGCCAGCCTTGGGAGGACGGCACGGACAGCCGAGTCGAATGGACATAGAAGCAGCCGTGCGAACCTTGATCAGGGCCGCTGGCGACAATCCTGAGCGCGAAGGGCTGGTGGACACACCCGCGCGGGTGGCCCGTGCCTATCGTGAATGGTTTTCCGGCTACGCGATCGATCCGGTTGCGCTCCTCAGCCGGACGTTTACGGAGGCGGAATCATATCAAGAGACCGTCCTTCTTTGCGACATCCCCCTGGTCTCCACATGTGAACACCACATGGCCCCTATACTTGGCGTGGCGCATGTCGGCTATCGCCCCCGCGACCGCGTTGTCGGCATTTCAAAATTGTCGCGGCTGGTCGACGCGTTCTCCCGGCGGCTGCAATTGCAGGAACGCTTGACCCAGCAGATCGCAATGACCCTGTCGGAGGCACTCGCGCCGCGCGGTGTTGCCGTGGTAATTGATGCAACCCACGGCTGTATGGCGACGCGCGGCGTCAACCAGCGCGGGATCACCATGCGAACCGAATGCTGGCTGGGTGACTTTCAGGAGGACCGGGATTTGCGCCGAGACTTTCTCACCTCGATTAACGACGCGCGGGCAAGCGCGCGCTGATGCGATCGGGCGCGCTGGATTACGCCGAGATGGAGGATGCCGACTTGGCAGACCTATTTCGTGCAGGCGATTCCGGTGCCGTTCGATTCATCGCAACAAAGAACAACCAGCAATTGTTTCGCGCGGCCTGGGCGGTCCTGAGGGACAGAGGCGAGGCAGAAGATGCCGTCCAGAGCGGATATCTGAAGGCGTTCGCTGCAATCGATAGCTTCGAGGGCAGGTCGAAGCTGTCGACCTGGCTGACGCGCATCGTCATCAACGAGGCGCTGACCCGGCGCCGCTCGGCGCGCCGCCGCGCAACCCTCATCGACCAGATTGACGAGAGCGGCACTGAGCTTGGTCGCGCCGATGATGCACGCCATTCGGACGGCGTGCCCACCCCCGAACACCATGTCGCCAATGTGCAATTGCAAAAAGCGATCGAGCAGGCCCTGAGCCGTCTGCCCGATATCTACCGGATCGTTTTCATGTTGCGCGAGATCGAGGGGATGTCGGTCGACGAAACCGCCGCTGCGCTGAATATCCTGCCTGCCACCGCGAAGACCCGATTCTTTCGCGCGCGCCAAATGCTGCAGGCTCAGCTGGCCTCCGTCGACCGCACCGATCTCCAGAGTTTCCTGACCTTTGGCGGTGCGCTCTGCACGTCGCTCACGGCTCGGCTGGCGGATCTGATTGCTGCGCGAGTGGCGCGCGCTGAACCAGCATTTCACTGATTACTCACGGAGGATAACGATGCCGTCGACGAACACTTCACCATCCCGTTCCGAATGGCGTCAATTCAAGGTCACCCAAATCGTCGCCGAAAGTGCCGTGATCAAGTCATTCTACCTCGAACCGGCTGACGGCGTGGCGATGGCACCGCATCGCGCGGGCCAGCATCTGCCGATCCGGCTGGCGCAGCCCGGTGGCGAACCTGCACTCCTGCGGACCTATACCCTGTCGGTCGCGCCATCGGCGCAGCAATTGCGCATCAGCGTGCGCAAGCTCGGCGTCGGCTCAAGCCATTTGCACGACGCGATCGCCGTGGGCGACACAATCGATTGCCGCGAACCCGATGGCGATTTCATCATCGATACCGCCCCGCCGCACCCCGTCGTCATGATCGCGGCCGGTGTCGGCATCACGCCCATTCTGGCAATGATGACGCATCTCGTCGACGAAGGCGAGCGAACCGGCACAATGCGCCCGGTCATTTTCTTCTATGCCGCGCGCAACAAGGCTGAGCGCGGCTTTGATGATGAACTGGACCGGCTGAAAGCGCGATCGAACGGCAAGCTGGCCATCATCCGCCTGCTGCAGCAAACCGATGATGCCATTATTGGCGTAGATTACGAAGAACAGGGCATCCTCTCAGCCGACGTTCTGGAGAAGTATCTGGGCTTTCGGCTTTATGATTTTTACATGTGCGGCCCGCCCGGCTTCATGCAGGCCGTTTATGATACGCTGACGAGCCATGGCGTCGCGGATCAGCGCATTTTTGCCGAAGCATTCGGTCCTGCATCGCTCAAGCGCCAGGTCGAAACGCGCGGCGCCGAGCCAAAAGTCGAGCCATCGCAGGTTGCTGTCGATGTGACCTTCAATGCAGCGGGTGATCATGGGGTTTGGGCGCCGGGCGCGGGCAGTCTGCTCGAGTTCGCGGAAAGCTCGGGCCTGAAGCCCGACTTCGGCTGTCGCGAGGGCGCCTGCGGGGCCTGCAAGACGCCGTTGGTGGCCGGTGCCGTTGCCTATTTCAGGGAAACGTCCGCCGCGCATGCCGATAATGAAGTGCTGATCTGCAGCGCCGTCCCCGCAGCCGCCGCTGACGGCACGATCAACAAGCTTGTCCTCGCCATTGGCTAGGCACGAGGGTCGACTTTTGCTGCCTTTTGGGTGTTTTCCATAACGCGCCGCAAGCGAGCGCCAACCACGATGAGGGATCATGACCGAGCGCACACCGATTACCATCAGCCGATTTGTTGGCGCCGATGCGGGGCAGTGGCAGATCACGTCGATCCGCGAATTTCGCGGGGAAACTCTGCCCCCGGCGCGCTTTCTGGCGATCGACAGCGATATCGGCGCGGGTGCTCCAGCCTGGACGCTTCGCGGGGCGGGCAGCAATTTACGCTACACCACGGCGGACGAACGCTCGGCGCTGCAGGCGAAGCAAGAGGGGCTTGGGCGCCCCGCTTCGACCCGCGCGGCGCTGATCCCGATCCGCAAATCGGCCGAATGGTGGGCAATGGCGCAGGACGAGCGGCGCGCGGTCTATGAGCATGGCTCGCATTTGCCGATCGGGCTTGATTATCTGCCGGGGGTCGCGCGCAAGCTCTACCACTCGCGCGATCATGGTGAGCCCTTTGACTTCCTGACCTGGTTCGAATTCGCGCCCGATCAAGAAGCGGCGTTCGACCATATGCTGGAGCGGCTGCGCGCGTGCGCCGAATGGGACTATGTCGACCGCGAAGTCGATATCCGGCTGACACGCGTGGCAGCGTGACAGCGATATTGCCGGCAGCAATGCAATCGGCTGTGCCAGGGCGGCAAGCTGCCGCCTGAAGGGCTGAGCCGTCGATACAAAGACTGCGCTTGAAAACGTCGCTCAGCCGGCAGCGCAGCCGCTTGCGGCGCGGTGAACGACGTTGATCGGAAATGGTGCCGCTTACAGGACTCGAACCTGTGACCCCCGCATTACGAATGCGATGCTCTACCAGCTGAGCTAAAGCGGCCCGGCACCGCGGCGGGCGCGGTGGTTGGTGGCGGCGGCCACTAACAGACCTGCCCCCCGCTGACAAGCGCCCGGCGCGACCGCTGCGCCCATCGCCCGGCGCGGGCCACGGCAGCGCGCCCGGCTTTACCGGTCGTTTACCACAATCGGGCAAAAAGCAGCGGTGTGAAGGGCATCGGCGCCCTTTCGGGGACATGTGCATGGATACGCTTCGCGGCATCGACGAGGATCGGCTCGATCTCGATCACGACACGGCAGACGAGCCCGACCGCGCCGAGCTCGACGTCGACGACAATGAATTTGTGATCGGCAATGACGAGCGCCGGATGCACGTCCGTGCCTATAATCACTGGGTTTCGCTGCTGGGTGGCCGCGCCTATCCGCTGATCGAGGATCTCGATCCCGAAAATATCGCCGATTTCGGCCCGCATTCGGTGCTGCTCGATTTCACCGGCGGCATCGAGAACCCCGCGATCCGCTTTCTGGGCGTGGCGCTGCGCGACGAATGCGGGTTCGATTCGTCGATCACCCATATCAGCCAGGTGCCGAGCCGCTCGCTGCTGTCGCGGCTGACCGATCATTATCTCCAGATCATCGCCAATTGCGCGCCGATCGGCTTTGAGGCCGAATTTGTCGGCATTCGCGGCCACAACACGCTCTATCGCGGCATTTTGATGCCGTTTTCGTCGGACGCCGACACGATCGATTTCATCTACGGCGTCATCAACTGGAAAGAGCTGGTCGACGCCGAAACCCAGGCCGGCCTCGACGCCGAAATCGCCGAATCGGTGCGCCAGGGCCCGCGCCCGGCGGTGACCGCGCCCGTCTGGGCGAGCGGCCCCAGCGCCGATATCGACTCGAGCGACGACACGGTCGACGCCGAAGAGCATGACGCGCCGATGCTCGCGCTGCCGCTGGCCGATCAGCTGGTGCTCGCCCGCCAGACCGCTGCTGCGGTGCGCGCCGCCGACACCCGCAGCCGCGCCGCGCTCTACCGCGCGCTCGGCCGGGCGCACGACTTCGCCTTCGCCGCCGATGCCGATCCCGCCGGCTATGCCGACCTGCTCGAGCTGGCGCAGATCACGCCCCAGGCTCGCGCACCGATGACGCCGATCGTCAAGCTCGTGTTCGGGGTCGATTACGACAAGACCCGTGTGACTGAATTCGCAACCGTGCTCACCCATGCCCGGCGCACCAATGTGCCGGCAGGCGCACTCCCCGATTTCCTTGATTTGGTCGAGGGCGGCATCAAGGGCGTCGTCCAGGCCGAGCGCGCGTTGCGTAAACCGGCGGTTGGCGCCCCGACGCGTACCGACCGGGCCCGCAGCAAGCTGGCCCAGCGGGCCGCGTTGGCGAGCGTCGATGTCGCGAGCGATGCGGTGACCGGAGAATATGTCGTGCTGGTCGCGCGGCGCAGCGACCATGGCCGGCTGGACATCGTGGCCGCGCTGGCGGCCGATGACCCCCTGACGGATCGTGCCGTAGTGCGAGCCGCACGCTGACCTGCCGCAGCGCACAACACCGGCCCTCTTGAGCTAGGCGCAGGCTCGGCGCATAGCAGCGCCCATGGTCAAAGCCACGCTGCAGTCGCTGTCGGATGCCCTTGCTACCCGACTGGTCGAAGGTGCCCTGCCGGGCGAATTGAAGGGCTTCGGCGCGGCCGAGCGGGCGGAAGCGGCCCGGTTCGTCGCCGCTACTGCCGGGCTGCGCCCGCCGGGGACGCCGCGCTTCGAGCTTGAGACGATCAGCGGCGACGAAACAAACCGGCAGATGCGCCTGGCCATCGTCAATGACGATATGCCGTTCCTGGTCGATTCGATCGCGGCGACGATCGGTGCGCATGATGTGGCGATCGATCGCATCATCCATCCGGTGCTGCCGGTAACGCGCGATGCCGACGGCACCTTGCTGTCCGTGGGCGATGGCGCGCGCGAATCGATGATCTACATCGAGATGGAACGGGTTGACGCCCGCCGCCGCCGCGCCTTGATCGCCGATCTTGAACGCAATCTGGCCAATGTCCGCGCCGCCGTGGCCGATTGGGAGCCGATGCAGGCGTGCATGGCGGCGGATGCCGCGCATCTGACGATCAGCGATGACCCCATCGAGCGCGAGGGTGGCGACCTGTTGCGCTGGTTCCTCGACCGGCACTTTACGCTGCTGGGCCATGAATGCTGGCAGCGTGGCCAGGGCGAGGGTGAGGCGCTGGGCATTGCCCGCCACAAGCAGCCCGTTCCGATCCTTGCTGAAACCTCGCGCCAGCTGGCGATGGACTGGTTCGCGGCGGGCAATCCCGCACCGCTGCTGGTGAAGTCCAATCTCATTTCCAGCGTGCATCGCGCGGTGCCGCTCGATCTCGTACTTGTGCCAATGCGCGATGGCGGCGCGCTTACCGGGCTGTCGATCCATGCCGGGCTGTGGACATCGAGCGCACTGAACGCGCCGCCACAGGATGTGCCGGTATTGCGTGCCCGTCTTGCGGCGCTGGAGGAGAAGTTCGGCTTTGATCCCAAGAGCCATACCGGCAAGGCGCTGAGCCATGCGCTGACCGCGCTGCCGCACGATATCGTCACCGGCTTTGCCCCGGCCTATCTCGAGGAACTGGCGCTGACGGCGATGTCGCTGGCTGATCGCCCGCGCCCGGAAATGGTGCTGGTGCGCTCGATTCTCGGCCGGCACATGGTCGGCTTTGTCTGGCTGCCGCGCGACGACCTGACGACGGTGCGCCGCATCGCCATTGGCGACATGCTGGCCGAGGCCTGCAACGGTGCGCTGCTCAACTGGTCGATCGCGCTTGAAGACGGCGTGGTGGCGATGATTCGCTACACCTTCGATCTACGCGGCGAGGGCCGGATGCCCGATGTCGCGCCGCTCAACCAGCGGCTGGCGCGGATGCTGCGCGGCTGGGCACCGGCGATTGAGGCAGCGCTGGCTGAAATGGCCGATCCGGCGCGCGCGGCGCGGTTGGCGCTCCGCCACGCCAATTGCTTCCCGCAAGCCTATCGCGCGACGAGCACGCCTGAGGAAGCGGCGCGCGATATCCTGCGGCTCGCGACGCTCGAAACGCCCGAGGCGCGATCGGTGAGACTCTACCGCGACACGAGCGGCGTGCGGCTGAAAATCTATCGCTACGGCGGCGCGCTGGCGCTGTCGGACGCGGTCCCTGTGCTCGAAAATTTCGGCTTCCGTGTGATTGAGGAAGTACCGACGGCGCTCTCCGACGAAGCCGAGGGCTTTGTCCATGATTTCGCGATTCAGGCGGGTCCCGAAGCTGCGCCCGGCGCGCTAGAGGGCAATACCGCAGTGCTGGAGGCCGCGATTGCCGCAGTGCTGCAGGGGCAGGCCGAAAACGACGCCTTCAACCGGCTGATCGTCGATGCCGGCCTCGCGCCCCGCGCAGTGGTGCTGTTCCGCGCCTGGTTCCGCTATCTGCGTCAGGCTGGCTTGGCCTATAGCCTTGTCACGGTGGTCGACGCGATCCGGCGGGCGCCGCATGTCGCTGCCGCGTTGATCGCGCAGTTCGACGCCGCGCATGACCCCAAAAGCAGCGCCGATGTCGCCGCTGCCCGGGCGGCTGTCCTCGACGGCCTCGAATCGGTCAGTGCGATCGACGACGATCGCATCCTGCGCAGCATTGGCGGGGTGATCGACGCGACACTGCGCACCAACGCCTTTGCGCCAGCCGCCACCGAAGCGCTCGCGTTCAAGCTCGACAGCGCTGTGGTCCCTGGCCTGCCCGCGCCGCTGCCGTGGCGCGA
>FSSH01001792.1_pt1 | contig 17517 bp, 18 predicted proteins | sample 1166101 | NCBI WGS metagenome assembly FSSH01 (sample SAMEA32972668, study PRJEB13176) | freshwater metagenome | biome: Drinking water system; feature: Biomass in drinking water that filtered by 0.45 um membrane; material: drinking water | place: USA | collected 2012-12-20 | depth 0 m | reverse complement strand
GGCCCGAGGAGATATCCCTGGCGCGCAATTCGAGCTTCGGATCGCTCAGGACTTCGTCCGGCTGCACCGCGAGGGCGCTTGTCGTCAGGAGACTCAGCGCCAGGGCGCCACAGGCGAGCCGGCGGGCCGTCATTCCGCCGGCACCGCAGAGGGCGGCAGGGGCTTCGACTTCGCCCGGGCCGGTGCGCCGACCCGCATGCGCCGGTCGGTGATGGAAACAGCGCCGCCAAGCGCCATCAGCACGGCGCCGAGCCAGATCAGAAGCACGAGCGGCTTGTAGTAGAGGCGTAGGCCGATGCTGCCGTCAGGCATGACCTCGCCGATGCTGGCATAGACCTGGCTGACGCCGATCGTCATCAGCCCGGACTCGGTCACCGTCATGCGGCGGCTTGGATAGAAGCGCTTTCCGGTCTCGACCGTACCGACATAGTCGCCGCCCGTCGTCCGGATGGTCAGGAAGCCGGTGGTCTCCTCGTAATTCTCGCCTGAACGCGGGCCGACCCGGTCGAGGGTCGCCGAGTAGGGACCGCTCGCCACGGACTGGCCCGGCTTGATCACCGCGAGGCCTTCGGTGGCCCAGCCTTGGGCGGCGATGCCCAGCACCACGATTCCGACGCCAGCATGGGCGAAGGCCGTGCCCCAGGCGGATCGCGGCAGGCCGGCGGCGCGGCGCAGGATGACGGCCGGCTTCGAGGACCTGCTGTTGCCGTAGCCCCGCGCCCGCGAGACGATCTCCAGCCCCGCGCCGATGAGCAGGTAGGCGCCGAGACCGATACCGATCGGGGCCATCGCCGGTCCGCCCCAAGTCATCGCCATGGCGATGAGCCCGATAACCAGCGCGAAGCCCAAGGCCGCGAACAGCCGCTGGGAAGCGGCATGCACGTCGCCGCGCTTCCAGGCGAGGGTCTGGCCGAAGGGGACGATCAAGAGGAGTGGGATCGCGATCGGCACGAAGGTGTAGTTGAAGAAGGGAGGCCCCACCGAGATCTTCTCGCCCGTCAGCGATTCGAGTAGCAACGGGTAGAGCGTGCCCACGAATACTGTGGCGCAGCCGGCGGCGAGGAACAGGTTGTTCATCACCAAAGCTCCCTCGCGCGAGATCGGGGCGAAGAGGCCACCCTGGCGAAGCAATGGCGCGCGCCAAGCGAACAACGAGAACGAGCCACCAACGAACAGTACCAGGATGCCTAAGATGAACACGCCGCGAGTCGGGTCGGTGGCGAAGGTGTGAACCGACGTCAGCACGCCCGAGCGCACGATGAAGGTGCCGAGCAGCGATAGCGAGAAGGTCAGGATGGCGAGCAGCACCGTCCAGACTTTCAGGGCGTCGCGCTTCTCCATCACTACGGTGGAGTGCAGGAGCGCGGTTCCGGCGAGCCAGGGCATCAGCGAGGCGTTCTCGACCGGGTCCCAGAACCACCAACCGCCCCAACCGAGCTCGTAATAAGCCCAGTACGATCCCATCGCGATGCCGAGGGTCAGGAAACTCCAGGCAGTCAGCGTCCACGGCCGCACCGCCCGCGCCCAGACCGCATCAATGCGTCCCTCGATCAGCGCCGCGATGGCGAAGGCGAAGGTGATCGAGAAGCCGACATAGCCGACATAGAGCAGCGGCGGATGCACTGCGAGACCGAAATCCTGCAGGAGCGGATTGAGATCGTTGCCCTCGAGCGGAGCCGGGTTGACGCGGTTGAACGGGTTCGAGGTCGTGATGATGAACAGAACGAAGACGAAAGTGATCAGCCCCTGGACGGCCAGGGTATTGGCCCGCAGCACGGCCGGCACCGAATCCTTGGCGACGGCGACGAGGGCGCCGAACAAGGCCAGGATGAGCACCCAGAGCAGCATCGAGCCCTCGTGGTTCCCCCAGACCCCGGAGATCTTGTAGATGAAGGGCTTCGTCGTGTGCGAGTTCTCGACGACGTTCTGGACCGAGAAGTCCGAGGTCGCGTGGGCGTAGGTGAGGGCTGCAAAAGAGAAAAGTATGCAGCCGAATGCGCCGAGCGCCGCCGGCGTCGCGACGGCGCGCATGGCGGAATCACCCGATCGGGCCGCCCAGATCGGAATCACGATCTGCACGAGGGAGAGCGCCAGGGCCAGCGACAGCGCGAAATGGCCGACCTCGATCAGCAAGGATGACTGTCCTTCGGTTTCAGGGTGCGCATCATCGCTCGCTGCGCGGTCCGAGCGTCGCCGCGTCGGGAGAGACCGGCGTGCCGGCGGACACGGTCTTCGGGTTGGGTTTGACACCGCCCTTGCCGCCTTCCTGCCAGCGACCCTGTGCCTTCAGTGCGTCGGCGACTTCCCGGGGCATGTAGGATTCGTCGTGCTTGGCGAGCACCGTGTCCGCTTTGAAGATCCCGCCCGGTCCCAAGGTGCCCTCGGCGACGACGCCTTGGCCCTCGCGGAAAAGGTCTGGAAGAAGGCCGCGATATTGGACGGCCACGGTGGCATTGGTGTCGGTCACGGCGAAATCGACGGTCTGGTCGGGACCGCGTTTCAGGGATCCGTCCTGGACAAGTCCGCCAAGGCGGAAGCGCGTTCCCGCCGCGACACCCTGCTGCGCAACCTCGGAGGGTGACCGGAAGAACACGATCGAGCCGCTCATCGCCGACAGGATCAGACCGACGGCGAGAGCGAGCACGCCCCCGCAGACGGCGATCATGATGAGGCGGCGGCTCTTGCGGGTCACGTATCCGTCCCGTGTTGTGGCTCAGCTACCGGGCTTCCCACGGATGGCGTGTCCCGCAGCAAGGCTCGGCCTTTTAACATGACAACGATGTCGGCCGCTGGCAGGCGGGGGTCAAGGCCTTAGGGCGGGACCGATTGTCAGGGGGTGGTGCCTTGCCGCGGGGGCCCGCCATCCTGCCGCGGCTCCGACCCATGCAGATCGAGCTCCTTGGCGAGGAGGTCGAGCCGCTGCACCGCTCCCTGATTCGGGCTCTGGGCCATCCGCGCCCGGTCGAGGGCCTGGACCGCGAGCTTGCGCTCGCCGAGGGCTGAGTAGGAGCGGACAAGGCGCAACCACTCGTCGAGCGTCCCTCCCTTGGAAGCGAGGCGCCGGTCGAGGCTTGCCACCATGCCGCGGATGGCGGCATCGCGCTCCGCGGCCGGCATGGCCTTCACCGCGGCGACCGCGGCTTCGGTGTCGGCGGTGCTGACAGACCCCTGATTGGGCGCGGCCGCGCCTTGGGCGGGTTCGCTCTTCGGCTGTGGCTTGGAAGGAGAAGCGCCGGCATTCAGGCCCATCTCGCCGGCGAGGATTTCGATACGAGCCATGCCGTCCTTGTCCTGAGCGAGAGCCTTGCGGGCGCGCTCCAGGGCCGCTGCGGCCTTGGAGCGCTCGCCGAGGACGCCATACGAGCGAAGGAGGCGTATCCAGTCCTCGGCCGTGCCGCCCTTGGCCGCCAGCCGCTGGTCGAGGCCGTCGACCATGCCGCGAATCGCGGCGTCGCGGGCTTCGGGCGGCATGCCCGAAGGATCGGCCGCCGCGTCTTCGCGGCCCATCGGGGCGGATGTGGCCGGCTCCCCTTTCAGTCGCGCCAGGCTCTCGCGGATCAAGGGCAGCCAAGGTGCGTCGGCAGGCGCGCCCTCCACCATCTTGTTCAGGCGCTCGATCGCGCCGGGGATGTCTCCGGAGAGTTCGGCCGAGCGGGCGAGATAGAATCGTGGCTTTGCGGCTGATGCATCGAGGGCGACGGCCCGCTCGAACACGGCCTTCGCCTCCGGCGTTATCGCCCCGTTGCCGGCCGCCACCATCGCCTCGCCGAGATCCGAGAGGCGCTCGGGGGTCTCGCCGAGGATGCGGTTGGCCATCTCGTAGGCGCGGACCGCGTCGTCGAATCGCGCCATCCGCATGTAGACCGGGGCGAGGACCTGCCAGCCGCGGCCGTCCTTGGGATCGTTCGCGAGCCGCGCCTCGATCTGCCCGACCGCCTTGAGGAGATCCTGGTCGCCGGTGCGGCCGGCCTCGCGTTCGGCAGAGGTCTGCGCTGGCAGGTGGGGCGAGCCGTAGATCCCGTAGGCGATCAGCGCGACGAGGGGAATGGTCGACAAAGCGAACGCGGATGCGGCCCGGCGCTGGCGCAGGGCCGGCTCGGCCATCCCGCCCGCAGCTTTGGGGCCGCCCTCGCGGTTGGCCCGCAGGAGCCGCCGCGCCGCCTCGGTACGCGCGGCCTCGGCCTCGACCGGGGCGATCAGCCCACGTCCGAGGTCGCGCTCGATTTCCCGGAGCTGGTCCTCGTAGAAACCCGTCTCGGTGGCCAGGGCACTCTCGTCGGGACCCTGCCCTGCGGAGGCGGTCCGGCGAGACATCGGCCAGAGCAGGCTGAACACGGCGAGCCCCGTCATGAACGCCAGAATGAACCAGATCGCCGTCATCGTACCCCGAACGCCAACCTGCGCATGTTAAAGACACTGACACGAGGGAACGACGTCGATGCGCGGTGACACGGTGTCACGCAAGGGCGAACAAGGCTTCTGAAGCCGCGAAACGGCAGATCGACGTTGTCAGGCATGACTGGTTCCGGCCGGCGCGTCACCGGGGACTTCGATCACCGCCCGCAAGCCCCCGATGGCGGCTTCCTCCAGGCGGAAGCGGCCGCGATAGAGTGCGGCGAGGTCGGCCACGATGGAGAGGCCGAGGCCGGAGCCGGGTTTCGTCTCGTCGAGGCGCTGGCCCCGGCCGAGCACGGCCTTGCGGCCCTCGGGCGGAAGCCCCGGCCCATCATCCTCCACCGCCACAAGGAGATGGGGATAATTGTCCTGATCCACCGCTTCGGCCCTGATCGAGACCCGGCCATTCGCCCATTTCGAGGCGTTGTCGACGAGGTTGCCGACCATCTCCTCGAAATCCTGGCGCTCCCCGCGAAAGCGCAGGCCCGGCGGCACGCTGACCTCGTAGGCGATGTCCTTGTCGCGGTATATTTTGCCGAAAGTGCGCACCAAGCCAGCTAAGGCGGGTTCGACCTCGGTCGATGTGCCGAGCGTGCCGGCGAGCGCCGCCGCCCGCGCCCGGTCGAGGTGGTAATTGACCTGATCGCGCATCACGGCGGCCTGCTCGCGGATCTTGGCGGCGAGGTCGTCGGGGGCCTCGCTCGATCCGACCTCGTTGACGATGATCGAGAGCGGGGTCTTCAGGGCATGGGCGAGATTGCCGACCTGGGTACGGGCGCGCTCGAGGATTTCGCGATTGGTCTCGATCAGCAGGTTCACTTCGCCTGCGAGAGGAGTGATGTCGCGCGGATACTCGCCGGTGATGCGGTCGGACTCGCCTCTGCGGATTGCGCCGAGCGCATTGCGGAGCTTGGCCAACGGCGAGAGGCCGAAGCGGATCTGCAGCAGCGTCGTCAGCGCGAGGAAGAGGCCGAGAAGGCCGAAGGTGATGAAGAGCGAGTTCCGGAAACGCCCGACATCGTTCTCGATTTCGTCGGCGGGGCCGGCGACCCGCACGGTGTAACGGCCCTCCTCGCCGAGATCGACGTCGCGCTCGATGATGCGAAGGGCCCTGTCATCCTGGGCGCGCCCGTAGCCCTGGCGAATCTGGCCGACCCCGGCGGTCGAGTCCGGCCGCCCGGCGGCTTTCAGCGGCAATCCGACGAGGGAGCGCGAGGTGCGCAGGTCGCGCGGCTTCGCGTCCGGCCTCCCGATCTGCCAGTACCAGCCCGAGAGCGGCAGATCGAAACGCGGGTCGCTGAGCGTGAAGGACCGGCTCTCGGGATCGCTCGGCGAGACGAGGTCGGTGGCGAGATTGTTGGCGTAGACGAGGAGGCGGCTGTCGAAGGCACGCTCGGTGTTCTCGCGGTACAGCGTCGTCAGGATCCAGGCAGCGATGAGCAGGATGGCGGAGCTCGCCAGAAGCGCCGACACCGCGAGACGCACCGCGATCGAGCGGCGGCGCATGGGCAGCCAGGACGGGAAGGAGAGCATGGCCGTCTCGTTTCTCATGGGCGGGCCGCTTGCCGACGATGGTGTAGATGGTCGTTCCGCGCTATCTACATCGAAGCCCGGAGAGATCGAGCATGGCCCTTCATATCCGCGACGAGGAGACCGATCGTCTCGTGCGCACGCTCGCAAAGCGCAAGCGCATCCCGCTGACGGAGGCCGTCAAGCTCGCCGTCGGCAACGAATTGAGGCGCGAGGACGAGAAGCTCAGTCTGTGGGAGCGGCTAAAGCCGCTTCGAGATCGCATTGCGGAATCGCCATCTACCGGCCTCGAAGCTGACAAGGCGTTCTACGACGAGCTTAGCGGCGACTGATGTTCGTCGATGCGTCCGCCCTCGTCGCGGTGCTTACAGGTGAGCCGGAAGGTCAAAGCCTCACCGACCGACTGGAAGCGGCCGACGATGCGTTCACCTCACCTCTCGCGGTCTACGAAGCAACAGTTGCTATCCGCAGAAAGCTGCACCGCCCACTCGCGGTGATCCAGGCGGACATCTCGGCCTTCCTCCAAACCACTGGGATGCGCCTCGTCCCTATCCCTCCCGTCGCAGGGGAGAGGGCGCTCGCCGCCTTCGAACGATACGGGAAAGGAACGGGGCACCCGGCCCGGCTCAATATGGGCGACTGCTTTGCCTACGCCATGGCAGAAATCCACGGCGTCCCGCTACTCTTCAAAGGCGATGATTTCGCCATGACGGAAATCGGCCAAAGCAACTGAGGCCTCACCCCCGCGCCACCGGCTGGTTCGGGTCCACGAGATAGCCGAGGCCGCGCACGGTCTGGATCAGGTCAACAGCGAGCTTCTTCCTGAGGCGCCCGACGAAGACCTCGATGGTATTCGAGTCGCGGTCGAAATCCTGGTCGTAGAGATGCTCGGTCAGCTCGGCACGGGAGACCACGCGGCCGGTATGGTGCATCAGGTAGGAGAGCAGGCGGTATTCGTGACTCGTGAGCTTGACCGGGTTGCCGTCGACGAAGACCCGGCCTGACCGGGTATCGAGGGTCACCGGTCCGCAGGCGATCTGGCTGGTGGCGTGGCCCGCCGCCCGGCGCAGGAGGGCACGCACGCGGGCCATCAGCTCCTCCATGTGGAAGGGCTTGGTGACGTAGTCGTCGGCGCCGGCATCGAAGCCGTCGACCTTGTCTGACCATCGGTCGCGCGCGGTCAGGATGATGACCGGTGTTTTGATCCCGGCCCTGCGCCATTTCTGCAGAACGCTGACGCCGTCCGCCTTGGGCAGGCCCATGTCGAGGATGATGGCATCGTAGGGCTCGTTCTCGCCGAGATAGCCGCCCTCCTCGCCATCGAAGGCCTTGTCGGCGACGTAGCCGGCTTCCTCGAGCGCGCTCACAACCTGACGGTTGATATCGCGATCGTCCTCGACGACGAGCAATCTCACCTCTTCAGCCCTCCTGGTTCCAGAACCGTCGCGGGGGCGATCCTCACCGTCCGGTAAGTTGCCCCGTCGTCGCATCGATCATCACGTGGACGAACTGTCCGTCCCGGCGCAAGGCCGTGAGCAGGTAAACCAGGCCGTCCTCGTGCTTGCACAGCCGCGCGCGTTGAATTTCAGCTCGCGGGATGACCTGTCGGGCCGCGCGAATCGCGGCCACCGGCTCGATTACCCGCTTTTCGGCGAGGGCCTCGCGCAGGTCGGCAGGGCTCAGGCACGCCTCGTTGCGCGGGATCGCCTGCGTCGAGACGATACCCACGCCGGGGGCGGCCGCTTCCTCGGCCAGAGTGCCGCCGGTCTCCGTCGCGAGTACCGCGACAGTCAGGCCGGCGAACAACAGGGCGAGGACGTAACGCATGTTAGAGGCTATGCCTCTCCTGCACTGAATGCGCCCTGAATATCGGTCGCTCGACCTGTCTTCCAACGTCCCGGGTTGCATGGCTGCCGTCAAACTCCGGCACGGGAGGCGAGGCGGTCGGCTGCGATGCGAAGGGCGATGCTCACCAAGACCTGCTTGTCGACCTGATCGAGGGCGGCGCAGCGCAACATTGCGATGGACCGTTCGAAGCGCTGATGGGCGGCAGAAAGCCGAAGCGCGGCAAGACGGCGGCGGTGACGTACGGAACCTGGGCGCCGGCCGATGACAACGGTCTTGAACATGAGGCGATTCCTTTTTCGGGAAAGAGTGGGACTCACGTGCGGTCGCGGGCCTTCAACTCGGCGATCCGGCGCAGGATCTCGTCGAAGCGCGCGCGGGCGCGCTCGTCGTTCCGATCGATGCCGCGGGCGATCTCGCCGACGAGCCGCGACAGCTCCTCGATGACCCGGCTGCGGCTCTCCAGGGCGGCGGCGACGGCGGCGTTGGTCTGGGAGGCCCGCTCCAACGCGGTGGCCGTCACGCCGGTTTCGCCGATGCGGGCTTCCTGAGCCCGCTGAGCCTCTCGGTGCAGCTGCCAGCAGGCGAGGCCGAGGAGGACGGCGACCACCCAGCCTGCGCCGCCGTCCGAGAAGAGAAGCCGAGCCGCCTCCAGGGCGAGCTTGCCGACGGCGATCTTGTCCATGCCGGCCTCTCGATGTGCATCATGGTAAGCTGCGCCCGGCACGTGTTCGAGGCGCCAAGGCATCGATCAGGGCCGGCGCCAGGGTGTTGGCGGCGGTGGCGGCAGGAGCGAGGGGCAGGCTGCGGAACACCTTGTCCGCGAGCCCGGCCGGTCCGCCTGCTGCCGACATGAGCCAGCCCGGCGCCTGATCGATGCCCCGCTGGACTGCCCGGGCGATCACCTGAGAGGCGATCGGCACTTCGAGGGTCTGGCCGCGAACGGCGCCGGCCACCGCATTGACGGCGTAGTCCGCCGCATTCCGCACCAGGCGCTCGACCAGGGCAGAGGTGATGAGGATGCGGAGCGGCCCGGCGATCTGAGCCATCGCCGCGGTCGCACCGGCGATCGCCAGAGGAAGCAGCAGGCTCGTGGCGGTCTGCGCCAGCGCGATGATGGTATCGCCCCATGGCAGGATCAGGCTGGCCGCTGCATCGGCCGCATGCGCGGCGTCCGAGGAAGCGGCGAGGACGAAGGTGGCGAGGACGAAGGTGGCGAGAGAGGCCGCCGGCGGATTGCGGAACATGACGGGATCCTTCGGGGTTCGGGACGTCGGATACGAGGTCGAGCATTCCGTCAGGCGACCATGCCCCGCAGCCGTTCGACGAGCCGGCGCCACAAGCCTGGCGGAGCGGCGGTCGCAGGCGGGCGCCATGTCGGGATGGACGAGGGGCTGCGGGGAATCGACCGCCGTCCCGGGGCTGAGCGGCGCGGCGCCACGCTGACCGGCACTTCTCCCCGGCGCGCGCCGGGCATGGCGACGGAATAGGGGGTAACGAACTGGTCGAACTCGGCCTGGCGCCTCGGGATCACCTCCGAGGGCCGGTTCCACATCAGGATCGCAGCGGCAGCCCCGTCGCGGTCCCCGCACTTGAGGCGTTCGACGATCGTGGAGCGCAGGAAGGCCGGCTGGCCAATGTTGAAGCAGAGGGAGACGAGGGCATCGAAGGCATGGTCGGGCAGGTCCGCCGGCACGGCGCCCCGGACGGTCTCGGCGTAGCGGGCGACGTCCCGGCGGAAGATGGCATCGCAGTCGGCGGCGCTCAGGCGCAGGCCCGGCGTGACCTCCGGCGGTCCGGCAGCGCTGGTATGGCCGATCCCGATCGTCCAGATTCCGACAGAGTCCCGGTAGGCGGAGAGCCGGCGCCCCTCACGGGCGATGAGGACGGCGCGTCCGATGGAGGTGAAGTCCATGACGATCTCCTGGAAAGCGGAAGGATGGCGGCCGCTACCCTGATCGGGCGCGGGCGCACGACTTGCTCGATGGGCGGGAAACAAGGAGAGGTTGCTGAGCGATGGCGCGGAACGGGACAGAGGCTGGTTCGAAGCGGGACGCGAGCCCATGGAAGGACCGGCTCATCGCGGTGGGGCTCTGTTTCGGGGCGGTCGTGACCGTCGCCTGGTGCGCGATTATCGTCGGCTCGACCTGGTGGCTGGTGGAGCGGATGGTGTTCTGAACCGAGGAGAGATCGCGCGCCCTGGTTGCCCGGTCTCAAGGCGTCCGCCGGAACCATTCCCGTCCGGATGATCGCCTCTCGGGCCGTCTACGCCGACTGCCGACCGGCAAACACCGAATCCGCCGCCGCGACGTAGCCGTCCGCGCCGGAGAACCGGGCGACAACCTCGACCGTGTCGCCGGCCGCAAGCTTCAGCATGGCGCTGAGCCCGAGGCAGGAAACCCCGTCTACAAGGTTCCCCGTTAGTGCGGCACGGCCGCGGCCGGCGGGTGAGCCATTTCGATAGAACTGTGCTTCGAGAGCGTTCGGCGCGCTGGTGCCGTTGCGCCGGTAGAGCAGGTTCGCGCTGAAGGCATGCAGCCCCGCTTCGATGGCCGTGAAACGGGCGGTATCGGCCGCGAAGGCTCCCTGATCGTTGGATTCGGCCGTATTGAACTGGATTCGGGTCCAGTCTCCGGGCGGGAGGTAGTTGTCGAAGTTCGTCGCGGCGGAGAAGCATGGGATGTGGGTGAGGCGCCGCCATCGCGTCCCGTCGTGGCCACGGAAGGCGCCCGTGGTCGAGTCGAACACGATCTGCCCCGCCGCACCGACGGCGGGCGCTTCGGCCTGCGGCTGGAGTTCGAGGGCGCCGTTGGCGCGGAACTTCGCCACGGATCGGGGCGCGGCGGCGCCGATCGGCGTCGTCAGGAAGTCGATGCCGGTTCCGTTGCCGGTCGCGGTGAAGTCCTCCTCCGCGAAACCATTGAAGGCCACGACATCGGCCGAGTAGGCACCGTCCGCTCGCCGCCCCGATCCGAAGAAGCCGAAGAAGCGATCGAGGGCCTTCACCGCCGACGGTGCCGCCGGCGTCCCGCGCGCGACACGCGCGACGAAGGAGACGGCCGGCCGAACCGCCGCCGCAGCGTCGCCGCCGAAGCTGTCGACCTGCAGATCCTGGGGGACCGCGCCCGTGCCGGACCGACGGGTCGTGAGGTGGAGGCCGGCCGTCGGAGTTTCGGTCAGGCCGAGCCCGAAGCAGCCCGTCGCCGGATGTACGCAAAAACCCTGGGCGTAGCTCGTGCCGTCCGTACTGACCTTGAGGCCGACGAGGTCGCCGGGGAGGAGCCCGAACAGCCCGCGGGTCTGGTAGCCGCTCTGCAGGACGAGGGCCGCCTCCTCGGTTGCCGAACGCCGGTTCAGCGTCAGGCGCATGTCGCCGGAGCCGGGGGTCATGTCGTCCCAGGTGAAGAGCGCGGCATCCGCCTTCACCGCGAGGCGGTTCGTCCCGTCCGCGGTCGTGTTGACGCCGAGCAGGGCAAGGCTCTGCAGGCTCTTGATGGTCGACCGGAAGAGCTCCCAGCCAGCGGCCGTGAAGATATAGAGTTCGCTCTCGTCGATGATCCAGGCAAGCCAGCCGGGTTGCGGCGGAAAGCCGATCCAATGCCCATCCTGGTAGAGCGCGATCTCGCCGCTGAGGCCGGACCAGGCGCCCGTCGGTTCCTGCGTGGCGACGAGGTAGCGGTCGCCTTCGCGAGGCGCCGCGGGCGGAGAACTCAAGTCTTTGTCGAGGCAGGCGAGCTGCACGATGGTGTCGAGCGCAGTCAGCGCCTCGTTGTGGGTGACGTGCTTGGAGGCCTGCGCCGCTGCGATCAGCGGGAGCGCGAGGTTGGCGGTGGACTGCGGCATCGGAATTTCCTCGTGAAGGGAGGGACGTTGGTCAGCCGGCGCGGACGGGTACCGTCGATCGGGTCGAGGGCCCGGCTCCCGCTCTTGGGCTCACCTGCGCGACCTCGACGTCGAGCCGTGTCTGCGGGCCGCCGTAATCCGCGACTTCGTCTGCGGCTGCGTAGAGGAGGCTTGCGGTGTCCGAGGTCAGGGAACGGAGGAGGCGTCCATCGCCCGCGTAGAGAGAGATGTGAAACGTCTCGCCGGGCTCGTCGGAGGGGATCTGGGCAGGTTCCCAGCCATCCGCCTCCCGCCGCGCCCTCCGTATCCACGACAGGACGATTCCTCCCGGCGCGCGCTCGGCCCTGAGATGGACCGGTGAGAGCGGCCTGAGGGCGATCAGCCCCGCCTCCGCCGTCAGCTCGACGAAGAGCGGATCGGCGGGATCGCGTCCGGCCGGGCCGATGCGGTATCGAAAAGGCCTTCCGGCCTCGTCGAGGCGGTCGACGAGCGGCACCATTGCGCGATCGTCGAGGCGCACGATCAGGCTTCCCGCCGCCGCCCCGCGTCCGGCCTGCGCCTCGCTGCCGGCGAGCCCGCGCAATAGCCCTGAGAGGCGGTAGCGCCCCGACCCGATCATCTCGATTCCCGCGGCAGAGAGGACCTCGATGGCGCCGTCGGCGCCGCGCAGGGCGAAGAGGTTCCCGCCCGCCAGGGCCGCGTCCTCGCCGATCGCCGAGAGGGCGCCCGCCTGGTGCAGGGTGACGTCGAGGCGGGCATGGCGGTCGAAGCGCCAGAGCGGACCGGGGGCCAAGCCCGTGAGGGTCTCGCCGAGGCAGGCCGGATAGTCGACCTGGGCCTTCAGGGCGAGGGGCGCCCCGTCCCCTGAGGCACGCCATACCGCCACGGCGCCCGGCCAGGGATCGGCCGTGACGGCAAGGTATTGCAATGGCGTCGGGCTGCCGCGGTCGGCGGGAATGTCGAGGACAACTGCGAAGGGGCGACCGGCGAGCGGCGGCGGTCCGCGGCGAGGTCCGGCTTCCGACGGATCGCGTCGTCGGATCATTCCTCTGCTCGCCGGGATCGCCCGCGTCTCGATACGGCGCCCGCCCGGATTGTCGGTGATCCGAACGATGCGGTGATGCCCCGCTTGGCCTGGAAGGCTCACGAGGTCGCCCGGCTCCAGCGCGACGCAGCGTGGGCTCGCTCCGAAGCTCGCGGTCTCCCGGCCGGCGATAGCCGCGTCGAGCAGCGTCTCGGCGAGTGTCTCCATGACGTCTCGGCGGACCACGATGGGGGCCTCGACCCGGCTTTCGCGGCGGCGTCCCCCGGCGGGCCGGAGCGCTGCCACCGTGGCGACACGGTATTCCGGACTCTGCGCATCGGAGAAGCTCACCTCGACCGAGCGTGGCAGCTCGCTCTCTTCAGCCCTGACGAGGATCAAGGGGGCGTCCTCGGGCGACTCCCTTACGAGGTCACCCTCGTCGATCGGCATAGCGTTCTCGCGTCGTGGTCCGCGGATGCTGAGGCGCCCAGCCACCGCCGACACGGCGAGGCCGAAGATCTGGGTCAGGGGCTCCAGTGCCCCTCGAGCTGAGAGCGGGCGATCAAGGACGTAGCCGTCGAGGCTGGCATCGGCCTCGATCCGGGCCGGTGCGACGATGCCGAACTCGGCGAGGATCGCGGCAATCAGCCGGTCGAGTTCGAGCCCCTCGATCCGCCCGTTGATCCAGTGCCCGACGCGCCAGTTCGGCGCGTCCGCCCACACCGTGTCGAAATCCGGAAAGGCCGGATAGGGCCGCGCGTCCCAGCACCAGACGAAGACCGAATCAGGTGCCACCATCGGGCCGCCATAGAGCGGCGAGACCGGGTTGTGGGCCGGATCGAAGCCCGGAATGCTCGCGTCGAAGCGGGAAAGGATTGCAGTGAGGCCGCGCGCCTGGATCAGGTCGTCGCGGGCGCCGGAGGAGAAGGGAGGCGCCGCGTTCTCGGAGGATTTCGGGTCCGGAAAGACGTTCGGACCGTTGGTGCCCTTGTCCACGGCGGGGACGCCGATCTCGGTGAGCCAGATCGGCTTCGAGCGCGGCACCCAGGCCGTGGCCCGAGTCTCGACGCCGCCATCGCGCTCGACATGGGCGTTCGACCACCACGAAACGAGGTCTTTTGCCCGGTATATCCAGGGTTTCCCGAACGCCCCATCGGTGATGGGCTGGCGGATCTGGGCTCTGCGGCCGGCCTCGTCGGCATAGTACCAGTCGAAGGCCTCGCCGCTGCCGAGCCGGCCCTTCAGATAAAACGGATCATAGAGGCTGCCTGTTTCGGCGAGATCCGCGTGGGCGTCGCCGTCGCGAAAGTCGGAGATCGGTGGGTAGTAGTCGATTCCGACCGCATCGATGGCCGGGTCGGCGAAGAGCGCGTCGAGTGGGAAGCGCAGTGTCGCGCCGCCATCGCGGACATGGGCACCGTACTCGGTCCAGTCGGCGGCATAGACGAGCTTTACGCCGAGGCCGAGGCGAGTGCGCACCTCCGCGGCCAGCGCCCGCAGGGCCTCGACCGCCGGGTAGCGGTCGCTCTCCGACCGCACCCTGGTCAGGCCGACGAACTCGCTGCCGACGATGAAGCCGGCGATGGCGATCCCGTCGCGTGACCAGGCGGCGGCGAGGTCGGCGTAGTGCAACAGGAACCGGCGATAGCCTTCCGCGCCCTCGAAGAAGGCGACGACCTGGTCACCCGCGCCCGCCGTGCCGTCGGGGCTCGCGGGGAGGCCCGGCGCAGGGTGGCAGGTGATGCGCCCGCGCCAGGGATAGGGCAGCTGACCGGCGGCGCCGGAATCGCGCGGGTCGGGCAAGGTATTGCCGGCCGGGACGTCCATCATGACGAAGGGATAGAGCACTACGTCCAGGCTGCGACGGCCGAGTTCGGCCACGAGCCGAGTCAACCCCGCATCCGAAGGCGTGCCGCCATAGGCTGCCCCCCCGGCCAGGGTGGTCGAGACGGCCTCGACACCGTCCCGGGTCAAGCCGGCGACGCTCCAGACGTCCCCGATGGTCGCCTTCGCCGCGTTATCGACCTTCGGCGTGACCGTGCAATGCCCGGCGCGCAGGTCGTTCCCGAACCAGCTCGCCACCACCGAGACCCGTCTCAGGCGCGGGCATAGGGACTGCAGCGCATCGAGGGAGGCGACGACGTCTGTGGCAGCCTGGAGCTGGAAGCGGTTGGCGGGCCGGCTCACGCCGTAGCCGGCATCCTCCGTGACGGGGGCCGGATCGAGACCGAACTCGGTGGAGCCCGGGATCAGGCAGACGGCACGGATCATGCCGGCGAGCCCCTCCACCGGCCGGATCACCTCGAAGGCGAGCTGCGGCACCCGGTTGCCGAATTCGGCCAGTGCGAGGCGCTCGAACACCACGTAGGCGAGACCGCGATAGGCCGGCGCGTCGGCGCCCTCCTTGGCGACGATGAGCGGGTCCGGCGCCTGGTCGGCACCGCCGCGATGCACACGCATGTCGAGGCTCGCGAGGTCGAGCTCCTGTCCGTCGGCCCAGACCCGGCGGATGCCGGCGATCTCGCCCTCGCACAGGCCGACCGCGAGGTTGGCGTGATAGGCGTAGGTGGTGCTGACGGTCTTCTGTCCGCCGCCGCCTCCCTTGGAGCCGGCCGAGGCGCGCTCGACGCTGGTATTGGCGACTTCGAGCGGCCGCGTCGCCCAGATCAGGGTGCCGCCGACTTTGGCGCGGCCGTAGACCCGCGGGATCGGATCGCCCTCGGTCGACCGCAGGCCCGCGACGTCCGCGAGGCGCGGCCCCTCCACGAAGCGAGGGCTCGCTCGACTACCGAACAGCGCGCCGTCGAGCGCCGACCCCGCCGCCGAGCCGGCTGCGCTGCCGATGATCCCGCCGATCGGCCCGCCGAGCGCCGTGCCGATCGCCGCTCCGGCGGTTTGCAGGATCAGCGTGGCCATGGCGGGTTCCCCAAGGAAGGTCAGATGTTCAGGATCAGTTACGGGCGGCTCCAAGCCGAATTCGAGGCCCTGGGATGATCGCACCCTGCCGGAAACCGAAACGCATGCGTCAGGTGCCGCCGCCACCAGCCGGTGAAGGCGACTTCCGTCACCGCCGCCCCGTCATGGGCGTGGATCATCGTGCCCTCGCCCGTCGCGATGGCGCAGTGCTTGGCCGGAAGGTGGGCCCGGAAGGCGAAGAGCAGCAGCGCGCCGGCCTCGGGTTCGCCATCGCGATCGGGCAGAGCCAGCGGCAGGAGGTGCCGGGCGGCGGCATCGGCGAGCGGGTCGGTTCCGCGCCCAGCCGACTCGGCCCAGCTCGATGCATAGGGCGGCGCGGCCTCGGGTTTCGGCCCGAGGATCTCGCGCCAAACCCCGCGCACGAGACCGAGGCAGTCGCATCCGGTCCCGATGAGCGAGGCCTGATGGCGATAAGGCGTGCCGATCCAGGCGCGCGCCCTTGCGACAACGACTTGCGGAGTCGGCATGGAAGAGGCCTCCGTCATCGGAACAGGCTGCCGCCGTCAAGGCCCGGTCCGGAGCCGGGCGCATGGCGCAGGACGAAGTCGTTGCCCGGCATGTGCGGAAAGCCCTGGAAGTTCGCGACATTGGCGAACAGCTCTCTGCAGGTGGCGAGACGCTTGTCGCAGCCGGCAGTGAGGCGGAACCCGTCGCCCGCGGAGACGGGACGCGGCGGCGCCTCCCACAGGATGAGTTCGCCGCCCGCGAGCGCGCGGATATCGCCGGACAATCCGGCATTGACGCCGCCGTCCCAGGTCAGGCGGCCGCCGTCGAAGAGGCCGGCGGCGAAGTCCCCCGCCAGGGTCACGTCGTAGCGTCCGGCGGCGCCCGGCGCCGTGACGGTGCCGGCGGTCCGATAACGCGGGTCGTCGAGGTCGACGCGGCAGCGGCGGTCGCCGAGATCGGCGCTGCAGGTGGCGCGATAGGTCCGGCCGCGCTCGGCGTCGAGTTCGTGCATCAGCCCGCGCAGTTCCACGACGAAGGCACCGCCGGCCCGGCGGATCTCACCGACGGTGGCGACGTCGAGAAGGAGGCGGGTCGCCGGATGGGTCCAGTTCACCAGCCAGGTCTCCACCGAGGCGCCGTCATAGAGCCCGCCCGCCACCTCTGCCTCGACGATGCCGGAGGAGCGCAGCGCGCCGGCGACCTCGCCTCCGCCGACGGCAAAGCCGAGCTCGGCGCTTGCCTCGGCAGCCTCGAGCCCTGAGCGGGCGGCGTAGGTCACCCCGCCGACGATGAGATCGCGGTCGTGGTCGGTGAAGCCGAGGATCGTGCCGTCGCGGCGGGTCAGCGCCCAGCAATGGCACAGGGTGGTCGCCCCGCCGGCGAGATGCGCGGCGAGGTCGGCAGGCAGCGCGCGCATGGGGGCGCCTCCGGTCCGGGTAAGGATCCGATGATCAGGGCGTCGATATGGGAGCAATCGGCAATCCTGGCCGGGTAGTTCTGCTACTTAACACTGCGCCGCCATGCCTCTAGTCTTGTCCGACAGGGTCGAGACAGATGATCCGACCGAGGAGGCATCATCGTGATCACGTTGCGTGGAACCGCAGCTACAGAGCTCTTCAACATCCCCTTGGAGGACGAGGAGACGATCGTCTTCGGCAATGGCGGAGACGACACCTTCAACGTCGTCGGCGAAGATGACGAGGTCAGCCGCGTCGACGTCGTCGCCGGAAGCGGGAACGATGCGCTGAACGTGCAGTTCGGGGAGGGCGAGTTCGAGGGGGGAGCCGGCAACGATACCCTCGACATCACGAGCGGCGACTACGAGTTCGAGGGGGAGGCCGGCATCGACATCCTCAGCATCGGCGCGTCCTTGAGCGACTTCTCGGTCGTCTCGGCAGGCAGCGCCGCGACGATCGCGTCCCTCGGCGGCCCGGAGGAGGACGATGACGATGACGATG
>FSSH01002065.1_pt5 | contig 17570 bp, 13 predicted proteins | sample 1166101 | NCBI WGS metagenome assembly FSSH01 (sample SAMEA32972668, study PRJEB13176) | freshwater metagenome | biome: Drinking water system; feature: Biomass in drinking water that filtered by 0.45 um membrane; material: drinking water | place: USA | collected 2012-12-20 | depth 0 m | reverse complement strand
ATCACTATCCTATAAACGGTAAGATTGCCCAGTATCCTAAGGACAGCTTCCGTCAGATTCCCAACGACTGGGAAGCAGAGAAATTCAAGGTGATGGGAAAGGATATCAACCTCTATCAAATTGAGCACGAGAAGATTCGCCGTGATTTGAGCGACCCGCGCACACATTTTGCAGTGGTTTGCGCTTCTCGTAGTTGCGGCAAGCTATTCAGCAATCCTTACCTGGGCAAGGATCTCGACAAACAGTTGAATGAAGCGGCTCAGCGTTTTTTGAGTGACAGCAAGAATATTGAACTGGATCCTGAAAACGGTGTCTTCAGAGTCTCCAAGATTTTTTCCTGGTTCACCCTCGACTTTGCCGGCCACGGTGCCACAAAGCCGGTCTTTCCACCGCCTGGTGACGAAGAAATTGTGGCTGCCTACATTCGACCTTATTTGAAAGAGGCAGAGCAGAAGAAGCTCTTTCTCATTCTCAAAAATCTAAAGCAGGTCAACTTCGACTACCTGCCCTACGATTGGTCTTTGAACGATACGGCTACGGCCCGTTCCAATTAGTAGGGCTGGCTTTGTCTTGGACCGGCAGTTTCTCCGGCGGCATTGTTCGCTGAGGCCTAATTATGCCGACTGGGGGCGGATTGCTTCCGCCATTTTGAGAAGACCCTTCTGTGCTGCCTGATTTTCTTGATTCATGGCTGCTTTCTGCAGGAGATCCGCCACCGGTGCTCTGTCAGTGTTGGTGAAGCCGCCGTCGCTGAAGGCGAATTTGAGGAAGTTTTGCGTCAGTTTGAATTTTTCCGGAGACATCTGCTCATCGTCTCGCAGTAGATTTTTAGCGGTGTCGATATTGGTGAGGCGGAGTTCGGCCGGATTTTGCTCAACACGGGCAGGCAATTCGCGACTGCGCATGGACTCAAGCTCTTGTTGAAAGGCCTGGGAGTCACTGTGGGCGGTATGTTCTTTTGGAGCTTCGCTGAAGAAGGAGTTGTCGTTGCCTTGAACCATGATATTACCCAAACGCCTTATGCCTGTATTGCCGTCTTGAAAGCCGGTACACACTTATCAGATCAGGTTGTACCCGAAAACCGGCTCTGCCAGACGCCCCTTGGAAACAATTAATTTTCCGGCGCCGGTGGTACCTTCGCGTCGCCGCTCAGGGCCGCTACCAGAAAGTTGCCGGCTATGGCTTGCCTGAGACCGATTCCAATGATCGGGGCCGGGTCGGGCAGGGCATTATTGAAGGCGCGATCGGCGTTGTTGTCGAAGTGACCGACCAGGTGCAACACTCTGCCTGCACCATAAGAGAAGGTGAGGGCCAGAATACCCAGATTGGAACATTCCCTTTGCATCAGATCGCGGCTGCGGGCCAGCACTTGCACCTCTCGTCCTCTCAAGACTTTCACGGTCTGGCTGCGATTCTCCAGCTTCCAGTAGGCAACCCTGGGCACGCCCACCAGCAAGACCGGGTCTTCATCCACTACGACGGCGTCGACAATGCTGCTTTCCGTGTAGTCGCTGTTCCATTCCACATAACCGGGAAAGGCTTTTTCTAGGCAGGAATCTAAAGCCCAGTCGGTGGTAAGCAGGTAGCCGCCGCCGGAGACGAAGTCTCTCACCCTCTCTACGGCACCGGCGTCTAGATTGGCGCCGCAGTTTACCACCAGGATGCGAGTCTGGGCCAGATCGGTATCTTTGAGCTTGTTGGAAGTGATGCGAGTGAAGGGTAGTCCGTAGCCGCGCATAATATGTCCGGCGTCGTCCCATTGTCCTTTCACTTCGATAATGGTCGTTTTGCTGAAGGCAGCGGCGATACCGGCATGATATTGTTCCAGCCAGTTTTTGAAAGTGGAGGGCTGCACGGCGATGGTGCGGGGCGGATCCAGATAGGGCGATTGCTGGAGAAAGCGAGAACCCATTTTGTCCAGACCGCGATTACTGCGCTCGAATCTTCGGTAGGTGCTGGAACTGATGCCGCCCGTCAAAGTGTTGCTGCCGCCGCTTTTGATTTGCAGCACCGGATTGGCGGACTCACCGGCAGAATTTTGTAGACCGTTTGCTGCGCCGGAACTGCCATCGGCAAAAGGGGCGCCGTTTTTTTCAGGATTGCCCGTACCACCGCCGGAGCCGCTAAAGTTGGGCTGGCGACGCGGTGTGGAGCGGCCGCCGGCGTCGTCGCTGTAGGGATCTTTTTCGTCCTGATAAGAGTTGGGCTGTGGTTGCGGTCTGCGCCTGGAAGCCGGGCGCTCTCTCATCTCTTCCGTATCACCATCGACCCAGCCGTTATCATCGGCGCGGGCGGTCATTGGAGCAAGCGCTGGAGCAAGGGCCAGAGTCAGGCAGAGAAGTCCGGGCAGGACCCCCTTTAACACTGTTTGCTGTTGGTCTGAGGCTGGGAGGTTCGCTGGTGGCACGTTTTGGAACACAAGGGCGCGGAATTGAGCCGGGTAAGAGCGGTCAGGCTGGTATTTTTCCCTGAAGGGAAACTCAAGTTAGCTCAGTATAGCCCATAACCGAGGCCAACCCAAGCATCGCCCGACACTGCTCACCGGGGCAGTGTATCGCTAGCTTTAGAGACAAGAATTTGCTCAGGCGCTTCTCTTGGTTTCGTCGCCGGCACCGGGCAGGTCGACTTCATCCATAGCTCGCCGCAATGAGGCGAGCGCTTTCAAGTTCGGCCAGATTGCTTCTTTCATTTCTTCAAATTCGTATTCACCGATTTGCCTGCGCTCATAGCGCCTGCAGACGTCTTCCCACAGCTCAAAAAGAGCCTTGGGGCAAAGAGTCTCCCTGGCTTTCTTTTGAAATTCGAGTAGGTCAAAGGCTTCGATGGTAGTAATCCTCAGAAAATGCACAACACCTATTAACTAGAGTGCCTAGTTTATGGGATTCTGTCAAGTTATTCTTTGCCCGGCACCGCAACCAGGGGTGGTGACATATCACCAGTGGATATCTCCTCTCACTGTGATTACGCTTGCCTGAAATCTTCAAAAAGCCCCGACGGACTCAAGGTAAAACCTTGAGCCCGCCCCTTTTGTCTGGAAAATCCGTTCGGTCTTATTCGACGCCTAGATACACTTCTTTCACCGGTACGGTTTCGTAAAGAAGTTGATCGATGAGGGAGTCGAAGGCATTTTTGCTGAGCACCAGCATTCGTTTGAGTGAAGGCTTTTCTTTCTTGATCTGTCTGAGCTGGTCGAGGAAGGCTTTGAGAACTGGTTTCTTCTCAGTCAATTCCTCTTCAGTTAAGTTACCGCCCTTCAGTGCTTGCAGATCTTTGAGGCTGATTCTTTGCAGAGCTCTCAAATCGTTTTTATTGGAACTTTCCATGGTCTCAGCCATTTCCTTCGCCAGTGCTCGGTTAACCGATGGAAGCATGATAGGAAAGATTTGTGATTTTTTTGTGGCACGGCACGGGTTTCAAAAAACAAATTTGCCTTTTCGAAGCTTTCGCAAGCTGGGAGTCCTTAATTCTTCCCCCGCTCCCGCTCTTCCCCTGGAGGCGAAAAAGGCCGCTAGAGCCCAAGAGGATTGAAGTTCGGGCTTTCAGGGCAAAAAGTACTGGTCGCCTTCGTGGTCTCCCCATTGAAAGGGTTGTCAACGGCGCTTAGTCTGACCATATAGTTGGCGTTTTCAGGTCTTTCCTGGCGGTATCATGGCTGAGAATCCGGAACTACATAGAAATAGGTTGAGGGAAGTCAACGTAAACGACTTCCAGACTGAAGATCCTCTGGGTGCTCTGGCCAGAGAAATTTTGAACCGGGAAAAGGCTGCCGAAAATAAATCGTTGCTCGACAAAACCGTCGAAGTCTTCTACAACGTAGAAAAGGGTTCTCTCGAGAATATGAAGGCGGTGGGGCTGAAAGCCTATGAAGCCTCCAAAAAAGGTGACACCGCAGCCCTGCAGGCGATGACACCCACTATTCGAGAAACCATTGATAAAGATAGAAAGGCTGTACAGCATCAGGAAGAGGTCAATTTTTACGCGGGCAGCTTCGCCAAGGCTGTGCCTCTTTTTGCCGGTTCCAAGAGTAAGTTGCTTCTGGCCGCCTCGGTGGGCGTCAATGCGGCCGAGCAAGTTAAGGTAGGCGACGATCTGGGCTCTGCCGGTGTGCATGCGCTCATGGGCGGTACTAAGGGCTTCGCCATGAAGAAGACCTTCGATTACCTGGGACCGCGTCAACTGTTCTCCGAAACTGGTGTGGGTGCAGGCACGGCGGCTTTGCGACCGGGGCTGGAGTATTCCAATGTGGCGGCCAAAGGTATTGCTTTAGGTGGACTTTCTCGTCTCTATGAGACCGGTCTGACTGCCTCTAATTATGTTGACGCTCAGGGCAAGGTGACGGCTGCTTCCCTCACCGACGGCTTGATGAAGACCACCACCACCACCCTCAATCCCGGTGCCATGGCTATGGACGCCGCTCTCTTCATGGGCGCTCACGGGGCATTCAAGCAAGTGGCCGGCGCTACGATGCGGGCTACGGAAAGTTCACCGTTGCTTGGTTCTATCGCCAATTCTCGCCTGGGCGTTTTCAGCCGGGAAGGTCAGGTCTTGACCAATGCCGGCATGGGTGCCACCTTTGGACTGGCCACCGGGTCTTCTCAGGAGTTAATCAGGCAACAAGCCAGCGGCGAACAGTTTGACCTGAGCAAGATCGCTCGTCGCGGCGTCTTGCAAGCCCTCACCGATGGTGCCGCCGGTGCTACCGGGTCTTCCCTGGTGCATGGCGGCAGGATGCTGCAAGTAAGGGCTAACGAGGGCGGAACACCTCAATTGAACCGGGGCTTTGCCGGTGACGAGGCGCCCCTGGTGGAACCGCCAGGCCCGGGCAAGAACCTGGTTGCCGATAACACCGTCCAGCCTAAAGACGGCACTGCCACCAGAGTTGAAGTTTCAATTGAGAGCGACAGCTTTCCTACCGTGCGTAATCCCGCACTGGAGGCTATGGCTGAAGCCAAGGCCGCCAGTTTCATCGGTCCGAAGGAGCCGGCTACCTATGTTCGTAAAGCCAGCTATGAGATGACGGAAGCTCAGAAGCCGGTCTTTGAAGAGGGCATCAAGCTAATCCAGAGCGTGTTTCGTGGGCATTCTCAGTCCGGCGATGTGGTCAGATTCCTTGAGTTTGGTGCCGGACGCGGGCAGGAAGTGCGCCAACAGTTCGAGCAAATGGCTAAAGACTATTCCGAACTTGGTAATGTGCAGGTTCAGAAGTTAATCGAAGTGGCCATGAAGGCTACTCCCGAAACGGTTGCCCTTGCTCCGGAAGGGGTTAGGCTCGCCGATCAAGCGGCCAGAGCCGGGGTCGATCCTCTCGGAGCGGAGTATCGAGCCCTGGTGGAATTCGCCTGGGGAGCCGGTAAAGGTGCTGAAGGTCCGGTGCGTATCGTCAGCGAGTTGGTCGGGCACCCTGGTATGAACAAACTCCTGGGAGAAGTTTATGCCGCCTCCGGTAAGCTGGAACGCACGGTTGAGGGTCAGAAGCCTCTGGTCTGGGGGGATACGCCTCAGCTGGCCCGGGATCAACTGCGGGCTATACTCGGTCATCGTCCTCAGAATGCCCAAGAACATATGGTCATGCGCGAGGGCATTCAAATCTGGGCCGATGCCTATCCCGCCCACCACACGGTACTGCACCAGTACGCCAGAATGACGCGGTACGGTGATATTGCGGCAATGATCGATGCTCGTCTGGGAACCGACTACTTCAGTCGCTTCCGCAACAGCCATCTGACTGAACTGCCCGATGCACCTGATTCGGCGCGCATGACCGGTCCGGATCCTGATAAGGTTATTGCTAAGTCCGAGGCGGAGCGGGGTAACCCCCCTGAAGCGAACCAGGGCGATAGTAACAAACAACCGGTTGCAGACGGTGACGGCTCTGTCGTTAACGAGACCGGCAAGGTGACGGCGGAACCGGTTAAGCCAGGCGCTGATGATGGTGGTGCGGTTAAAACACAGCCCCAGGAGCCTGAGGTGGCGCGAACTGAAGCCGGGAAAGAGAGCGGAGCGGCTCTGGATAAGCCGGCCATTGTTCACGAACCCGGCAAGATAACTGTTTATCCGGAGCGGCTCATTCACGATTTCGAAAATGCCAGTGGTGCGGCAAAACAGGCCAGGGCACACTTGCTCAGTGAACACATCGGCTCCATGAACGATGTGCAGTTCCTCAATTGGCTCAAGTTCTTGCATTCCACCGTGGATAGACCGAATGCGCCGCCTGAGTTAACCAACTTAGCTGTGATGGGCATGAGCCGCAGCGGTGTGCTCAGTCGTCCGGAAGTGAAGGCTCTGGTCACCAGTCCAGAGACTGCACCGGTTCCTCTTTCCACTATCCGCAACTTCCTAGCGGCTCCCGCCAAAGGGCAGGCTGGTGGTGAATTGCCGCCTGGCGTCGGCGAGCACATTGCATATCGGCTGGAGACAGCCATAGAAATGCAGAGGGCTAAAAATGAGGCAAAGGCTGCTGCCGAAGCCAGCGCCGAAGCCGATCTAAAGACCCCCCCTAAACCGGCCCCCATCGACTATCCAGCCGCTCTTCGGGACGCGCTGCCCGGTTGGTACACAAAGCAATTGCGTGATGCTTATTCCACCAGAAATGCCCAGACCGGTAAGTATGAGTATCCTTCCGGCTTTGATCCCGTATTAAAAGACTGGTTGGAACTGTCCCGACAAGTCGAGATGTCCAGCCCCCGGTACCGTGAATCGACGCCGCCCCGCAATTCCGTAACCGATCGCTTCTCTGCCCTGGAGCAGGCTTTGACTGTGCGCACTCCTGAAAATGCTGCCCTGGTAGACAGGCTCTTGCAACTTGGCGCCGGTGATCAGACGGCGGTGAAGTCGCTGCTTTCCAAATTGGATCTTACGACCAATGCCCCCGAACATGCCGAAATGCTTGCCCTTGTGGCTCCGAAGGCTGAGAGCATAGGCGAGTTGAAGACTCTCATGGATGCGGTCTATTTCGGTAAGAAGGCCGATCAGGATTCCTATAAGTCTCGCAAGGACGGACGTGATACCACCCAGTCCGACAAGGTGCGTGATGCCAATGAGTCACTGGCTCAGTCTGTGGTTTCGCGTTTACTTCTGCCCGGCACTGCCGAGCACACCCGCGTCAGCCAAATCGTAAGCGATGTTATTTCCGGACGCATTCGCGATCCGCGTCCGGATGACGGCGGCTTTAACCGCGGTGGTAAGCCCCAGCGCAGCCCCGGCGGTAATGGCGGCGAGTTTAAGGGACGCCGTAACGACAGCGGCGGCGAGCAGCATGCGGGCGGCAATCGAGACGGTAATAGAGACGGCAATAGAGACGGCAACCGGGACAGCAACCGGGATGGTAATCGTCGCGACAGACACCAGGGCGGGGTAAAGCCGGTCAGGTTTAGCGATGCTATTGAGGGCGATGGTACAAAAGCCGTGCCTCACCAGGAACCTAGCGGCGCCGATGTTCAATCCCAGGGCGAGACCCGGGTGCAGGAGCAGCAGCAGGCGCCGCCGCCTAATTTGGTCGGTGACCCCCTGCATCAGACCCAGAGCGGTGACGGGCAAAGCCAGATCAAGAAAGATGGTCAGACCGAAGGCAAGTCGACAGTGGTGACGGATGAAAGGGGCGTTCAGCCTGGCGCTGTGGTCGCCGATGACGGATCGGCAGTCGCGGCTGAAAACCTCTCCCAGGTAGAGAAATTCAATCGTCGCTACGAGGGAAAGAACCGTAAAGGGACTGATGACGAAGGCGACGGAGACGGAGAAAGATCCGGCAAGAAGCCTGATAACCCCAGGCGTGCGGCGAAGCGAGAGCGGGGGCAGACTTTTAACAGCTTCGAAGACTTGGCTCGCTGGCGCAATGGCGGCGAGTGAGGGAGCGTCCGCCGGCTCTAGGCTTCAGACCTCAGTTGTTTTGGGGAGCGCAGTTTGACAGGCTCTCGCTATAGGCTGCCAGGGTGGTTGGGTCGAAGGCCACCAGGTGTATCTCTTTCAAACTGATGTCGTTTCTTCCCGCCAGGAATTCGCAAATGGCCTTAATCGCTACTGATGCCGCCTCTTTCAGTGGATAGCCGTAGGCGCCGGTGGAAATGGAAGGAAAGGCGATAGTCTTTATATCGTAGTCGCAGGCAAGAGCCAGGCTGTTCTGATAAGCCTGGGCCAGTACGGCGGCTTCGCTATTGCCGCCGCGCCAGATCGGTCCTACCGTGTGAATGACATAGCGGGACTGGAGCTTGCCACCGCCGGTGATGACAGCCTGACCGGCCGGGCAACCGCCTTGCATGGCTCTTATTTGTTTGCATTCCTCTAAAATTGCCGGTCCCCCGGCTCGGTGAATGGCTCCATCTACGCCGCCGCCGCCCAGTAGTGATGAATTGGCGGCATTGACTATAGCCTCGGTTTGCGAGCGGGTGATGTCTCCCTGCAAGAGCTTGATCATGACTCCGGATAGTTTCAATTCTTTCAGCATGAGAAGAGCCTATTGCGCTAGTGAGTGCTTCAGTGGGCTTCAGACCTGATTTTTCGGCACCAGTTTTTGATCGATAATCTGACCGGCGGAATCCAAGGTGTAGTCGATTACCTGGTCGCCTATTACCATGCGTTTACCGGTGGGAATGCATGGTTCGGCGGCGTTGTGATATTGATAGCGGGTTTCACTGATCAGATAGCCGTTGGCATTTGATTCCCGCACGATCATGGGACGGGCTTGAATAGTGGTGGTGCTGCGCAGATTTTCAGTAAAGGTAACGGTCTTGCTGCCGTCGGCACGGCATGACTCAATGCGGGTGCTGCTGCTGTCCGGCAACATCGTGGTGATTGTCTTGACACCACTCATGGTGTCAATGCGCATGGTCTGCACGCAATTGGGAGCTTCAAAGGCCTCATTGTCGATCTGAAAGGCTACCGGAGGCGGCTCTGCCGGCTTGATCAATTCCTGCTTCTCAACCACCGGTTGCATTTGAAAGGCCCGACTTTCAGTTGCCGATTGATTGAGATTGAGGTCGTAGCGCCCGCTCTGTGGAATCTGCAACTGCGGTGCCGCCAGTAGCTGCGGCGGCAGTGGTGCCTGAATGCTGTAGGGGTCTTTGACCGGCTCTTGCTTATTGACCAGACCTAGAGCCTCGAAGGGGTTTTGAGGCGGATTTCCCGTCTGTTGTGGAAGTTCTTGCTTAAGCGCCACCGGTTTGACTTCCGCCGGATGATATTGAATCTGTTGCACTTGAACCGGTTCTACTCGAGGCGGGCTGACCTGAAGGGGCTTAACCTCTTGCGGCATCGGTTCTAAAGCTTGAACCGGCTGCACCGGCTCTAGAGCCGCCTTAAGCATGGGTTCGGGGGTCGGTGTGGGGGCGGAAATTTGTTTGGCTTCTCCCAGGGGCGCAATGACGTTGGGCACGTTCATTTCTTTGTTGCGTGATTCGCGGGCAGCCGGCTGCATGCCCTTGACCAGAGCATTGAGTGAACGTTTCTGCGGTTTTTCGTCTTTTGCCACGGCTTGTTCTTGCTTTACATCACTCTCCGGGACGGCCTTGGTCGGCAGTGATTCAGGGCCCGGCTTGGCTCCATGCTGGTAATTTAGATCAGCGGCTGCTTCTTCCTGGTTGTTTTGCCGGGCTCGGTGACCCTGACCCCAGCCCTCTTGCTTCAGTCCGCCGCCGGGAAGATCGGCTTGCTGGTTGGCCGGGCTCATGGCCCAGACTTTGGCGGCCAGTCCATCAGGTTGATTGGCTTTATTGATTTGCGTCTGCAGAAAACGCCGGGCCCCATTTTCATCTGGTTGGTCCTGGTTCTGCGCTTGCGATTGTACAAAGTCAGGGGGCTGCCCCATGGTCTGAACCTGATGATTTACCGCCTGGGTTACTGGAAAAGTAGTGGAAACTGCTCTTCCTTAATCAAAACTGCCGCATTGTTCTCTATCTCTAAACCCTTTTATCCCTCTAAACCCTTTTATCCATCTAAACCGTGAGCCTCCTTTTGCCTTGCAGTGAAAACGCGACTGCTACATTTATCAGCTACCCAGAATCTCCCTGGCCAGTACCACCCTCTGGGTTTGCTTGGAGCTGTCTCTGGCGGCCCTTGCCGAATTGAGCAGCTTGTCCAATTCCTGACCGTCTTCCGGTACTCCCGCCACACCGAAGGCGAAAACCAGACCGCGGGGGTCCATGTCCGCTGCCAGGGGGGCCTCTTTCAGTACGTCCACAATGCGATTGGCCAGCGCCGCTGCCGCTTTGGCGTTTGAGTTGGGCAAGATGAGGGCGAAGTCGAAGGTCTCGTAATGACCGAGCAGGTCGATGGGACGCTTAACCAGGCTGATGCGCTGCATAGCGCGCTTCACCGCCAGAATCTGCAGGGCTTCCACCGGTCCGCTCTGTCCCTGACGCCGGTGACCGAGGCTGAAGACCACCAGAGAAAACGGGAAGTTGAAGTATTCGTAGCGCAGGTACTCTTGCTCGAGGAAATAGAGGAAGGCCGGGTAGGTAAGGATGCCGGTTTCCTGTCTAATTAGGTGTTTGGTAACACTCTGCAGTGTGCCTTCGTCGATGCCCAGGCTGCGGAGATTGCCGGAGCGCGCTGCTTGATCAGTGACCTGCACCAGTCCACAACTGATCAGGTTGAATAAGATCGGCACCCAATCAGCTTTCTTCATGGGCTTCTTGCGCAATATGTCGAAGAAAGTGGCACGTCCGTCTATCAGTTCAAACAATTCCATCTGGGGTTTTATCGGCAGCGGCGCACCTTTCTGCAATTTGCTGGCAAATTCCTGCTCGGAGATGATGTTCATTCGCTTCACGAGAATGGACTCCATCTTCAGGTTGGCTGATTCCAGATACTTGCTCTGGTCAAGGAGAGTGACCCCTTCCATGAGCATGGCGTCAAGGCGGCGCTTGACCGTTTGGTGGGGGCTGGTTTCATCGGGCCAGAAGCGAAACTCACCGGTGGTCCAGGTGATCAGCTCGATTACGGCATCGTCGCCGCCCACTTCCTTGAGTTCGGCGTGCATGGGCGTGCCGTCTACGAAATAAACCTTGGCTGTTTCTCCCTTGTCTTTCACGTCGAGGCGCCCGGTCATCTTGGACATGGTGATGGATTGCAGCAAGTTAGGCGCCTGCATCTTTGTCAAATCGCCTTCCAGCGTGGCTTTCATACCCGGTCTTGGGGCATCGAAGAGAATGGCGTTCTCGGTGCCGGTGATGGTTGGCACTTCCGCCGAGGTGTTGCCAATCGGCTTGAGATTGGACATGGAATCGGTGCCCATGAAGGAATCGGCAGCCAGACTGTCGCCCAGCGGATCGCAGCCGCAGCCGCTCATGACGATGTTGGCTACGAGGCTGACATCACTTTCGGCGTGCTGAAAAATGACTTGATGACCCTGACTGGAGACCTGGGTCAGTGTCCAGACAGGCAGACCGATTTCCTGCTCGAACTTAACTGCCAGCAGATACTCCTGTGAACCTTCCGTTACGGAAAAGGGTTGTTCCACCAGCCTTCCCGGTACCTTGACTGCTTCCTGGTGCAGAAATTGGATGTCGGTGTAGGACGGTAAAACGGAAACTTTGGGAAGGCGGAAGCCGCGCGGAATTGGTGCGTTGCCTTTGCCCTGTTGTGATTGCCTAGATGAAAACATGCCGATACCAGAAAAGCCATCAGTACATCAGTACAGAAACTGTTTCATGTCTGACCTGAAAGTCTGACCAAAAAGCCTGACACTAATTATTATCAGTTTGCCACATATATGAGTCTATGAAACAAAAATAGAGGTAGAAAAGAGACACCCCTCGCAAGAAGCGAAGGGTGTCTTTCTCTTGGCATTGCCGGGGACTGTCCCCGGCATACTTTCGCTCCTGGCTTACGGGTAGAGGCCACGCAGGCGCTTGGCTTCGGCGATGCGGGAAACGCCGATGCGGAGAGCGGCCATACGGGGGCGCAGTTTGCTCTTGGTGGAGAGCTCCAGCACCTGGTCGCAGGCCCGTCCCATAATTTGTTCAAGACGCTGATTGACTTCGTCTTCAGTCCAGAAGAGATGCATCATGCCCTGTACCCATTCGAAGTAGCTGACGGTAACGCCGCCGGCATTGGCCAGAATGTCGGGTACGACAATCACGCCTTTGTCGTGCAGAATTACGTCGGCTTCCGGGGTAGTGGGGCCGTTGGCGCCTTCCACAATGATTTTGCATTGCAGTTTGTCGGCATTTACATTGGTGATTTGACCACCGAGAGCAGCCGGTACCAGTACATCACAGGGAAGCTCTAAGAGCGCCTTGTTGTCCAGGTCTTGGGAGCCGTTGAAGCCCTGTACTTTGCCCATTTCGGATACATAGGCGATCAAGCGCGGGATGTCGAGCCCTTTGGGATTGTAGATGGCGCCGTAAACATCGGACACGCCTACTACTTTGAAACCGGCTTGATGCAAGAGTTTAGCAGTGACGGAGCCGACGTTGCCGAAGCCCTGTACTACCACAGTGGGAGCATCACCTTTGATACCGTAGTGGTTGACGGCACGGCGTACGCAGTAAGCTACCCCGCGACCGGTGGCCTCGGTACGACCGAAAGAACCGCCGATGGAAACCGGTTTGCCGGTGACAACGGAGGGCACGGTATGACCGACGTTGATGCTGTAGGTGTCCATGATCCAGGCCATGGTCTGCTCGTTGGTGTACATGTCCGGTGCCGGAATGTCTTTGTCCGGTCCGAGCAGGTTGATGATTTCGGATGTGTAGCGGCGAGTCAGGCGCTCGTTTTCGCCAGGAGTCAGGTTCCAGGGCTCGACACGGATGCCGCCCTTGGCGCCGCCGTAGGGCAGACCCATAAGGGCGCATTTCCAGGTCATGAGCATAGCCAGACAGGAGACTTCACCCAGATTTACTTCGGGATGGAAGCGGATACCGCCTTTAGCGGGTCCGAGGGTGACGTCGTGGTGCACTCTGTAACCGGTGAAGGACTTGACTGAGCCGTCATCCATGCGCACCGGCACGGTGACGATGAGAGCCCGTTTGGGATAACGCAAGCGTTCATGCAGCTCTCTGTCTAGACCCATCTCCTCGGCGATTTCGTCGAGCTGGCGTTGAGCACCTAAAAAGTGCTCGGTTTCACATTCCATAGTCGGTTTATCAGCCGACGTGACCGCTACCATGCAGAGTTCCTCCAGTTAGAGCCAAAATTCTAAAGGTTAAACGCCTGAAATATTGAAAGGTCTATTCGGACAATCAAGTTATCCGGAATCGACTCCGGACCTCCGACCTTTCAAAGACGTTTCAATATGTTAACGCTTATATGCAGGCGATATGGCCATACTTACCGAAAGGCAAGCACTTAAATTTTTCTCAGTCCTCGTCCTCAGCGGCTTTAGACCGCTTGGCCTGCCTGTCCCGCTCAGAATTTGATCGGCGAACGGTCTAATTAAATGTTTATCGGGTAAGAGTAGAGTTATCCCCTCTTATAGATGTAGATGGCCGATAATTATGTTTTTGCTCGTTTTGTGTGATGGTATCGTCTGTGGTGCGGTATCTGCCGGCTCCGGCGGCAAGCCGGAGCATCTGGAATGACCTTTCCTCAAATTTAGCCTCGCACATCCTTACCATCCCTTTGAACTATCGATGAAACTGTCTTTCGAGCACATCCTCAACGTTTTTTTGATCTTCATACCTGTGCCGATTCTTGGCAGTTATCTACACTGGCCTCCGGTGGTGATTTTCTTGACCGCCTGCCTCGGGATCGTTCCCCTGGCCGGTCTTATGGGCAAGTCCACGGAATATCTGGCCGATCGGATCGGCTCCAGTTGGGGGGCTTTACTCAACGCCACCTTTGGCAATGCTTGCGAACTGATTATNNTTGCTCTTGCCGCTCTTAGAGCCGGTCTTATCGATGTGGTGGAAGCCTCCATCACAGGCTCCATCATCGGCAATATCTTGCTTGTGCTGGGAGGCTCAATGCTGGTGGGCGGTTTGCGCTATCAGACCCAGTATTTCAATCGTACCGCCGCCACAACTTCCGCTACGCTACTGGCTCTTGCCGCCATAAGCTTGACGGTGCCCGCCGTCTTTCATATTTCCAACGCCCATCATACCGCGGCATCCGACCATCATAGCGACTATAACCTGGCCCTGGCCATTGCCGTGATTCAGTTGGTCACTTATGTGCTCAGTCTGATTTTCAGCCTTAAGACCCACAAGCAGCTCTATTTCAGTAATGAAGGCGAGGAAAAGGACGAGGCTTTAGGCACGGCCGGATGGGGCGTGGCTAAGTCCAGCCTCGTTTTGCTGGCTGCCACAATCGGTGTGGCGGTGCTCTCGGAATATCTCGTCAATGCCGTGGAAAAATCAGCCGAAACCCTTGGTCTCAGTCATATCTTCATCGGCGTCATACTGGTGGCCATTGTCGGTAATGCCGCCGAGCACAGCACGGCCATCTTGATGGCCTTCAAAAATAAAATGGACCTTTCCATCAATATAGCCCTGGGTTCTGGCAGTCAGATTGCGCTCTTTGTGGCACCGGTGATTGTTTTCGTCGGTTATTTCACCGGTCACCCCATGGACCTTTGCTTCTCGGAAGTGGAGCTTCTTTCAATTGTCGTGTCAGTCATTATTCTGTCTTTCGTGGCCACCGACGGCGAATGCAATTGGTTGGAAGGCGTACAACTTCTGGCTGTTTACGGTATCCTGGGGGCGGCCTTCTTTTTTGCCAGTCACTAATTATGCCGGAACTCCCTGAAGTCGAAACCGTTGTAAGAGGCTTGGACAAAGCCCTGCCCGGCGATAGCTTGAAGAGTGTGCAGGTGCTAAGGTCAGATTCCATCGCCTTTCCCAGCCAGGATAAATTCTGCCGTTTTCTGCCCGGGCACGGCTTTCTTTCTGTGAGACGGCGCGGCAAGTACATTCTTATAGATTTAGACGAAGACGCTGCCCTGGTCTGTCATTTACGCATGTCGGGTCGACTCTTGATTCGAGCCAAAGGCACAGGCGCCAATGACGCTCGCTTCCTGAGGGTGAAGATGCCGCTTGCAAGCGGCCGCCAACTGCATTTTGAAGATATGCGCGTCTTCGGTCGCCTCTGGTACAAGCCCCGGGGGGTGAGCCTGGAAGAGGTGGTGCCGGCGCTTTCGGAACTGGGTCTTGAACCGCTCACGGATCTAAATGCCGCTAAACTGAAGGTGCTCTTTGCCGGCAAGAAGCAGGCTGTGAAGACAGCACTTCTTGATCAGACCTTGATTGCCGGAGTGGGCAATATCTATGCCGATGAGGCGCTCTTTCTCACCGGTGTGCATCCCCAGACCAGTGCCGGCGATCTAACCGCCAGAAACCTGGCTCGACTGGTGGATAGTATTCAGCTGGTTTTGAGCCGTGGTATTGAATCCGGTGGCTCGACTCTGCGTGACTATGTGAACGCCGAGGGCGTGAACGGCAATTATCAAAATCAAGCCTGGGTTTACGGGCGCGAGGACGAGCCCTGCCTCAAGTGCGGGCGGGAAATTGTCAGGGTGAAAGTGGCCGGGCGTTCCTCGCACTTTTGCCCGGGCTGCCAGAAGCGCCGCTAAGATTTCTTCTTGGGTTTGGCTACCAGTCTTACTCCCACCGGCGCGATGGCGCCGCTTTCAGCTAGAGCCGCTTCCCAGTGGGCCAGTTCGCAGGCAAGTTTGCCACCGTCTATGGTGTGAGGCAAGAGATCTGCCAGATAGCGAAACAGGTAGGGCACTCTCGCTTCCAACAGGAAGCGGAAGTTGTCTTGCATGACACTCTTGATATGCTCGAAGGGCGTAATATTGTGCTTCTCTTCGTGGTGATGGCGCCAGCTCACAAGTGCTTGCCTGACGAATTCTTCCGGTGATGAAGCCTGACTGACTGCCTGTTCGGAAAGCCAGGCATGCCTGGTTCCCTGACCGGCTTTTGTTCCCTGCCTGTCTTTGAGCATCTTGGCCATCGGAAATAGCCAGGCGCAGGTGCGGCTGTCCACCCGCTCGTAGGAGAAGTCTTCCACAATCACAAGACCAGTGGGCTTCAGTAGCCTAATGGTGGTGTCTATATTGGTGCGTAAGGGCTGCAGGTGATGAAGGACGCGGCTGAAGAGTATGGCATCATAGGGCTCACCCCTGAGGTCCTTGAAATCGCAAACCCTGGCCTTTATTCCAAGCGCCTCGGCTTCCTTGACCCTGACGGGATCTATATCGACGGCCTCCAGATCGAAACCCCCATCCATAAGGTTTCTGGCAATCATCCCCGACCCGACCCCCACATCCAGCACACGGGCCCCGGCCTGTAGGTACTGGGCGGCAAAATTGCTGGTGGAGCGTGCTTGAAACTGCTCCGGAGTGAGGTCAAGACTTTCCGGCAAGAAGGAGGCGTTTTTGTCTTTTGATCTGGCTTTGGGCATTAGTGCTACTTCTCTCAGGTTAGTGCAGGTTTGCTCTCTCTGGTCTTTCTGTACAGGAAGAGCAAAGCGGCAGGAATACAGTTTGTCATGACAAAGGTAAGCACGTGCAAGACCGTGGCATAGGCCAGGGCTTGTTCGTAGGGAATGGTGGGCGCTACTTTGGTGAGGGCCAGCGCTACCAGAAAGTGAAAGCTGCCGGCATTGCCGGGGGTGGGGATCAGAACCCCCACCGAACCGATTGTGAAGACAATCAGGCAGGACAGGGGACCCACTAATTTATCCAGGTGGAAGGCCGGCAACATAAAGTAGAAGTTGAGCCAGTACATTGACCAGATTACAAAGCTGAGAGCGGCAATGAGGGGATAAGTTACCGGGCTCTTCAGGGCCCGGGTGCCGCTTTCGAATTGTGCCGCCAATTCCAGCAATTTCTCATGCAGGGTGGCGGGTAATTTTTGCCGACAAAGATTCAGGTTGAGGACAGTTTTGAGAATGGCACCGACATTGGGCAAAAGCAAGAGTCCGATAATTGTGCCGATCAAAAGACCGATGCCGCCCGGTATTAAGCCCGGTACCGCCGCCAAAAGACTTTTGGGCAAGACCAGCAGGCAGGCGCCGAGTAGAAAGACCAGCATGGCCATATCCAGCATGCGGTCTATGAGCATTGTGGGCAGTACGCCGGCCCAGGGCAACTTCTCGTCTTTGCAAATGGAAAGCAGACGGGCCACTTCCCCGCCTCTTGGTATGGCAACGTTGACGGCGTAGCCAAGAATGACGGCATAGAATGAATTGAAAAGCCCGATTTTACGACCGGCCACCGGGTAGAGCAGAAAAGTCCAGCGGTAGGCCCGCAGTACATGGCTGAAAATGGCGGTAAGGCAGACCGGAATAAGCGGTAATGGGTCTATATCCCTTGAATATTGCCACAGTTTCTGGGGATCCACATTATGGAAGGCCAGGTAAAGCAAGACCACTGCAAAAAGTCCGGAAACGATTTGTTTGACAAGGTTATTGGACTTCTTAACCGACTTCTCTTGGTTACTGTCGGCCCTTTCATCACTTTCCTGTTTTACTTCCAAGTTTGGTTAGCCTTAAGTCGGGGAACTAACCATTAAGGTTACTATGGGTACACTCTACATAGAAGAACTATGTGCAAGTTTGCCGACTTCAAGTTGTAATTTGAGCTACGTTTGGGGTTTGACTGGGCACAATAGATTTGTAAGCGTCAGGCTTGAAAG
>FSSH01000456.1_pt1 | contig 17585 bp, 13 predicted proteins | sample 1166101 | NCBI WGS metagenome assembly FSSH01 (sample SAMEA32972668, study PRJEB13176) | freshwater metagenome | biome: Drinking water system; feature: Biomass in drinking water that filtered by 0.45 um membrane; material: drinking water | place: USA | collected 2012-12-20 | depth 0 m | reverse complement strand
CTCTATAGGTGTTGCAGGTAGTCGGAATTGATCTTCCCATAAGCTATTAACAAAGGCTCGTTGTTCCTCTGTCATCGAGGACGCTAAGATGCATTCTACAGGCTCAAACGGTAGATGAGAGATCTTGACATTCAGCTTAATTTGTTCCAAGTCACTGTGGTGTTGACTGAGGTAATTAAGGATATTATCCACTTCAATATCAATCTTACACCATTCGCATATTTCACCGGCTTTGTTGGTATAAACATCGACATCGTAGGTGATGTCGGGTACTTCCATGACATGTTTATCATCGCCTTCACCGTAGACCAACTGAATAGTGGTTGAGTTAAAGGTATATCGTGTCTTTAATAACCGATGTTCAGCGACTTGTCTGAAGCTCTCATAGAAATCTTTATCGATTTCAGTTGTAACTTCTTCATTAGCCTCGTAGCCTTCTTCAGCACTGGTAGGAATCTTGAATGTTAATGTGTGTTTATCATTATCGATTAAACGCACACGGCAACGTACACCATTCTTAAATGATGTTTCCATTTGTTCATGGACTTCGGTATGAGATGCTTTTTGTAATCCATCCCAGTTACCTATCTTAGCATAGACGACGATCTCAGTCTCAATCTGTTTAACGGATTCAGGACGAGTAGCAGTGTTCTCGTCTACCGATTCAGTAGCAAGTAGCAAGTCTCTAAATTTCATTTGGATACCTCGGGTTTAGGCCGATAAGTTTTGATTTGCTCATCTCTAATCAACTTTAATTGACCTATTTGCGCATTACAGACTTTCATGTCAGCGAGTAACTCAACAATATAGTTGGTGAGATGTTCTTCTCGTTCACCGAACGTAGCTTTCATATAAGTATCTTCCTCAGGCGGTGCTGTCGTATGACAGGGTTTTAACAACACCTCCGGTAGATCAATGGCTTTAAACTCTACTTGAGTGACAGTTTTGACAACGGGTGGTGTAGAGCACCCTGATGCCACTAGGATACCTAAAGCAACGATACCATATACTGTATAAAACATCAATTTGTCAATACATTGTAGAACTAAGGTAACAAGTTTCATGTTGACACTCCACATTGCGGATGGTTATTAAAATCACAGTAACTAGCCCAGAGAGCTTTGATCTGTATACGACTGATCTCAGCAGTTTGATTAGTATTGACAGAGGCTTTGATGGTTTTGATCTTAACACGTTTAACCTTAATGACTTCCTTAACAGCTTCTTGTACTGATTCTTTAATTTCAGCTTGCTGAGTAACTGCTTGTTCTTTAACCTGATTGATCTGTTCAATCACGGCAATAGAATCTGCGAGGTTAGTATTAGAGGATTCTAATGTGTCGATCATAGTTTGTTGTGCTTGCACCTTGACTTTTAGAGACGCCCTGGTCTCGATCCCTAAACGTTCTTTAATAGCATCAAGATTAGGTAATACAATCAAAGCCACTAATCCTACTAATAATAAGATCAATATACCTGAGCTGCTCCCAAATAGCTTAGATTTTAACCATAAGGCTAATGCTGTCATAATAAAACTCCTGTGGTTCTTAAGAATGCTACTGATACAGCGATGGCATCCAAAGCATGTTCATCAAGCGTATCGATATCAGACTGCAGTACAGACATGATATCGGGATTATTCTCAATACAATACCGTACATCTACTTTACCTTTCATCATACCCGCACCAATGGCTTTTTTCGCTAACAAAGGTTCTATAGTTTTGAAGAAGATATTGGGATTACAAGCAATAACTCCTGCGTGAATATACGTTAATGTTTCTAATAGGGCACCATACGCCATGGGTCTGAGTCGATTATAGAACGGACTCTCTGATGCCACCGAATGCGGTTGTATACGCTGTACGTGGTATTCAACAATCTGTTTAAGTTTATATAACTTAATCAAACGTTCACCAAAATACTCCGGATCTAACCCTGTCATATTAGGTAATTGATCGACACGTATGGTGATTGCCTCGATGGTCTTAACTTGGCGACTAGTAAGGTCTACATCAATAACAGCCATACCTGTGTTGGTTAAACCTGGATCGAACCCGATGATACGGTAATGTTGATAGGTCTCAGGTATGACTATCATGATATACATCCTTTTTAGTTAATTAACGCCTGATCGACATGGAATAAGGATACTATGTCGTAGGTGCTAAAATGATTCTATCGACTACTTAACCTTAATCACTGTACAATTAAAGTTTCTAACGAGCCAACGTCTATATCGAGGCTAAGCTCGTCATTAGTGAAGTTCAGCGCATAGAACGCTGCAATAAATGAACAAATCTGTACAGCGATCGCATCGGTATAGGCTAAACTCACACCATTAAAATCACCTGATACGGTTCTGTCAACACCTGAACACAACCCAATCTCGGTGATCATGGCATAATTAGGATCACCATAGATAATGTTACAGACATTGACGAATTCTAAGATATCCTCAGTCGTCATGACGAAAGGAACCTTTGCAGTAGCAGCAATGTAATCACCTGTTGTCATGATAACCCCACCAGGTACAATAGGTGGTGGTGTGGGGTTAAGATCGGCCGCTGTTGGATTAAACGCTGTACTCGTGACGACACCATCGGTGACATTGCGTAACTCCAAGGTAGGGCTGGAGTTGCTTAAATCCAATACCTTTAAATAATACGCAATATACGTGACACCATCATGCACTTCGCTACGACGTAAACGGTAGTTAAGCCGTTCAGCAGGGGTTAAATCATCTTGAGGTAATCGTAAGATGAAAGGTAGATGATTATACAGTCCTGCGTGACGCGGGGTATGTAGGATAGGTTCAGGTTTAGGGATGTTATCAGCACCCACGATCATACGGTGGCCACCATTACCCACTGTGATATATTTAATAGACGGCATCTCATCTTCACCTAAGGCGATCGATCGATGAATGCTAAAACGTTCATTTAACGTGCTGTTAGGTTTTAGAATAAGAGGTAAGCCTAACAAAGAAGCTGACTGCAAATGCGCGCTATAAATACTACGTACGGATGATTCCATTGTTTATTCCTCTATGGTATAAGGTTGAGTAAAAGATTCTTTTGTTCTAATGTTAAAGCAGCATACTGCGCATGACCTAACATGACACTATCCGCTTCATTATTGACAGTAATCGTGTATGGAGGAAAGTATGCTTCATAATGATGTTTGATTCGTTGTACTTCCGTATTAACAATACCCATGTTAGCCCAAATCGCTGATTTTAATGAACCCTTGATTTCATCTTGGAATACACAGAGATCCATGGTAGTGGTTTGTGAACTACAACCATGTGTCTCTATGACTCTTACGTGCATCGGCACATAGGGTCGATGGATTAATTTACCATACGATCGCCCCACTCGTATGGCTGCCCAATACGCCGGTATAATCTTCGACAGATTGATCTCAGTAATGAACTGTACGCTATACGAACCCAGTTCTTTTAAGACGGATATTAATGCATGTTGAATATTACTTAATAGCTTAGTACTATCGGTGACTAACCCTGTTGAAGCTGTAAATAGAGACTTAATTAACTCATTAGCTTGTGCTGTATCGTAATTATACACAGGTAAGTTATGGTTAAATAGCCATTGATCCATGGTAGTAGAAGCGGTCTCTAACTCTAAATACTCAACTTCGTATAACTGATGAATCATCCCTTGTATATAACCTCTTTCTTCAAGGTGATGGGTATTAGATAAGAGATACCAATGATACAACGCTTCATCATAGATCTGATAACTTTTATCAAAGAATGCACTAACAGATTGTATCAAGCCTAGTGAAGGCTGTCCATCTAGTAATCGTTGAGCGATAGTCTGTAGTGCATAACGGTCGGGCGTAATAGCGGTTAGATCATATACTGACGGTAAGACTAAACGACGTTGTTTAGTATTAATCACAGAAGGCAAATGTTGAACATCAATACCTATAGACTTAGCTGCAATATACAGCATGTAAATATACGCTTCCCCAGCGGATAGCTGATAATCACGTAATGTCTTAGGATCTTTAAAGTTAATAACTGCTGTATATAAACCTTTTGTGGATAGCATCGCCCAGGTATGTAATAAAACACTTTCTAACGTATCAGGCACCATGTCACTATAGTCCACCATGGAAGACTCTAGATCTTTAGATTGTAGGACACTTGACGAAGATGCCTGTAACGACTTAACAATACGCGGCTGATGTTGATCAATATAACTAGGATTATTATACGCGAGCGGTAATTCCTTATCGAATAATTCACTGGTCTCGAAGTACGTTTTCTCAGGAACATTGAACTGAGGATTCACTGCTTTACGACGTATATTGATATCGCTATAATACTGATCATCAAATGATGCTAGTTGACGTATACTAAATTCATTTAAGGGGATACGGCGTTCCGTTAGAATACGATCAACGAGTTCTTTGAATTGATGTACTTTACCTGAGTTACGTTCGATATATCGAATATTGCGATATAGATATAATGCTTGTTTTAAAGTTAAGTAGGGTAGGTACCGATCCAAACGCCCATGTGATGCTAAGTATTCACGGATATGAAAGCTGTGAACTTCATTCGTATGGCACCGCTTCAAACGCATATTCAACAATCTAGGTAATATACTTAGATACAACAGCGCTAAATGTGAAGTGTTATATAGGTTATCCGATAACGCAAATGCTTTGACATGCCACCGAATCAAATAGCGTTTAATGTAACCTTCTAGTTCCGATATCAGTGTTAATTCTTGAGGTTCTACTAGATCCTTAGGATAACTTAAAATACTACCGTCTTCAGCATTGATAGCCGTTTGAATATCACAAGGGTATAAGATACCCAAGATAAGTTGCTCTTGATCAGGATATTGATCTAATAAACTATAGTAATATCGACTACCATAGGCATAGGCCTTAGCAGTCTCGCGATGGACTGCTAAGGAGGCTTTTGAAAAAACAATAGACTCTAAGGTATCTAATGAGGTCACAGTCATCATGACATCAAGAGGATGATATTCACCTGCTATATGTCGATAATATACCCAGGTAGAAGGATCATATAGATCGACGGCGGTAGAGCCGTAACGCATTATCAAATAGTCATTGATGCTATCAATACAGGCTTGTGATTTGACCACTAACGTCTTCGCTAGGGTCTTATTTGCATCTAAGTATAGCTTCAAGAAGTTAGTTTCCATATAGGGGCACCCGCATGCAAAATCAAGAAAGTCTAAAAACGGTGATTGATGCTGTCAACTCTGGTAAGAAATATCCAGCGTTACAGTTAGTTAATTTTAATCCAGAAGCTGCTGCCGTGATCAGCAAGCTCTTCAAGTCTAGAGATCCTAATGAGATCGATATGTCTAAGAAGGAATCGCTTTATGCATTAAACAGATCCCAGATACAAGCTATCTCAGATAATGTTCAAAATCGTATCAATGACAATAAGAATCTTCTACAGTTATTTCCAGACATAGAGCTAGCCATACAGATCTTGACAAGCTCTATATTGTCTCCAAAGGATATGGTTTCAACTGAGATTATTTACAAAACAGAAGAATCCATTCTCCCTGCTGAACTCACGCTAAAACTTTTAAGCGTGGTGCAGAAACACATGACCCAGTACTATAAAGTAGAGAATGAATTAAATAACATGTTGAGAGATATGTTATTTAATACCGGTAGTTATGTCAAATTGGTCATGCCTGAAAGTATCTTGGACGAAGTGATTAATAAAAATACCGTACTGTCTACAGAAGCATTGTCTGAACTATACGTATCACCTAAAGATGATACTGTTAGACATCTTGGTTTCTTAGGTAACTCCGGTGAAGTCAAAGAGACCCGTTCAGCATTAGAACATTTCACTCAAATGCATAATGTTTCATCATACAGTTCATCTATCAGAGCTGATGATGATGCATTAAATAAAGCGTTGGAAAAACTAGTCGAAGTAACTGATAACTACCAGTTATTGAAATTACCGAAATTAATAACTGCTGGTACCAAAGCTAAAGCGCAATCGCTTTTAAAGAGACGTCGTTTGGCCACAGAAGCTAAATTAACCAATCAAGATATGCATAGTTTGTTATATAAAGATAATACATTACGTACTGATGAGTTTGTTATTGTGCCTTCACGACTGTCTGCCAAACGTAAAAGTATTGGTAGACCTCTAGTAGTGCAGTTACCTTCTGAGTCTGTTATTCCGGTTCATGTGCCAGGTGATGAAACACAACATATCGGTTACTTTGTTATGATCGATATTGATGGTAACCCGGTAACTATGGCATCGAGTTCTGACTGTATGGGAAGCTTAAACAACATACAGGAGAAAACTAATCAATCCCAAGGGTTATCGTCCTTATTGATACAGAGAGCCCGTAAAAATCTCTCTAACAATGATAGCATGCCGACTATTGACCATATTACTAAGGTCTATAGTAGTATTCTAGAAAAGGACTTAATGGAGCGGCTACGTAATGGTATCTATAAGTCTAATGTCGAGATCTCTAAAAATAATGAGATCTATCGTATCATGTTAGCGAGGGCTTTATCGAATCAATATACGCGTATCGTTTTCATACCGGAAGAGTTAGTCACCTACTTTGCCTTTGCTTACTTTGATAACGGTATCGGTAAAGGTTATTTAGAGAACATTAAGGTTTTATGTTCTTTAAGAGCAATCTTGCGCTTTGCTAAAGTTATGGCCATGACCAAGAATGCTATTTCAGTGACTCATGTCAACATGACATTAGATCCTAACGATCCGGATCCCCAGAAGACTATTGAGATTGCGACACATGATATCGTCAAGATGCGCCAGCAGTATTTCCCATTAGGTACTATTGCCCCGATGGATTTAGTGGACTGGATACAACGAGCAGGGTTTGAGTTCAGTTTTGAAGGTCATCCAGGTTTACCCGAGACCCGGTTTGATTTTGAATCCAAACAACTTCAACATAATGTACCTGATAGTGAACTAGATGAAGAGTTACGTAAACAAACTTACATGGCTTTTGGTCTATCACCTGAAACCGTAGATAACGGTTATTCAGCTGACTTTGCTACAACGGTAGTCGCTAACAATATCCTATTTTCTAAACGGGTTATACAGTTACAACAACCTTTTACAGAGCATCTGTCTGACTATTGTCAAAAGGTTGTTTTGAATGATGCTTTGATCATTGATGAACTAAAAGAGATCATGAATGAGAATAAAGGCCTGGTTGAAAAAGTGTTATCAGACGAAGATAAAACCAAATTCAGCAGTGATCAAGATTTCATGATAGATCTCATTGAATCCTTCGTATCACTTATTCGTTTAGATCTACCTAAACCTGATATCACAACGATAGAAACACAAAGCTCAGCGTATGATAACTACGTCGAAGCATTAGACAAAACGATTGATGCTTGGATTAATTCAGAGTCATTCCCGTCTGACTTAGTCGGCGATGTGAGTAGTAATATTGATAGCGTTAAAGCGGTATTAAGAAACTACTTCATTCGTAAGTGGATGGCTGAAAACGGTTTCATGTCGGAATTGAATGATATCGTCACCACTGATGAGAATGGTAAACCTTCCCTAGATTTGTTTGAGTTGAACAAAGCACATATGGAAGGCGTGGTTAAATCAACATTAGGTTTTATCCAATCTCTACAAGGAATGAAGGAAGCAGCCGATACTGATATCGCTAACATGGGTGTCACACCAGGGGAGTCAACCGATACGACCACTGATGAATCTACTGGGCTAGGAGGTGATGAGTTCGGTGATATGGGGTTCTCTGATGAAGGTGAAGATATCAATCCCGATGAAACACCCATAGAGGATGAACAAGGTGATACTAATCCTGATGATGAAGAACCTTTAGTAGAATAATATCTAAGATCAAAAAAAAATAANNAGGCCTTGACAGAGCTCCCAGGAGCTCTGTCAAGGTTTACTGTGTCTATATGGCCATACAGACTAAATCACACCCGTTCTAACAGATACAACTCGCCATTGGTGTAGTTGACATACACGCGGAAGCAGACCCCGTCAGCAGTGATAAGATAATCTTCTAACGAGATGAATTTCCGAGCTTGCTTGTTTGCATCGATATTCGCAATCAACCGATACAGGTTAGGATGATCTTCGGGTTTGATAAATGCTACTTGACCTTCTAAGTCAGTTGCAATTTCTACATCGCAATAGTTAAGATTGACATGTGTGAATGTAGCCGATATCGGCATATACGCGACAAACAGATCTGGCGAGATGCAAGCTTTAGCCTTGGTATCGTCCAGGTCTTCTTCTGATATTTGCAAACCTAAACATTCGATAAACTCTTTCTCGAATCGATCAAACGCTAAACCCAAGTTAGAATCACTGAAATGATTAACTAGGAAAGCCCGAAGCTCCAATAAATCCATAGCTTCATCGATAGTAGTCGATACATTTAGTTTGTATTTCAAGAAACGGTTAACGTGTGTAACGATTTTACGATCAATCTCTTGTAATACAATACCCGCTGCAATGCGATCTTCATTATCAGCAAATGGGTAAGTCACGGCTTTACGTAACGCGGTTGCCATTTCACCGAATGATTTACTTTCTTTAATGGTTTGCACCATCGGTTGTATATCAGCCGTTGAGACAATCAGATCTGACACGATAGCAAAGGTTCGGAATAACTTAGCATCTGGTGTCGCTTTCATGTGTTCCATTTTTAATAGACGACTACCGAAGATAGCGTCATCCATGGATTTTTCAGCTAATGTATTAGGATAAACAGCATATTCGTTTTTATCCAACGCTGGCGTAATGATCTCTTGCTCAGTCAGTTCATCAGTTTCGATAATATCGGGTAACCGGACCATCGGGCTAGCAACTAATTCCGCTACACCTTGTTCAAACGCTTCAAACTTTGGTTTGAGCGCATACCTTACAGCACCACCAAAGCGCACAATCTGATGTTCACTTCTTTCCATTTCATTTTCTCCTGCATAAGTTACGGGGGTTAAGGGTATAAAGCTTTCAGGATGCGTATTCGGTGTCCTTCTCACGATATTCAACGATTGAGCATCCATTGTAGGCACTGGTTTCAGAATGTCTTCTGGAAACAATGGTTCCGATCTAGGATAGTTTTGAGCAGTTAATACGTCGGTGGTAGACTGATCAACTTCATCAGGCCAAGGCGCATCCATAACTTGTTTGTACAGCGTATTAGCATAGTTATCGATATTAGCATCCTCGTACGCGATTTGGTTATCCTGAATTGACGTAGCATTTTGTTTAACGTAACCTAACCTAGCTAATTCCGCTTCGGTCATACCACCTGCTACTATAACCCTAGTATCGTTACCAACGATCGGCATACGGGTCGGTACACTATTACGAATGTTCGATAAACGATCATCCTCCGGATTAGTTTTAATCAGATTCTGTTCACGAGCACTAGGCACGTCATCAAAATCATCATTAGGGTATCTAGGACCATCATCCATCGCGTAACGTACAGCACCTGGTGATGTATACTGAACAGTTGAAGCGTTAGGTAACACATCCGGTGTAGCAGACCATTGTGAAGCTTGATTAAGCTTTTCAGCTTCATGACGTTCATGCGCACGCTTGGCTTCTTCATCACGTTGTCGACGTTCATCATACTGACGCTGTTCTTCAGCACGTTGTTCCTCAACCGTCATTGTTGAACCATGACGACGTTCATAATCTAAACGCATCTCTTCTTCACGAGAGAGTTGTGTTTGCTGCTGCTGTTCACGTTCACGTTGTTCACGCGCTTGTATATTAGCAGCATAACTACCATATCGATCAAACCCTGTATTCAATGGTTTATCTTGGTTAACGATGACCTGAGCAGGTCGAGTGAAACTACTGTTACTTGTACCTAAAGCAGCATCAGCGATTTGTTCACCGCGTGATTGCATTGGTACTTGGGTTAATTGTTGCCTAACCAAACTACCGTTAGGTAATTGTACGTCGCGTGTACCGTTACCATAGGTTGCGACAACCCCTACAACAGGTAAGTCAGGTATCCAGATATTCTGCATAGACTGAAGTGGTTGTTGATATTGTTGGTTGGCTGCATTAAATGCCGATTGCAGGCCCATAGAAGGACGTTGTGGCTGTTGAACCATAATGTTATTAGGGTTATTAACATACTGCTGAGTAGGTCCTTGTGGAAGCGGTACGAAGCCCTGTGAACCATCGGCGAAGGTCACTAATTGTGTACCCGGTGGTGCTGTAATAATTTGCTGAGGATAGCCTTGGTTAACAGGTTGAGGTCCTTGCACATATTGCACAGGTTGCTGAACTTGTTGAGGATATCCCATCGGTTGCGGTTGCATTGAATTCTGGTTATACATGGCTTGGTCCCTGGGATGTAACATCGCCTGTGGTTGATGGTGTATCGGTTGAACGGGTGTCGTAGGTGGATACAATGTAGTATTCATAATGACCTCATTAACATCAAAGTCACGCGGCGTATGAACCGGTTTGATTTGAAGAGGGTTTGATTGTTTATTCTTGAGAGTATTAGATAATACGATCGGTTCTTCTAAGGATGCTCGATGTACCTTATGACAGTCTTGTTCTAGATCGTTACCGGATAATACATAAAGATCTTTACATTTGAATAAGATATCCTTTAGATTATCCGCATACTCTTGTTGGGATTGTTTAGCGCATGCCTCAAATACGCTTCTTGTCATGTTTTTAATATCTTCAAACTCTACTGTTAATCGACTGATCTCGACTATTTGTTCCTCTGTTAATAGATTCATTAACTCAGAATAATTATTACAGAAATAAGCGGTATACATGGCTAATACTTGATGTATACACTCAACTGTCGTCATTCTCAAATCGAGTAACAAACGTTTACGTTGTTTGAAGAGAAGATAACCGCACACATACTGATAGACCGCTCTGAAATGTTCATTTTCAAAGTGATGGTACGCTAACATGTTATAACAAAACATTCTTAATGGAGAACGTGTTGCATACAACCCCGCCATGTTAGCGATCTGTGTACAGATAAAGTCCTTAGCGAAGATGATATCCTGAGGGATATCATCATCAGGGGGTCGACAGGGTGGACTTTGAGAATGGTACATAAGTACCGGGACAATGGGTTTATCCGTCGGTACTGGGAGTCGAGTGGATATCATGGATCAGCCCTTTGTATAATAGGTCAAGTTTCTCCAATTGTTCGGTGAACTTAGGGTTTCTTAATAACGTACCGGTCGCCTCATCGATCAGAACGTAAGGATTGATTTTATTAGCAGGAGTGGGATTGCTCTTTGGTAAGAATAGAATAGACCCGCACGTTAACATGCTAATATGAAAATGTTTGCTTTGATCCAATACAAAGCGTTTGCTTTTACCCCGCATCGCACCGGGGAGACTCTCCTGTTCAGTTATTTTAGAGGTTAGTTTAAAATATTTATGATCACCGCTGTAGGATACGGCTTCGATCACGATTTTACCTGAAGCCAGATTACAAATAGCTTTAGGTTTAATGAAATTACTTAGTGTCCCCTTCACGTCATCGAACGTGATTTGTTTTTTACCCGCTAACTTCCCTAACTCAAAGTTAACTCTAAAGATACCTGCCGTAATATCGTACAGGACGTAATATAAAACCTCCAAAGATTTGTCGTACATACTTAGTGCATTGGTATTATCCAAGACTAAGTCATTAAATTGTTGCGAGATCAATGCTAATAGATCGTAGAAGTCTTTGATATGGTAACCAGACTCCCTTAACTTCTCGATGACAATCGTATCGACATAATCATCTAACGAGACGAAATGTTCATTAACATTGGTAAATAGTTTATTTTCACCATAGCTGCCACTGTAAATGACATGTCCTAGTAAGATGCGCCATAAGTTGATATTCTCAATATACTCCGCTTTTAGTCGGGAAGGGAAGTGGTCAACTACATAGAAGAAACCTGTGACAAATGACTTGACCAATGGGGTCCAATCGTCAATAGGGATCGCTAACCGTATATCAGTCGGTTCATAAAACAATCCCATAAATGTTCTAGGCTTAACCTGTGATGATTGAACAATGACGTACTGTTCCCGAGGATAACGTTCCTCAGTAATTTCATCACCCCCTATAATGGGGACCATACCGACATACTTACTGAAGGTTTCTTTAAAACCATACTTAGCAAATAAGTAATGCGCTAGACAGGTTTCAGCCTTAGTGGTCTTTTCTACTTTCTTATCAGGTGTTTTACGATGGATCTGCGACCATATCACATAAGCCATCTCACGCGTATCGTTCACAACGATAGAGTGATATAATCGCCTAAAGATAATTTTATCTCTTAGCAACCTAACAAACATGCTATCAAACCCTGGTGAGATGACCTTATCACTCAGTACCGGTGTAACATGATACATCGTACCATTCAGATACATAATACCCGCATCTCTAACAAAAGGTAGGTAGATATGCATTTTTGGGAGATCAACACCTTGAAATCGAAACTGATATCTAGCTAGGTAAATATCCGACTGCGCGATATCAAATGTACGTTTATTATTTCTAGGCTTAGATGCTTCGTAATACTCCATCTCAGGTGTACAGCATTCATACCCGATATACTCGAAACCTTCTGGAAAACTTCGTGCTGCGCTCTTAAAAACCGTATCGATATATTGTTCCACATACTTCAGATGTTTGCAAGCAAGTCCCTCCATAATGGTTGTGTTAACACGTGGATTATGTAACTCTACTAATTCCTTAAATAATCGATTATCCATTTCACCTCTCTAGACCTATTTAACTATAGGTCTTATGCTTTTTTAGCGATTGCTACTACAGATAGCACGATAGCTAACATAGCAGCCCCTGCTTTCAATCCTTCATAATCAGACTTACGCTGGTATGAACGTTCTTCATATGCATCTTTAGTCTTATGTCGTTCTCGTTCTATATTTCTAACATATTCTTCATGATCTTGTTTTATTTGACTGATCTTAGCTTCATACTCTACACGTGCCTGATCATTTTCTATCTTACTAGTTTCTAGTTGTTGTTTTAACGTAGTGACTACTTTTTGATGTACTAGCTCAGGCTTACCGTTCGTTTCAGCTTCTTCGATGGTCGGGTATAGCCCGATCGATTCCATATCACTAAGTTCATGCCGCGTACAACCCGATAAACCTTTATCAATCAGATGCACATAAACACCTGACTGTCTAGATTTATCTTGAATGATAGGTACCTCAACAATCTGATTAGCTAAATAGATATAACGTTTAGCAATCTTATCATCATTATCCACTAACTGTATAACCATGCCGGCCGTATACGGATGTTGTTGCGCTACACCTTCACCTTCCTGAGCGCAATTAGCAAATTCACTATAAGGATGAATTAAATCCTTCCTATAGTCCTTACTATACAACATCAAATCGAGATCAGTCACATAGAGAGAACCCGCTTGATTAAGATCTTGCATCTGAATGATACGGTCGATCTTAATAGCTGCCCAATGTTGGTTAGCTTGCCCGCCCATCAGTAAGTCATAAATGATACGGCTATCCTCAGAAATAAACTGCTTCATCGATACAAACCGCTCATGTAACAGATTACGCGTATCTGTTACAGCTTGCAGTGATGAAAACGTATGCACGGTTCTAATCGTGATACGGTTATGAGTAGGCGTTTGTAGAGAAACACCATGTGCCTTAAACGGAATATTACAACGATGCATAGCTACTACATCGTCTTTACTATCATTCAATACCTGGATGCTAAATTGATAGCCAGGATTTTCTACAAGCTTACTACCATTAAACATTGATTTAGCATATATACTACGGTGTTCCATGGAAAGACCCCTCTATTATAGTTAACTATTTTATTATAGACCGCGTCCGATCTACCACAATAAGTATATATGTCTATAAAGCTTTAATAAGGGTATTTAGAGTCTAGGAGTAATAACAGGATTCAGCCCATAGACGCGTGACTGACCGAAGTCAGTCACGACGCTCGTGGGTTAAGTTACGGGTTGTTCCTTGATAGATTCGATTACACCATGGATGCTATTAACCATCTCGTCATCTATTTCCAACCCTTCAGGAAGAGTTACATCGACATTAGGACCTAGCTTTTCAGCTAACAATGCTTGACGTGCGCGATCTGCCTCCTGTTGTTTCATGACCTCTCCAAGCTTCATCTCCAAGATTTGATCAGCTAATCCTAACACAACCAACTCAACAATACCTTTAAAGTATTCAGGCTGTGTCTTAGCAATATCAACAGTAAACACTTTACCGTTATAGGCTTTGCAGATGAATGTATGAAACCCTGGCTTCATAGCGACGTAACGTAGGCTATGAATATTTAACTTGTTGAAGGTATTCCAAGCTTTTTTAGGCTTAGTAAACAATCGACAGAAAGCAATTGATACAGGACGTATCGGTTCATGTTCATCAATGATGGGATCATCGGGAACATCTTTACGAACTATCGAACATAATTCATCGATTAACAACTCATTAAAACTAAACTTACGCAGTGCAGGATTCATCTCACCTCCTTCTAATTTATGTAAAGACCATGCGTCACAACATCAACCTCGTCAGTAAATAATTATACATAGACATAAAAAAGCACCAAGGGCTTTTTAGCCCTTGGTGCTCCTATTAAGGTACTTTACTTAGATCAAACAGAATGAAAAAACAGAGGCACTTTCGCAAACACGTCTGAGATGCCTTCAACATCCAATACTGTCATGATAGGCAAATGGACAGCGAAGACATAACGTGGACTCACGACTGTTTCTTTGCTGACTTGACCACTACGGCTGATATTGGCAGTCAATACCAACTCAGGCGACCATACCAGGTTACCGAAGTTCAATGGGTTAGGTGCCACGTTACGTGACTCATCGAAGGTACCGAAGCTGATAAAGATCTTACCTGCGACGCGATGATCCAGTGTAGAAACGATACGAACATCGAACTCACCGCCCAATGTACGCAGATCACCAGCAACATTCAAATAACGAGCGATGACAGGATCAGTACCGATGATCACAACCGGTGTTGGTGCGATACCGCCGGCTAGTGCATCTGCCGCTGCTTTGTACTCAGAATCACGGTACATACGGTAAGCGTAGTCACGGATTTTGTTAACCAATACAGCTTGGGTATCCTGAGCCCGTTCGTGTGATTTGATTGAATCGATCTGAGTAAGCATATCGATAGACTCATAGAAATAAGTCGGTTTCACGAAGAAACGACCTACGCCCAATACGTCAGGACCGGCACCGGTTTGATCACGTGCATCGACATATTCTGACAGAATAGAAGCGGTATTGATCAGGTTGGTAACCGCTTCGTTAGAGGTACGGATACGAGTAGTGGTGATCAATGCTTGTACGTCAGAGGCATCGGTTTGTGCATCAGTTGAAGTAGGATGCATGGCAGTGATAGGTGAACGCAATGGCACGTTGTACAACTGAGTGTAGTTGGTGACATCGATCAACTGACCACGTTGACGACGGTTCATGTTGGTACGATAAGAAGTCAAATCATAACCAGCAATGGTACCACCGTTAACCAAGCCGACGATCGCTGCTTGAGGAGCGGCAGTAGCGTCCAACAAGTTACCGGATGCATCTTGTACAGTGTGAACTGAAATGATGTTACCGAAAACAGAGGTTTCACCGGTTTCGATGTTAACAGAACCAGACAATTGCAATTCCAGACGCAGAATCAGGTCACTGGTGACAACACCGGCCAATGCTGCCAACGCGCTACCGTCTGCTTGTTTGGTGTCTTTGTTAACCAATACAGAGGTAGTTTGGAAGTTCAGCGTCATGACGCGGTAGTTGTTTTGTGTTGAATAGGTAAAGTTTGCCAAAGGCAAGTTACCTACATTGAATTTCAACACGTCGATATCGGTACCGTCGGTGACAGTGGCGTAAACGTTTTGCAACAGGATGTATGGATCGATAGAATCCGATTGATCCATGATACCGGCAGCCAACAAAGTATCCGTTTGGCTCAAGCCCAGCAGATCCAGTTTTTTACCGATAGCCAACGGTGCAGTTGTGATAGACTCGCCTTCCAACAGGATAGCCGCCGGTGCAACGATAGAGGATGCAACGAACTTGTCAACGGCTTGTGCACGGTGTACAGGTACGATTTTGGTTTGTTCTTTACGCAGTACGGTTGGATCAGCAACAGCACGGATGATGTTTTTCTTTTTGAAGTCTTCGAAAGTACCAGAGATCTTACGTTCGATACCATCATAAACCATCATCAGGTTGACTTGGATACCGAAGCCGACTTGATCAGGGGTCAGAACCAGAGTAGGGAAGAAGGTTTCACCGAACTCGTCTTGACGAGCAGCTTGCATGTTGTAAGCGATAGAGTAGATAACCGCGTTACGGTTTTCTCTTTCGTCATATGCTTCCATCGCGAATGAACGTTCGCTAACCGCATCTTCGATGCCGAATGATTGAACAACACCAATAGACTCAGTAGAGACCATAGGGAAGTCCATTTTGTGTGCCAGGAAACCTTTGAAGTCACCGGCCATGATACCTGCAGCGGTACCCGCTTGGATTTGCGCTTCAGTGATACGGCTTTCCATACCCAGTTCAGCAGCGATCGCTTCCAGTGAGGTAGACAGGTCGTTAGCAGCCATATACAATGCACTGGCCTGATCGGCTTGCAAAGATTCAGTTGACAATGCAGAACGTGCAACACCTGTTGTGATCAGTTGACGGCCATCAACCTGATCTCTCAGCAATGCAACCAGAGAATTCAATGGGCTGATGACAGCGGTTTGTTTACGGAACAATTGTTTCATGGAGTTATCCTTTTAATAAGATACAAACAGTATAGGAGACCTGAAGGGTAGAAAGTATACCCAGCCAGCGACTCTACTGATTTAATAACAAGCTATAATAGCTCAATATACAGCGCATGCAAAGGCAAGTACGAGACTTCTGCGATCGGCATCACACGACAATGTGCCTTTAAGTATTGTCGTACAAAGTCTAACAAGCTCTCAGTATCGGTTAAGATACGTTCAAACTCTTCGTCTAAGATGACGAGCACGAGATCATTAACGTTAATTGTCTCATAGCATTTATACTCTCCTTGTATAACGCTATTCTCGTTTTTACTTAATCGAGATACGACGCGATCCTTGATATAGCCCATGCCATTAACAACATCAGGAAAAATACTGCGTAATACTGTATTAGACATATGATGTCTAGCCACTTGATATTCATCATTGACATAGATCCATTCCGCTAAGTCATCTCTGGAGAGTACTTTAGAGACAACCTCTGGATTGAGGATCTGGGTCATATCAATATGGTGTCTGACAAAGGCTTGATAAATCCATCGAGGAATGATAATCGTACGATGTTGTTGTAACGACATAAGAAGTCTCCAGAGTTATAGATAATTTTAGTATTATCTATAGCATAAATTAAAAATACTGACGATAGGGAATAGTATAGTCCCATATAACAAAAAATGACAGGAGTTACTCCATGGAGAACCGAGTTTTATTGATT
>FSSH01006602.1_pt1 | contig 17623 bp, 19 predicted proteins | sample 1166101 | NCBI WGS metagenome assembly FSSH01 (sample SAMEA32972668, study PRJEB13176) | freshwater metagenome | biome: Drinking water system; feature: Biomass in drinking water that filtered by 0.45 um membrane; material: drinking water | place: USA | collected 2012-12-20 | depth 0 m | reverse complement strand
ACGGAGGAACGCCTCGCGCAGGAAGCAGCCGCGCTCGCGGTCAAGTCCGACGTCCGCGAGGAGCTTGACCGCCTCGCCGCCCATATCGAGGCCGCCCGCGCGCTGATCGCCAAGGGCGGCGCGGCGGGGCGCCAGTTCGACTTCCTGACGCAGGAACTTAACCGGGAAGCAAACACCTTGTGCTCCAAGGCGCAGGACATGGGCCTCAAACGCATCGGCCTCGACCTCAAGACCGCCGTCGATCGCCTGCGCGAACAGGTGCAAAACGTCGAGTGAAATGCCAGTAGCCGCAAAAAAAGTCGAACGGCGCGGATTGATGTTCGTTCTGTCGAGCCCGTCGGGCGCGGGCAAGACGACGCTCGCCGACCGGCTGCTTAAGGGCGATTCAAGACTGCAATTGTCGGTCTCCGCGACGACGCGCCCGCCAAGGCCCGGCGAGGTTGACGGCGTCGATTATCACTTCGTCTCGGAGAATGAATTTCTCCGCATGCAGGAAGCCGGCGAATTTCTCGAGTCGGCGAAGGTCTTCGGCAACTATTACGGAACGCCGCGCGCGAAGGTCTTTCATGATCTCGACGCGGGCGTCGATTACCTGTTCGACATCGACTGGCAAGGCGCCCAGCAGCTCGACAGCCGCGCGCGCGGCGACGTCGTCAAAGTGTTCATCCTGCCGCCAAGCCGTGAAGAGCTGGAGCGGCGGTTGAGAGCGCGCAATCAGGATCCGGAAGAGGTCGTGCAGGCCCGCATGGCGAAGGCCGACGCCGAAATCTCGCACTGGGCAGAATACGAATATGTCATCGTCAATTACAATCTCGACGAGTCGGAGGAGATGCTGCGCGCGATCCTCCTCGCCGAACAATTGCGCCGCCACCGCCAGACCGGCCTCGCCGAAATCGTACGCGGAATGATGAGAGGGGAGTAGCGCTAAGCCGGTCGCGCGCCTTCGCGCGCGAAGCCTTCCAGCAGGCGACTGAAGTCGTCCGGCGGCGGCCAGCCTTCATAGGAAATCTTCGCGCCGGTGATTGCGCCTGGCATGCGCTCCGCCGTTTTCGTTTCGATGTACGGCGTCACCCAACTCGCGTCCTCGAGCATCGTCGGGCGCATGTTGACGAAGCCGGGCAACACGGATCCCCTTGTGAACAGCCAATTGTGACAGTGTGGGCAAAAGTGATGCATCAATTCAGCGCGGTGCAGGCCGCCGATGACCGGCGTGCCGCTGACGACAGAATACCCATCCTCCGGAATCATTAATGTCAGCGAATAGGCGCCGCTGGTGAGCTTCTGGCAGTCGCGGCAATGACACGCCGCCGATACGGCTGGCGGCGCGGTGACGCGCATTCTGATCCGGCCGCAAAGGCAGGCCGCGCTCCATGGAAGCCGCCAGCCGCTCACGCCGCCGCGCCTTCGCGGATCGCCTTGGTCTCGTCGGTGTTGAGGGCCAGTTTGTCGGCGAGCTTGCGCAGGAAATCAGATTCGCGATCGTTAAGCTCGCCGGCGGAGAGGACTGCTGCGGCGTATAGTTCTGAAGCGTGATGCGGCGTTTTCGCGGCCGAAGCGATCAGCTGTAAGGTTTCGGCTTCGGGGATTTCCCCGGCGAGCATGCGTCGCTCGTCCTCGGTGATTTGGGCTTTTGCTTTCGCGCCGTCGATGATGCGCTGTTCGTGCGCGTCGATGACGCCGTCGGCGTAAGCGGCGGCGAGCATCGTGCGTACGACGGCAAGCGCGAATTCAGGATCGGAGGCCGGATCGATCGGGAAGCCGGAAGCTTGCGCGTCGCGCACGATCGTCTTCTCGTCCACCTTCTTGCCGTGCCGTTCCATCCACGTTTTATAGGCGAGGGCGCCGAGCGCAGCGACTGCGCCCGTTTGCGCGACATTGCCGACGAGGCGTCGCCCCCCTTTCGAGCCGAGAAGGCCGAGGAGGAGCAATCCGCCCGCGCCCGCTGCGACCGCCTGCGCTTGCGGGTCGGTCTTTAACCTCTCGCGAAGGTCGCCTGCCGCTTTCTTCGCTTTGTCGATCGCACCGCTGTCGCCGAGTTGACGGGACGCAAGTTCAGCCTGGTGCTGCAGGTCAGTGAGAATTCTGCGGGCGTCGAGCATGGCGGTTCCTCCTGTTGTCGCTGGCGCGATGTGGGCCCGCCGCCGACGCTATTCAATGGTTCAACCGCCGGCGTTCAGCGCCGCAAGGAAACGGTCGGCCTCAGCCCCGGCGCCGCGCAAGGATGCCGACGCCTCAGCGGCGGCCGCGCCGGCGGCGTCGATGCGCGCCGCGCGCGATGCGACGACGACGCCGCTTGTCGGGTTCTTGCGCAGCACATCGATCTCGTCGTTGAGGATTGTCAGCGCAGGCGACAGACGAAGGCTTGCGGCGCCGAGCGCGCCGCCGAGCCTGCGGTGCGCCTCGGCCTGCGCTTTCAATTTCGCGGCGGCTGCGTCCTGCTCTTCGGGCGTCTGGTAGAGGCTTATTTCCTCTTCCCACTCCTCAAAGTAACGTGCGCCGCTGGCGCCGACCGTGTCGGCGGAAAGGCGCAATGCTTGCGCAGCGACAGCCGCGTCTTGCGCGCCCGCGCGCGCTGTATCGATCTGGCGGGCGAGCGCCGGTCCCTCAAGGCCCTTTGCGGCCTTCAGCGCCGCCGCCGCGATTTCGACTTTTGCTGCGGCGCCGAGCGCATCCTCGCGCGCGTCGCCGACCCGGCCGATCAGGACCGTCTTCGCATCGACGCCGCGGCGTTCTAGTGAATCGTAAACGGCGGAAGCGCAGCCCGTCAGGATGAGCATGACGGCGATCATCAGAGTGCGAAGCATCGGTAGTCCTTTCAGGAAGCAAAATTTAGCGGCAGCCCAGGACGCGGCCAGCGAACCTTGCCGAGGCGTCCGGTGCCCGAGAGCGTGATGTAAGCGTCACGGCGATCCTTGCCGCCGAAGCAAATGTTAGTCACGAACAGATCAGGCATTGGCAGGTGCTCCGCCGCTCCGTCCGGCGAGATGACGGTGACCCCGCCATTGAGGAGCGTCGCGACGCACACCCTGCCGCTTTCTTCAACGGCGAGGCTGTCGAAGTACTGCATCCCTGGAACGGCGGCCACGATGCGGCCCGGAAGGGGCAGCGGCGAGGGCGCCAACTCGCCAGGTCCTGACAAGTCGAACGCCATGAGCCGGGCGGTGAGCGTGTCGGCGACATAGACGGTCTTTTCGTCCGGCGAGAGGCCGACGCCATTCGGCGAAATCAGGGGGTAGGCGGCTTCGACGATCATCGATCCGTCGGGCCTGGCATAATAAAGGCCGCCATGGTCGCGGTGGCGATGATAGGACTTGCCGAGGTCGGTAAACCAGAAGCCGCCCGTTCGGTCGAAGACGATGTCGTTCGGTCCCTTCAGGCGATGCCCGCCAGCTTCCGTGTACAAAGTTTCGGCCCGTCCGGACTTGAGATCGACGGCGAGGATCGAGCCGCCGCGATAATCCGCGGGCGCATCGCCCGCGATCGTTTGTCCTTTGATTTCACGCCACTCAAAGCCGCCATTGTTGCAAACATAAACACGTCCGTCGGGACCGAGCGCGGCGCCGTTCGGTCCGCCCGGCAGATCGACGATCGTCTCCCGCCGGCCGTCCGGCGCCACACGCGTTAAGGTTTGCCGCTTGATCTCGACAAGGATAATCGAGCCGTCCGGCATCGCAATCGGACCTTCCGGGAACTGCAGACCCTCGGCGATGATCTCGATATCCATCGCAAACCCTCCCGCGCGGCATTGATGCGGTCCCCGACGCTGCTTAAGTAGACGGTTTGGCGCGCGCGGGCGAGTGGCCCGGCGGCCCGGGCACCCTAAGGAGACCCCATGTCAGGTTTTGTGATTTTCCTGATCGTCGTCGTCCTGATCGTTCTCTTCGTCATCGGCGTTTACAACCGGATCGTCGGCCTAAACCAGCGAGGCGACCAGGCCTTCGCCGATATCGACGTTCAGCTGCGCCAGCGCCACGACCTGATCCCGAACCTCGTAGAGACGGTCAAGGGCTACGCGAGCCACGAGCGTGGTACGCTTGATGCGGTCATCCAGGCGCGCAACAGCGCCTCGGCGGCGCACGGGCCGGCGGCGCAGGCGCAAGCTGAAGGCGCGCTTAACGCCGCTCTCGGCAAGCTCTTCGCCCTCGCCGAGGCTTATCCCGACCTCAAGGCGAACACGAACTTCCTCGAACTGCAGCGTGAACTGTCGGACGTTGAAAACAAGATCGCCGCGGCGCGCCGCTTCTTCAACAACGCGATTCAGGAATTCAACACGGCGATCCAGCAGATCCCCGGCAATTTCATCGCCCCGCTCGGCGGCTTCAAGCAGCGCGAGTTCTTTGAATTGCCGGAAGCCTCGCGCGCGGCGGTCGAAGCGGCGCCGGCCGTCAAATTCTAGGGTGAGCACCGGCATTGCGAAGGCTTGGCCTTATCGGCGGCGTCAGCCCGGAATCGACGGCGCTTTACAGCCGCCTGCTGAATGAAGGCGTGCGCGCGCGATTGGGCGGCGACCACGCGGCCGAGTTCGTGCTCTGGCATCTCGACTATGGCGTGATGATCGCGCACTACCGCGCGGCCGCGTGGCCGGCCTTCACGGCGGAGGTGGTCAGGGCGGGCCAGGCGCTCGTGCGCGCCGGCGCCGACGCGCTGATGATCACGTCGAACACGACGCATGTCGCCGCCGACGCCCTCGCCGCGGCGACGGGCGCGCGTGTCATCCATCTCCTCGACGCGCTGGCGGCTGCGCTGCGCGCACGCGGCGTCAAGCGGCCCTTGTTGCTCGGCACGCCGCCGGTGATGGCCGGACCGTTCTACCGCGCCGCGCTGGGGACGCGATTCGACGGGGAAATCCTGTCGCCCGCGTCAGCGGATCAGCAGGTGATCGAGCGCATCATTCTTGATGAGTTGTGCCGGGGCGTCGCCGCCGACGCCTCGCGCGCGCAATTATTGTCGATCATCGCGGCGCATGACGATGCGGACGGCGTCATTCTCGGCTGCACCGAATTGCCGTTGATCCTTGGCCAGGCCGACTGGCCGCGCCCGGTTTTCGACACGACCGCGTTGCACGCGGCGGCCGGCGTCGATTTCGCGCTGGCGGACGGCTGACCCATGGGCGCGTACGGCCTGCAGACGCATATCTGGAACAACAACCTCAAATCCATGCTGCTGCTCGCCGGGTTTCCGGCGCTGCTGCTGACGCTGATGTACGCGCTCTGCGTTTTTTATGTGGGCGCGACGGCGGATTTTGCGTCGGTTGAGGACGGACTGCGGCTTGCGCTCGACCAGCTCTTGCGCATCTGGCCGTTCGCGTTCCTCGCCGCAGGGGCGTGGTTCGCGATCGCGTGGCTGGCGCATCAGGCGCTGATCAACTTATCGACCGGCGCCAAGCCCGTGACGCGCGCCGAGGCGCCGGACCTTTACAATCTGCTCGAAAATCTCTGCATCTCGCGCGGCCTTCCAACGCCCAGGCTCTCGATCATCGACACGACCGCGATGAACGCGTTCGCCAGCGGCATCAGCGAGAAGACCTATGCGATCACGCTGACGCGCGGCCTCGTTGAGCGCCTCGACAAGCGCGAGATCGAGGCGGTGATGGCGCACGAGCTGACGCATATCCGCAATCGCGATGTGCGCCTTCTCATCATCGCCGTCATCTTCGTCGGCATTTTTTCGTTTTTCGGCGAGCTGGTGTTCCGCAATACGTTCCGCACCGGCGTCAGAATCGGCGGCCACTCGTCAGGGCGCAAGGGCGACAGCCGCGGCGGCGGCATTTTGATCCTCATCGCCATCGCGCTGATCGTCATCGCCTATCTCCTCGCCATGGTGATCCGGTTTGCGCTGTCGCAGAAGCGCGAATTCCTCGCCGACGCCGGGGCGGTCGACCTGACGCGCGATTCCGACGCGATGATTTCGGCCTTGCAGAAAATCTCCGGCAACTCGGCGGTCGACGCCCCCGGGGAAGTCCGCCAGATGATGCTCGACAACAAGTCAGACTTCGCCGGGCTCTTCGCGACGCATCCCTCGATCGAGAAGCGGGTGGCGGCGTTGCGGGCTTACGCGGGCGGTCAATCGTAGAGCGCCGCCGGCAGCCAGGTCGCCAGCGACGGGACAAGCGCCAGGATCACGAGCGCCAATACCTGAATCGCGATGAACGGCGCGACGCCCTTGTAGATGTCAAGCGTCTTCACCTCGGGCGGCGCGACGCCGCGCAGGTAAAACAGCGCAAAACCGAAGGGCGGCGTCAGGAACGAGGTCTGCAGGTTCACCGCCATCATGACGCCGAGCCAGATCGGATCGACGCCCATCTTGAGCAGCGCGGGCGCGACCAGCGGCACGACGACGAGCGTGATCTCGATGAAGTCGAGGAAGAAGCCGAGAATGAACATGATGACCATGACGCCGATCATCGCGCCGATGACGCCGCCGGGAAGTGCGTCGAGCGCGCGGTGAACGGCGTCGTCGCCGCCAAGCCCGCGAAACACGAGGCTGAACATCGCCGCGCCGATGAGGATCGAGAACACCATCGTCGTCACGCGCGCGGTCTGGTCGGCGATCGCGCCGAGCGCGCGCTGCCTCTTCAACTGCGCGCCGCTGACGAGAACGCCCCAGGGGATCAGCGCGCACAGGGCGATGGCGAGATAAATGCCGAAAAGTTCGGCGTCGCTGGACAAATCGCGCCCAAGGCGCAAATCGACAAAGCTTGTCAGCGCCAGCAATGCGATGACGGCGCCGGCGGCAGCAAAAATCGCGCCGCGCCCGGCGAGGACGCTCCTGGCGGGAGCAAGGCGCGCGCCGGCGATCAGGAGCGCGCCGACCGCGCCGACGCTCGCCGCTTCGGTTGGGGTCGCAACGCCCGCCAGGATCGACCCCAGCACAGCGATGATGAGCAGCAGCGGCGCTGGGAGAGCCTTCAAGGCCGCCGCCCCGATCTCCTTGCGCGTGCCGAGGTCAGCGGGCGGGATCGCCGGCGCGCGCCTGCCGTCAAACGCCGCGACAAAAATCTGATACGACAAGTAGAGTCCGACCAGCATCAAGCCGGGAAGCAGCGCCCCGGCGAAGAGATCGCCGACGGAAATCGCCTTCGGCGCGAAGACGCCGGCCTCCAGTTGCGCCTTCTGATAGGCGTTCGAGATGACGTCGCCCAAAAGAATGAGCACGATTGACGGCGGGATGATCTGGCCGAGCGTGCCGGCCGCGGCGATCGACCCGGCCGCGAAGGCGGGGTCATAGCCGCGCTTCAACATTGTCGGCAGGCTGAGCAACCCCATGGTGACGACGGTTGCGCCGACGATGCCGGTCGAGGCGGCCAGGAGCGCGCCGACGAGCGTCACCGAGAGCCCGAGCCCGCCGCGCAACGAGCCGAACAGCTTCGCCATGGAATCGAGCAGATCCTCGGCGATCCTGGCTTTCTCAAGGATGACGCCCATCAGGATGAACATCGGAATGGCGATCAGCGTCTGGTTCGTCACCGCGCCGAAAATGCGTTGCGGCAGCGGCCGCAGATAGCCGGTGTCGAACACGCCAAAGGCAAGGCCGAGAAGGGCGAAAAGAAGCGCGGTCCCGGCAAGGCTGAAGGCGACGGGGTAGCCGGCGAGGATGAGGACGCAGAGCGTCACGATCATCGCAACGTCCAGCCACGGCGCCGCGCCGCAGAGGCAGAAGCCCTCCATCGCTCAGCCGTCCTTTCCGGCGAGCGTTTTCGCCGCGCGGGCGGCGGCGACAAAGCCGGCGAGCGCAAGCAGCGTCAGATAAATCGGGATCAGCGTCTTCAGGAGATAGACGCCCCTGATGCCCGATTGCTCGACCGAGCCCTCGCGCACCGCCCAGGAATTCGCGACATAAGGGGCCGCGGCCCACAGCGCGACGAAGCAGAACGGCAGCAGAAAGAGATAGGTCCCGGCAAGGTCCGTCAGCGCCTTTCGGCGCGGGCTCGCGTCGCGATAAAAAATATCGACGCGCACATGATCGTCGGTGAGCAGCGCGTAACCGCCGGCGAGAAGGAACACCGCGCCGTGGAGATAGGTGACGCTTTCCTGCATGGCGATCAGGTTGACGCCAAAGACGTAGCGCAGAATGACGGTCGTAAACTGGATCGCCGCCATGGCGAGAATGAGAAAGATCGACATCCGCCCGGCCGAGCGGACGATCTTTTCAATCAACATCGACAGGCGCGCGATCAGCGCCGCCGCGCCGCCGCTGGCCGCAAGCGCGGCCAGAGCGGCGACGGATACGCCTGCCGTGACGAGCAGTCCGGGCGGCGCGCGCGGCGGATCGATATCGACGGCGAGATGCGCGAACAAGATCGACCCGCCGGCGACCGCGGCAACGAGCGCGAGAAACACGAGCGCGGACTTCATCCGCCCGCCGGCGAGCGAAGCGAGCGGCAGCAGCGTCAGCGGAAAGAGCAGCCCCGCCGCCAGCCAGACCAGAATGTCGCCGACGGACGCCAGCATGGCTACAGGGAGAACACGGCGCGGCGCGCCGACAGGAACGCTTCGTCCGAAATCCGGCTCCACTCCTTCACGCGGTTCAGCTCGGCCTTGTAACTCTCAAAGACGCGCCGCGTGATGTCGTCGCTCGCGGCCGCTTCCTCAAGCACGGTCTTCGACTCGCGCGCGATGGCGGTGAGGACATCGTCGGGGAATTTTCGCACATCAACGCCATGCTCTCGCACGAGCTGCTCCAGCGCGACGCCGTTGTAATGCGTGAACTCGGCGAGGCAGAGATAATTCGCGCGGTGGCTGGCGCTGGCGACAATCGCCTGTTCCTGCGGCGTCATGGCGTTCCAGACGTCGAGATTGACGCCGAGCGCGCACTGCGCCCCGGGTTCCTGAAAGCCCGGCCAGTAGTAGTGCTTCGCTTCGCGATAAAAGCCGAAGGCGAGATCGTTCCACGGGCCGACCCACTCGGCGCCGTCGATGAGGCCTGACTGAAGGCCCGCGAAAATTTCGCCGCCAGGGATGGTCACCGGCGAGGCGCCGAGGCGGCGCAGCACTTCCCCGCCGAGGCCGGGCATGCGGATCTTGAGGCCGTTGAGGTCGTCGAGGGAATCGATCGGCTTCTTGAACCAGCCCCCGAGCTGGTGGCCGGTGTTCGCCGCCGCGAAGGGTTTGATGTTGAACTTCGCGGACAGCTCGTCCCACAAGGTCTGACCGCCGCCGAACTCGGTCCAGCCGATGATCTCCGACGCCGTCATGCCGAACGGCACCGCCGTGAAGAAGGGATAGGCTTTCGACTTTCCCGCCCAATAATATTCCGCGCCATGATAAAGATCGGCCGAGCCGTTCGACACCGCGTCGAAGCTGTCGAACGCGCCGACAAGCTCTCCCGCGGAAAACACCCGCACGCGGATCGCGCCGCCGGACATTTCGGTGATGAATTGCGCGACGCGTTCCGCCGCCCTGCCAAGGCCGGGGAAATCCTTCGGCCAGGTCGTCACCATGCGCAGCTCGCGCTCGCGCATGCCGCCGGCGGCGCCGGGCAGGCCCTCGGGCATGCTGCAATCGCAGCCCGCAGCGAGCCCCGCGGCCCCGCCCGCGAGCAGGTTTCTCCGGTTGATCAAGACGGTCCGCCCCATCGGTCTTTTCGGCCGCAGAGAATGACGCGCGCCGGGCGGAATTGAAAGGCTAGGCCTGGAACCGCGCCCAGCCGTTCGGCGTCAAGCGCTCGAGCGGCTCATAGGTGCGCTTGTAGTCCATCTTCGGCGAGCCATCGACCCAATAGCCGAGATAGACGTAAGGGAGCGCGAGCTCACGCGCGAGCGCGACGTGATCGAGGATCATGTAGGTCCCGAGGCTGCGCGCGTCCTCGTCGGGTTCGAAAAACGAATAGACCATCGAGAGGCCGTCCGCGAGGCGGTCGGACAACGCGGCCGCGAGCAATGTCTGGCGCCCCGCCTCATCCGTCGTGCGATATTCGATGATGGCGGTATCGACAGCGGTCTCTTCGACCATCGAGGCATAGTCGAGCACCGTCATCTCCGCCATGCCGCCTTCCGGATGGCGCGCGTCGAGATAGCCGCGCAGCACGGAAAACTGATCCGACGTCGCCTTCGGCGCGCGAATGGTGCGCGCAAGATCGCTGTTCTTGCGCAGGATGCGCCGCCGCGCGCGCGAGGGCTCAAAGTCAGAGACGACGATGCGGACCGGCGTGCACGCCTGGCAGGCGTCGCAGGCGGGACGGTAGATGATATTCTGCGAGCGCCGGAATCCGCGCCGCGACAGCATGGAATTGAGCGTCGGCGCGTGCGGCCCGCCAAGATAGGAGAAGACCTTCCGCTCCACCCGCCCCTCAAGATAGGGGCAGGGCGAGGGCGCGGTGATGTAATACTCGCCGCCCTCGAGGCCGAATTGACGGGAGACGTCTTCCTTGCGCATCAAACCATCCTGACGCGCGAATCTTAGCGGGGCCTTACCGGATGGGCAATCGGCGATACGATCGCCATTCGCCTATTGCAGCGGGGCCGCCGGGGCGCCGATCGTCTCCGCGACGAATTTGTCGAGCTCGATCAGCGTCTGCAGGCGCGTGTCGCTGACGGACAGCCAATGATCCTCGCCCCTCAGCTTGACAAGCCGCACGGGTTTGCCTGCCTTTTTCAGCGCCGCTTCCATCTTCGAACTGTGTGCATACGGAACGACCGTGTCGTCCAGCCCGTGGATCAAAAGCACCGGCGCCTTGAAGTTCGCGGCGGCGTTGACGGGGGAGATCGCCTCGATCCTGGCTTTATCCTTGCTGCGGTCGCCGATAAGGTCGGTCCAGTATTCATAAATCGCGCTGTCGGACCCGTTTTCGCGCCTTTCCTGCGCCAGCATCATCGAGAGATCGGAGACCGGCGCGATCGCGGCGACGCACTTATAGAGGTCGGGCGTGAAAGCGCCTCCCGCGAGCGCCGCGTATCCGCCGTAGCTTGAGCCGATTATGCAAATGCGATTTGCATCCGCCCATTTGTATTTCACGAGCAAGTTGACGCCGTCGGTGACATCGTCCTGCATTTTGCCGCCCCATTCGCCGTGACCGGCCTTACGATGGTCTTCGCCGAACCCCTCAGAGCCGCGAAAATTCGGTTGTAGCACGAGGTAGCCGCGGCTGGCGAAATACTGCGCCATCCAGTCGAAGCCGACGGCGTCGTAGGTTTCAGGACCGCCGTGCGGCATGACAATTAGCGGCAGCGGCGCGCTCCCAAGCTCGGCGCCGGGAGGAAGCGTGACGATCGATGGGATTCTTCTGCCGTCGCGCGCCTTGTATTCGATCGTCGTGACAGGTCCGATGTCGTGGTCGCCGATTGAGAAATAAGCGCTCGCAAGGCGCGTCATCGTCCGCGCGCGTCGGTCAAAGAGCCAAAACGACGGCGCCCTTCGGCCAGCTTCGACCTGAAGAAGCAATTTCGAAAAATCAGCAGTCCAGTTTATCAACGTAGTGGCGCTCTCAGGATTAAGCGCCGCCACGTCCTTCATCGCCTGCGTCAGCTCTGGATCAAAAAATTCATAACTTGGATACATTCCAGAGTATCGCACGCCCGCGATCACTCTGTTTACGTCTGCGGCGATCTGTTCCACCTGTTTGTCCGGCGGAGAGAAAATCGGCGCGGACAGCTTGCCGTCAAACGACATTTTTAGAAGCTGAATGAATTGCGTCCCTCGTGGCCGCGACGTGACGATAAGGGCCGACTTATCGGCTGTGACGCCGGTCACGACGTAAGTCGGGGCGGCGGTGTTGGTTTCACGATAGACAGTCTCAAGCGCACCGTCTTTCTTCGTCAGAATTCTAAAATCGTTATCCTCATCGTTCCAATCCTCGCGAGCGAGCACAATTCCGTCCTCATCGACAAACCAGTCGATCGTGTAGTACGCGCCCCTGCTGACAACTGCGCCGCGACCCGTATCAAGATCGACTCTCAACAAATTCATGTCAGGATCAGAGGTCGCGGCGCCAATGAACGCCGGCATGAAGACTTTGTTTGTATCTTTTAGGCGGCCGACGATATTGCCGAGGCCGGTTTGAGCCGGAAACAGATCGTCCGTTCCGCGCAAGAGCGACTGCATTTTTTTGGTCGTTATGTTATAGGAAACAGCTCCCGAATGTTCCCACTTGCCGTGAAAGCCGTAAGCGCTGGTCGTTTCTGAAGCGATCAGGACAACATGGTTGTTCGAAATAAACCGGACGTCTCGCGCCTTGAAAACACCGGTGCGCGCCCCGCCGATCACCTTGCCGCCGACTTCCGAAACAACGAAATAGTCTTCGCCATCCTGCCGCGTGAGAGAGGCAAAATGCTTTCCATCGGGCGAGATTGCGACTTCCCGCACCGAAGGAAGTTCTCCATAAGCCTCGATCGGCGGCAGCGCGTCCGCCGCCGTCGATAGCGTCGCTGCTGCGCACGCAGCGGTGAGCAAGCGCTTCATTGGAGATCCCCCCCAGTATTGGCGTTTCCCAGCAACTATAGCTGAGGAGGCCATAGGCGAGAAGCCGCTGGCGAGAGAAAGCGAAGCTGTCGCAGCGGCCCTGCTTTCTCGCCTGCCGGATTGATGATAGGGGCCACGCTGGCGCGCGCTTTGCGCCTTCACGGAATTTGCATGACCGATCCCTATCGGCCCTTGAAAAACGCATTCGGGCGTTTTGCGACCGGCATCGCCATCGCGACCTGCGCCAATGCGCGCGGCGGCCACACGGCGATTACGGTCAATTCGTTCACCTCGGTGTCGCTGGAGCCGCCTTTGGTGCTCTGGTGCCTTGAGGCGAAAGCCTCGACCTTCGGCGATTTCATCGGCGCGCCGTCCTACGCGATCAGCATCTTGAACGCCGGCCAGCAGGCGCTGTCGGAGCGGTTCGCGCGGCACGAGCCCGAGCCGCTCGCGCCGCATGAGATCGAGCTCTGGCTCACCGGCGCGCCGGTGCTCGCCGAGCGGCTCGCGGGGTTCGATTGCCGCGTCGTCGACCGTCACCGGTCAGGCGACCACGTCATTCTTGTCGGCGCCGTGCTGCAGTTCGACTCGAAGGATGGCGCCCCGCTCACCTATTTCGCCAGCCGCTACGTCAAAGGTCCGGCTACGGATGAACGCTAGGAGCCATCCATGAAAGCCGCTTTTCTGGGGCTCGGCGTGATGGGCGGACCGATGGCTGGCCATCTCGCGGTGCGTGGAGGCGATCTAACCGTTTATAACCGCACCGCGGCCAAGGCGGACGCCTTCACGCGCGCAAATAAGGCGCGCCGCGCCGCGTCGCCGGCGGAGGCCGCGTCAGGGGCCGACATCGTCATCGCCTGTCTCGGCGACGATCCCGATGTTGAGGCCGTGCTCGGCGAGGTCCTGCCGGCCGCCAAAAGGGGCGCTCTCGTTGTCGATCACTCGACGACAAGCCCTGATCTTGCCCGCCGTTTGGCAACGGCGTTTGCCGGCAAAGGCGCCGCCTTCATCGACGCGCCGGTCTCTGGCGGCGAAGCGGGCGCCAGGGCAGGAAAGCTCTCGGTCATGTGTGGGGGCGACGGCGCCGCTGTCGAGCGGGCCCGTCCGGTGCTCGAAGCTTATTCGGTGCGCATCGTTCACGTTGGGCCGTCCGGTCACGGACAGCTATGCAAAGCGGTCAACCAGATCTGCATCGCCGGCCTCTTGCAGGGCCTTGCTGAGGGTGTCCACTTCGCCGCGACGGCGGGCCTCGATATTGACCGCGTCCTGGAAGCGGTCTCCGGCGGGGCCGCGCGCTCCTGGCAGATGGAGAACCGCGCCAAGACCATGGCGGAGGGGTCGTTCGACTTCGGTTTTGCCGTCGACTGGATGCGCAAGGACCTTCGCATCGCGCTCGCCGAGGCCCGCCGCTCGGGCGCGCAGCTTCCCGTCGCGGCGCTGGTGGATCAATTTTATTCGGAAATTCAGGCGATGGGCGGAGGCCGGCAGGACACCTCAAGCCTCATTCGCCGTCTGAAACGTCCGGTAAATCGCGCCTAAAAAAATCTTACCAGCCTGTCAGTTTCCGCTCGACTCAAGATGATTCGAATTGTAATTATATAACTTATCAAGGCGCTGGGGCGAGGCGCTTCGGGGCGGCGACCGGTGTCACATCGGTCTCCGGGGTGGTTTGAAAAGGGCGCAAACAGACATGGTATCGATCGCAGCGACGGTCGGCTTGGTGAGCTTGGGGCTCCTCCTTGTCGCTGTCATTGGGTTACTTCGCCAGTTGGGGGCGGGCGAGGCGGCGAAGGGACTTCTGTACCTTACGGGCGCCGTGTTTCTCATCGTGATCGCTTCAACCTACGTGCCGGCGTTGATTTCAGGCATCTAGGCGGCGGTCGTCGTCGGAAAACGGGCGATTGAAGCGCCGCGGATGGTCTCCATCCGCGGCGTTTTTGCGCTGCGCGCCACGATTGCGGGTCTCGCCGGCGCGGCGATAATCGATGTGGCAGTTCTCAAATTCCCTCGCATCACGGAGCGCTCAATGCCCGCCATCCAGACCGCGACGCCCGCCTGGAAGACAGACGACCTTTTCCTGTTCGAGGAGGAAGCCGCGAAATTCTTCAGCCGCGAGCTTTACCCGCATGTCGAGAAATGGCGCGATCAGGGGAAGGTTGATCGCTGGGCCTGGGAAAAGGCCGGCGAGGCGGGGTTCCTCTGCGCGTCAATGCCGGAGGAATGGGGCGGCGCCGGCGGCACCTTCGCGCATGAACAGGTGTTGATCGAACAGCAGGTCAGGGCCGGCGTCGAGGGCTTCGGCATGGGCCTTCATAACTGCATCGTCGCGCCCTACATCCTTCATTACGGCACCGACGAGCAGAAGAAGCGCTGGCTGCCGCGTATGGCGACGGGCGAGCTGATCGGCGCCATCGCGATGACGGAGCCGGGAACGGGCTCCGATTTGCAGGCCGTGCGCTCGACGGCGGTGAAGGACGGCAACCAATATGTCGTCAACGGCTCAAAAACCTTCATCACCAACGGCCAGTCGGCGAACCTCATCATTGTCGTCGCCAAAACCGACCCCGGTGAAAAGGCCAAGGGGGTTTCATTGATGGTTGTTGAGACCGACGAGGTCGAAGGCTTCCGCCGCGGCCGCAACCTCAAAAAACTCGGGAACAAGGCGCAGGATACATCGGAGCTTTTCTTCGACGAGGTTCGCATCCCGCGGACAAACCTTCTCGGTACGGAGGAAGGGCAGGGCTTTTTCCAGTTGATGGAGCAATTGCCGCAGGAGCGTCACCAGATCGCCTGCATCGCGATCGCCGCGATCGAGCGCGCGCTGGAGCTGACGATCGCCTACACGAAGGAGCGCCACGCCTTCGGCCGCCCGATCTTCAATTTCCAGAACACCCAGTTCAAGCTGGCCGAGGCGAAAGCGAAGGCCACGATGGCGAAGGTCTTCGTCGATCACTGCACGGGGCTTCTTCTCGAAAAGAAGCTCGACGCCGCGACCGCCTCGATGGGCAAGATGCTGCTGACCGATCTTGAGAACGAGATCATCGACGAGTGCCTGCAGCTTTTCGGCGGCTACGGCTACATGGATGAATATCCGATCAGCCGCATGTACGCAGACGCGCGCGTGCAGCGCATATATGGCGGCACGAACGAGATAATGAAGCTCTTGATAGCGCGGTCGATCTAGATGGACGTCAAGGGCAAATGCATCTGGGTCACGGGCGCTTCCTCCGGCATCGGCGAGGCGCTGGCGCAGGGTCTCGCGAAACGCGGAGCCAGGATCATCTTGTCTGGCCGGCGCGTTGACGCGCTCGAACGCGCCGCCAGGCGCCTTGAAGCCGAAACGCTCATCCTGCCGTTCGAGGCGACGGACTATGGCGCCTTGCCCGCGGTCGTCGCCAAGGCGGAAACGTGGAAGAAAGGCGTAGACCTTCTCATCAACAATGCGGGCGTCAGTCAGCGCAGCCTCGCGCTCGATACCTCGTTCGAAGTCTACCGCACGCTGATGGAGGTCGATTTCTTCGCGCCCGTGCGCCTGACGCAGCTGGTGCTGCCGGGCATGGTCGCGCGGAAGTCGGGCGCGATCGCCATTGTCAGTTCCGTCGCCGGAAAGGTCGGCGCGCCGATCCGGACCGGCTATTGCGCGGCCAAGCACGCTGTCGTTGGATACTTCGAGGCGCTGCGCGCGGAGGTTGAGATCGCCTACGGGATTAACGTTCATGTCATCCTGCCGGGTTCAGTGAAGACCGGCGTCTCCGTGAATTCGCTGACCGGCGATGGAACGCGGCGGGGCAAGAATGACGTCAATATCGAGAACGGCATGGAGCCGGAGCGTGCTGCTGACATCATTCTCGACGGAATCGCCGCCGGCGCGCGCGATATTCCCGTCGCCGAAGGAATGGAGCTGATGGCCCTGCAGCTGCGCGCGCAAAATCCGGAAGCGCTTTACGGCTTCACGGCGCAGGAAGGCGCGCGCCTTGCGGAGGCCCGGGAGCGCGGCGAGGCGGTCGATCCGGGCCGGGTCAATCAGTAGCGCTCAGAGCGCGAACGCTATCGCGAACAGGGCTGCGTGATTGCTCGCATCCTCGGCGTCGGCTCGCCGGATGTGGTTGAACATGTAGCCGCCTTCAACGCGCAGCCGCTTGTTCGGGTGAATGCCGACGCCAGCAAAGCTGCGCGACTGATCATAGCCGCTGAGTGCGCCCCAATCGGTCGCGTTGAAGCCGACGAAAACCTCGTTCCACACGATCGCCGACAGCGCCGAGCTGTCAAAGCGCCGGTCATACCGCAGGAATTGCCGCACGCGGTGGCCGGTATCGTCGCCGAGATTGACGTTGCGCTGCTCAAGCCGCGTCCGGCCGGTGATCCGCCCTCCGAACAGTTCAGCAACCGGATAGGTCGCCTGTTGCCAGAAACGGTTTTCTTCGAGGTCCGGCGCGTTCTCGCGCCGCGCGACCACGCGGGCGTAGCCGGCCCAGAGCGACAAATCGTCGGCGACCTTCCAGCCGACGCCGGGTCTCAGAATCGTCACGCCGAGATCGCCGGCGTCGTCGCGAAAACGCGCGTGTCCGTCGAACCAGAGGAGAAAGCTCCCGTTGTCGCTAACCGGGCCATTGGCGAGCATCGCCGTCCATAGCTGCGCATCACTTTCGGCGGACCCCGGACTTGCGGCAAGCGCGATCGCGAGGGCGGCGGCGCCAAGGATCTTTTCTTTCATGGCAAGGGACTCCAAGCTTGTTGAACCGGCGTCAATCGATCAATGCGCCAATTTGGAGGTTTCCGCGATGAGATCAACAACCTTCGTCGCCGTCCTTGCCGCAGGCCTTGCGTCAAGCGCGGGCGCCGAATCTCCGGCGACAGAGTCGACGCGTGCAGCAAATGAGGCTGCTGCGCGATCCCTGCCCGTGGACGCAGAGGATGAGGATTTCGCCGCGAGGGGCTTCATCGCGGCGTGGGGCGACGAAGCGATCAGGGACGGCGCGGGCGCGATTGTCTCGGATCTCGCCGCGTATGAGTTTTTGAACGGCGCGCCGCCGGCGACGGTTAACCCCAGCCTCTGGCGGCACGCAAAACTAATTAGCCGGCACGGCCTCTTCAAGGCGCATGAGCGCGTCTATCAGGTGCGCGGATTTGACGTGTCAAACATGTCGATCATCGTCGGCGACAGCGGTTTCATCCTTGTCGATCCGCTGACAAGCGTCGAGGCGGCGCGCGCCGCGCTGGCGCTGGCG
>FSSH01001718.1_pt1 | contig 17664 bp, 18 predicted proteins | sample 1166101 | NCBI WGS metagenome assembly FSSH01 (sample SAMEA32972668, study PRJEB13176) | freshwater metagenome | biome: Drinking water system; feature: Biomass in drinking water that filtered by 0.45 um membrane; material: drinking water | place: USA | collected 2012-12-20 | depth 0 m | reverse complement strand
TTCTTTCATGGTTACTACCGGCTGTAAAGTTGCATGATTAATGAGACAAAATCGCAAGATTAATGAGACACTTTTTTTATTTTTCTACTTTGTCCACTGAGTTTATGTATCTAAGGTTAGGGCTTTTTGGGTCGCCTGTGGATATCTTTATTTTTTTGCTGTGTATAAGTGCCTTATGCTTCTGTTTTTGTTATAGTTTTAAGAATATAATTTTGTTTTTGTTATTACCCAGCACTTTTATGACTGGTATTGCGCAAATATCAATAATTTTAGCGCTGATAATAATCCAAATTAATCATAGTTAGTTTCGGCGCAATCTATATAACACATCACCCTAATATTATTAGACGCTGCGCCTGTGAAGGTGACAGCTAAAGATGAAAGCGTGTTATTCACACCTAACGTTAACGTCCATCCAGGGGTGTTAGATATAACATCAACCAAACTTCCGCTTAGGGTCACTGTGGCCGATGTGGTTCTAGTTATTAGCCCTTGAATTTTCCATGCCGCAACGGTTGTAGTATTTTGCCTTTTCGCAACCACAACGCCTGTAAATGCAATAGCCCCGTTAGAAGGTAAGGCTATAACATTAGAAGCTGATGGGGTCCCGTTATCCGCCGTAAGAACTTTGGCGGTAGCGGTTGTGGTAACCCCTTGCAGAATAACCCTTCTCCATTGAAAAACTCCAAACCCTGTGCCTGCGCTATCCCCCCCAAAAAGTAAAGTATTTTTACATCCCCAATCTAAACCGTAAGCGCCAAAACCCACAGAGTTTTCTGCACTTAAATTTGTATTATTGCCAAAACCTACACTATACGCTCCGTTTGCAGTCACAGTATTTCCGTGCGCTAAGGCAAAAGCATTACCCGCCTGAGTTCCTATGCCGTTTAATACTATTGAATTTCCACCTAATGCGTAGTTACCCGAACCGTTTAATATAGTTCCCGAGCTTGCAGATGCAGTGTTGTCAGAACCATTTAAAATTACACCGCCGTTTCCACTAGCGACTTGTGAGGCCGCAGATCGTTGCCTTTGAAAGTCGATCGCATAAGTCCCCCTTTTATTACCTCCTGAAACGGCATTGTCTGGAATATCAGCTAAAACAGATCCAGAACCTTTAGCCAAAATACCGAAATCAACGTCAGAAGCCCCATTGCTAGGGGTAAGATACACTACTGGAACTGTAGTATTAGGTGAAGTAGAATCTACACCTTCTGTAAAGTTAGTTAAACCAGCACCGCCGCCCGATGGGCCAGTCGCGCCTGTAGGCCCAGATGCACCTGTTGCACCTGTTGCACCTGTTGCGCCCGTCGCCCCGGTAACCCCAGTGTAATTAGGAATGTTTAAATTAACGCCATCAAAAGAAGCGGGCCCGCTGCTGCCGGTTGTAGTAAGGTTAATTTCTTGTTGAAGACCAACTAAATCATCGGTAATGGCTTTAATGCCGCCGTTTTCAGTAATAACAAACGAATAAGCCACCAAGTCGGCCATATCCTGATAGCCTTGACCGTAAACGTTGTAGCCTTGAAACTTAAAATAAATCGTGTTCCCGACGTGGTTTTGGTTGAAGCGATATTTAAAAACCTTGTCGTCAATCAAAACGAACGGTTCGCCGATCGATGCACCGGCTGTTGAGCCGTAAAGCGCCCGCTTTAAATAGGAAAGATCGTATTCATCCGGACCGGTTAACGTGGCGTCGCGGTAAGCCAAAAACTCGCCGCCCACATAGCATAACGAATCTAAAGCATTAACCGATTGCATATCGACACTTTCAATAATGCCGCCAGACATAGATAAATCGACACTTAAAGTATTAACCGTATCGGTGCCGGATGCCGAAGGCAAAGCCGCCGTTAAAACACCCTGAATAGAATTGGCCGGTAACGGCGAAAGCTCGTAATAAGTAACGCCATCGTTAGAGGTCCAGACCATACACCCGCCGTAATTTTCGTCGGGGGATGACACGGCCATCCATATTTCACCGCTGGAAACCGTCCGAGGGGAAGGGGCAATAAAAACAACCGGAGTATTAACCAAAGCCGGGATAACTTCAGTATCAACGGTGCTTCCCAAATCATCTTGGGTATCATATCTACCCACTGTAAACCCCCAACGGTGCTTCCTCAACTGTTATGCGAATAGTCCCGCCTTCTTGCCCTTTAAGCTCGTCGTCTTCAATAGAAATGATCCGGCATCGGGTATTAACCAAACCCAAATAAGCATCGTTAACATAAACATAATCCATCGGCTCTAACAGATCGGCGTTCCAATCGGTTGATATCGCGTAAGTATTGCGAATATTAAGATTCTTAGACAACTCGGTAAGAGCAACAATAATGCCAATAGACGGTAAACAGATCGATTCAATAGTCACCTTGTCGGCCTCGCGCAAGCCTTCAAGCCTGATAGATGACTCGTCTCGCACGGTAATCGGATGCTTGTTATATTCCTTATTCCGGTTCAAACATTCCAGGATCATCTTATTATGGCAATCCGCCGGGTTTTTGCGCTCCGGTTTAATCAATTGATCCATATTATCATCGTTAAAAACATAACGAATAACGGTATCCGGCGTGTAAGAACCGAAAGAATTGCTGAATGCTTGATCGGAAAAACACTTAAACTTTAAAACGCCCTCGCTCCAAATAACGGCGCTGTTGGCCACTAACAACCACTCTTTGATCCATTCGTGCGCCGCTTTCTTTTCGCTTAAAACCGGGCTAATCAGCAAGCCGCGAGCAACACAATAATCATGCGTTTGATCGAAATCAAATGTAAATTCGTAGCGTGTCGGGTCGATAGCGCCGTAATTCTCATTAGTAATAAAATCAAGAATAACGTCTTTAACATGCGCATCAATCAAGTTTTGTGCGCCTGGCGTACTCGATAACTGACGACCGCTGACTTCAATAGAATGATTACCCAGCGAAGCACCATCCGTCAGCCGATAAGCATCATCGGCAACTAAAGCGGTACCTCGATAAGCCAGTGCCTGCGTTGGGTAAACAACATCTAAATAAGGCAACACAGCTTGCCCAACATAATCGCCAAGCCTGTGTTTTGTAAACGGATCGGGGGTTGTTGTTGCAAACTTGCTTTTATCGCGCCAAGCCTGCCCCCACGCTTTAATAGGTCCCTCGCAAACTAAAAAAAGGACGTCTGCAAAATACTTATAACTTTTACCGGAACCGCCACCAAAGCCTTTGCCGCCCGCTTTTTGCTTAACAGCGCGAAAGCCTGCCGTCAAAGCCAAAACAGGCGTAACTCGATTAGTGCCATAAGCAATAGTGCGAGCACCGCCGTAACCATGCTGCTGAAATTGTATGCCGGAAAGCCGGTTGTCTTGTTGGCTGCCGCCGCCGAATAAACCCATTAGCGATTGAACCTCGAAAGAAAAATAACAGCACGCCCGGACAACTTAGAATTATCCGCTTCGGCAGGAATAACGCAGTCCGCCACGGTGTCGGCATGAATAACCAGCGGCCAATCAACAACAATTCCGGCATGACTGTAAGTGCGGCCAACTTTCCACACCGCCACATCCCCGGGCAGCGGGGCAGGAACAGCATTTAAACCTATTAAACCGGCCCATCGCAGCATTTCCTCATCATTCTTGTGCAGCATCCATTGCCGCGAATAAGAAGGAACATCGAGGGGATCGACCAAACCACAGTCCCGGTAAACACAATAAACCAGCTTGCCGCAATCGACGCCCGCGCCTTTAACTTCAGCCTCATGACGCCACGGCGTGCCGATCCAGGTTTTTGCCTCCTTAATAATGGCTTGCCTAATGGCTGCATTATCATCTAATGGCGGCATCATACAGACTGCTCCGGTGTTGGAAAGAATGGCTGCCCACCGAAATTAATCTTATTGTTAAAAACGTCATTGCAGGTAACAAGCCGTCCGTCGCACCCGGGGACGATCTTAAAAGTATCGCCAATTTCGGGAATAAAAGGCAAAGGATTAGACAAAAACACAACGCCGACGGTGTAATTCTTAACCGACCTTGAAAAGCCATCATTATTGCCTGACGTAAAAACAATTTCGCCCAGGTCGAAAAAGTCGTTCGCTTGAGTTAAACCGCACTGAATAACGGATAAGGTTGATCCAGAAGCAACCGAGCTGGAATGCTCAAAAGCCGTTTTTGAGAGCAGACACCCGGGGCCGAATAAGGTATGCCTGCAACCAGGCTGCCAAATCAAACGCGGCATTTCTACGTCCAACATCATTTTGGGATCGCTAATCTTAATAGTGGAACTCACCCGATCGGATGATGCGTTGCTGATAAAGCCCTCAAACAAGTGGACCACGTAAGCAAATCGCGCCCGATAAATAACGACCACGGCATTATCGAAAGCCCCGCGATTAATAAATTGCGCCAAGGATTCGCCGCCGATAAAAACTTCAATATCCTTAGGGTAGAGCGTTACCTCGCATTCTTGCACCGGCAACCCCGCATCGGCAATAGAGCTGATAATCGTTCCGCGCTCCATCGTAATAACGTCCGCCAAGAAAGTATGCCCACCCCACACCACATCGGATTGGCCGGTGGTATAACGCAATATCGTGCCGCTTTTAAGCCTGATTTCGTAAAGTTCGCAGATAACGCCATCGGGCAACGAAGCAACGCCTGCCAAAGCCGTTTTCATATCAAAGCCCCCGGTGATCCAACAAACTCAATCTCTTTCGACTCAAATAACCCTTGCGCAATCTCGTCGATATCGTAACCGTCGTTTGTAAAACGCACCCGGTAATAAAAGTTAAACGTCGCTCTAATATCAACGCCGGATCCCGGGGCAACGACAAACTGCAACAAACCCTCGTCGGAGACCGTATAATCGCCCCCCTCCGTTTGCTTAACACCGTCTAAATAGATATAAGGTGAAATGTCGGCTTCATCTTCAGGGTTAACAACCCGATTTATATTTTTAACCGGCTCGATAAATCCGCCGAAATTACGCATAAGCTGCCAATCGGTACGGGATCCGTTACCGGTACCGACAAAGCGATTTAAAACGTAATTATCGACCGGGTCGTCAAACAAAAACCCTTTGCCCATCCCCAAATGCCTGAGAATAAAACTCAGTAGTTCCACCATTTGCTGGTCTTCTTCGTCCTCAACCAAAAACTCGAAAGACAATAAAAACTTTGTTTTAGGGTATTGGCGCAAACTGGCCCGGCTTTCCTTACCGGAAACCGCATCAAAGACTTGGGTTTTAAATTCGGCGCGGCGCTTAACAGAATATTCCAGCCCATCTAAAACCGGGAAAACCTCAAAACTCATCGTTTGCTCCCTTTGTTAAATTTACGGTGTTCTCCCCGTAGAATTTTTGCGACCGCCGGACCCTTGTTCGATAGATATTGCTCGAAAGAGCGCGAATCCATCGCATGAATATGAAAGTTATCGCCACCGGATCGCCCGCCGCTGCTTGCCGAGGCTACCGATGACTGCTCGGTCTCAAAGCGTTGCTTAGCCAAACTAGCCGCTTTATTTTCGCTGCCGGTAACAATATTGCTGGCAACGGCAGGGACGGACAACGAACGGGGTATGCTGTTATTGGCGATCAAATCGTTAAAAGCCTGAATGGCCGCAGGCGGCGCGGTTAAACTGCCAGTCGTACCGTTTTCATCCCCAACCGCCACGTTATTAACGATCTGCACCACCTTACGGAAATTATCGGCGACCCCGGCTGGCAAAACAGATTCGCGTTTATGCAGAAAATAAGGGGCATTATCGCTGCCGACTTCCATTTCGCCGCCTTTCGCAAAGCTGGCCATCGCACCGAAAGCCATGACCCCGGCAAAGGTCGCTGCCGCTGCGACCGGGGCCAATATCCAACCGACATAAGGAATTGACGCCACGGACGCATAAGTTGCTGCCGCCGCTGTTACGGCATAGTTCAGCATCTTAGACATCGTGGTTTCAGCGGTGGCTTGCTTGCTGATTTTTTCAGACGTAACGGTTGAGACGGTACGGGTTGCATCACCCGCCACTTGCGCGCCGGTTTGAATCGCTTCGCTGCCAACCTTGACAGAGGCTTTCGCCGCCTCTTTCGTGCCGAAGCCTAATAAATCCCACGCCCAAAAAGCCGCGAGCTTAATCTTTTGCCCAACCAGCAGGAGGTTATCAAAAGCGGACCCGGCTAATTTAATCGCGCGTTTTTTAGCCGCTAAAGCGGTTTCACCTAAAACTTCCCACGCCCATTGCACAGACATCCGAATGCGCTTACCGGCATTCAGCGCCATATCAAACAAGCTGCTAGAGCTTTTAATCGTGCGTTTCTTGGCTTCGGTGGCGGCAGTACCGGCGACTTCCGTATTCCAGCCTAAAATATCCATCGCTTTGCGTTTGGCAAACATTAACGTTGCCCAAATAAGGTCGCCTTCCTTTAATGCTTGCTCTTCCGCCAAATTAAGCGCCAAACCAGCTTTTTGCCACGCCCATTGCGACATTTGCAAGGCTCTTTGCTTAATAAACGTCGCGGCATAGCTGGTTAAAATAGAATTGGCGGCATTTCTTACGGCGTCTTTAATTGTTTGCTGGCCGGTTAACACACCGTTCGTCATTTGCGAGACGGCGCTTTCAAACGGCGCGACCGCCCCCTCGAAAACGGCTTGTTTATCTTTGGCTAAATCGTCCTCTATTTTCTTGCGCCTGGCGGCGGCATCCCGCTCGGCTTGCTCTTTGGCGTGCAGGTTTTGCAATAAAGCCAGCTCATCGTTTTTAAGCAATTTGCGCTTATCGTCCAGCAGCTTTTCTTCGATCGCTAAACGTTCATCGGCAAAGCCTTTTTGCTTTTCCAGCAGTTCGGCTTGGGTAATAGCGCCTAAATCAAGGTCGAGTTGGGCCGCTTGCTCCCTAACGGCTAAAGCATCCAGCGCCGCATTGTATTCGGCCTGGCTGTTTTCGGCATGGATGGCTTTTTGCTCTTCAGCGGCTTGGCGGGTTATCGCTAATTCTTCGGTCGATTGCTCGGTGCGGTCGTTATTGGCGGAAATTCCCAACAACTTCATTTTGGCATTGAAATCGGCCGTTTCGGCTAAGCGCTCAGTCTTTAAAGCTTTAACGCTTTCGTTGCTGGCTTGTTGGTTGCCGCCTGCTCCTGTCGATCCTGACAGACTGAGTTTGAATGCCGTCTCGTTATCCGCTCCGCCTGCTTTCGCTTGCTGGAATTGGCTGCGGGCAGCAACTAAAGCGGACTCGACCTGGGCAGCGGAAATAGATGCTGTATTACCGCCTTTACCGTCATAAAAGCTTTTACCGGTGTCCGGATTAGCAATTGAGGCGAATTCTTGCGATAAATTACGGATGGTCCCGTTAACATTATCGGTACCGCCGGTAATAAACTGCTTAACGGATGGCCGCTTGGCATCCAGCAGATACTCGGTGAAAATCTTTTCTTGAGTGGCGGCGTCGAACTTGGTATCGGCAGACAGCCTTAAATTAGAAACCGCTTCTTTTAACGTGCTGGCAATGACCTGATATTTGCCGACCGCACCTAATCTATCCTCATTGGTAATCGATAAGGCTTGCCGCGACATAATTTCGCCAATCGTCAAGGCGGTTAAATCTTCCTTACGCGTAGCCGGTAAAATCTTATTGCCGCTCGTGCCTCGGTTAAAGGCATTGTAAGCATCGCCGCTACTTTCACCGCCCGCAATCAATCCGGCTAACGAAGCCTTAGACGGCCTAGGGGCAACAATCGCCGCTTGCTCCGCCTTAATCTTTTCATCAATCGCCTTCAGATTAAGATCATGCGCTTTTTGCAGATACTCCGCTTCTACCTTAAGCTTTTGGTCGTCGAGCGCCTTTTTTAAATCCAAGCTGCGCGTGTTAAATTCCTGCTCATTTAACGCCAATTTCTTTAGCGCCAGCTCGTCGGCCTTAAACTTGGATTCAGCTAAAGCCAGATCGATGTCATGCTTATTTTTAGCGGCTTCTTGTTCCGCCTTGATGGCGGACAGTGAAGAATCCAGCTTTGCTTTAACCAGCTTTTCATGTGTTTTAGGATCGTCGCCGGCGGCATTGTTTGTGGTGTCGCCGCCGATCCTAAACTTAGCTAAAGCATCCTGCTTTTGCTTATGGGCTTCGGTTTCGCGTTCCAGCGATTTAGCAATAGCGTCGAAAGCAGACAGCGTTTCGTCATTCGCTTTTTTCTGAACGTTATGCTCGTCGATAATCGCGGAAATACTCTCTTCGCGGGCTTTATTGATAACATCAATTTGTTCTTGCTGCGCCTCAAAGGGTTTGCGCATGGAGTTACGGCTGCCGTCCAGTGTAACCAGCAACTTATCCCACCACGACGCCGCCTCAACGGTTGCGATCTGAATAAATGACCGCGTGTTATTAAGCCACGCTTGAAATTCAGATGTTAATTTACGGGCAACGCTAGTGCCTTTATCGTCCCATTTACCGAACGACGAAACCACGATTTCGGTGACTAAAGCCATTGTCTTGCTAATGTCGCTAGCAAAACCATCGAACGCAGTGGTAATCGTAGAAATTCCGGCCTGAATGACACCGGACGAAATGATTTTACTTAAACCGTCGAACGCATCGCTGGCCCGCCGCGCAAAACCGGCAACAATATCATCAAACCCGCTGCTGGTAATCGTAACCAACAAATTACGCCAACTGTCGCCAAGGTTAGATAATGCGCCGTCTAAGGTTTTAGCTCGATCTGCCATCGCTCCGGCAAAGTTATTTTTGCCGATGCTGATTAAGTAGTTTTCGATCTCTCTGGCATTGTTGCCGACCGTTGTTTTAATGCCTTGAAAGGTAAACTCAATATCGTCGCCTTGTTTACTGGCCCTAATACCAAATTCTTTCAGCCTTTCAAACTCGCCGGTTGTCGCATCGGCAACGGCCTCAACCATTTGATTAAGGTTTTTACCCAGCGCTGACGCCGTATTCCCATAACTTTCTAAAGCAGCTTCGGACGGATCAAGACCGAAGTTAACCAATTTAATAAAAGCATTAGTAACCTGCTCGACATCGAAAGGCGTTCTAGCCGCAAACGCCTTAATAATCGGCATCGCTTCATCTTGCAGCCCTTTGGTCGCCGTTTTGATGCTGGCTTCAAGAATTTGAAACTGCCGCGTAATCCCCAGGGTTGCCGATATTGCTGCGCCGCCCAAAATAGCCGTAATAGCGCCGGGTAATGACATGACTCCCGCCAATACCGAATTAACCGTAAACCGGGTCGTATCCGCAAGCTTTCCCATCATGCCGTTAACATGCGAAACCGTGCCGTTAATAGCCGATTTAAAGCCGTCGGTTATGGCTGTAATAACAACCTTTAAACTTAAATCCCTCATTCTGCGGCCCTCTGCTGATTCAACTGTTTAGCCTTGTGCAACATGGCCGATAACAAAGCGTCGCCCGCATCTTCTTTGCGGGAATTAACACCTAAAAAGGCCGCCACCATTTGATGCACGGGCGGATTGTCTTTGATGTAGTCGCCGTATTCTTTTAATCGGCTTAGCGTCATGTGGTTATCGATATAGTCGTAATCCCAACCGAAACAAGACGACAAATGCGCGTAAATACGCCCCCAGTTATCGCTCGACGCACTTATTTTTTTAACGGATTCGTCTTTATCAACGCCATAAAGCGTAGGCAGCGCATTGAAAAGCGCCTGCCATTCGGAAGGGGAAATACGGTTTAACTTGATGGGCTTGCCGATCAGCGCAAAGATTAAGCTATGCAGCGCTTCTGCCTTGGCTGGATCCGGTGACGCATGATTGGCCAGCACGTTGTAAGCCTTGCCGATAGCGCGGAGCTGCCTGAAAACCAGCTCGTTGATAAGGTATGTCTTGCGGTTGAGTATTATCTTTGCCATGCGGCATCATAAGCCGCAGACGAAAAAAAACCCCGATGGAACAGGTTCCGCCGGGGTTAAAAAATGCCTCCGAGGAGTTTAAGGCATTTGTCTGCTAAGGCGCAGGATCTAAACGTCTTCCGTCACACAACGCATTTGAGCTATCGCGACGGGCGTTTATACAATGGTCGGCGAAGGCTTTATGAACTTCCGGTTTCCATCCATAGCTTTCTGGCGATGACACAACAATAGGATGTGAAGCTTACCCCTTAAGTTATTTTAATTTGCCTGTATTTCCCGATATATCAACAGGTACATATTTAGCTACTATATCCATCCGGCCTTCATTAGCTGCCTGCAGGATAACTTTGGTCGTTAACTCGGAGACGGTGGCTAAAGGTGCTTGCAATAGTCTTCTTCCATCGCACAACGCATTGGAGCTGTCCCTACGTTGGTTGATACAATGCTCGGTGAATGCCAAATGCTCCTCTGGTCCCCATGCGTTTACCCAGTCGATATGACCAGACAGACCACCGTTATACCCATTTTTGATGTAATTATCACTAGATAACATCCAATTCAAAGTGCCGGAAGGTTTGGTTACTGGAACTTTCCAGCCGTAGCTTTCTGGTGACGACACAACTATAGGATGTGAAGCAGGGCACTGTAAATTCGGTCCCGGTAGAGGCATAGCCATATGACTAAAATGGTCTGCTGAATCAAGGTTTGCACCATCCCAACAATGGGGTGATTTAATAAAAATGTTAACAGTGCCGCCTTGACCGCAAGGGGGAATGGTAGCCTGTTGGGTGGCTGAGTTGGTCCCATTCGCCTCAGTACATCCGAAAACCATCCGAGGCATTGGGCCATTTAAGGCTGCCCCGGTCGAATAGACTGTAGAGTTACTCGCTTGCCCAGAGACAAAACGCAAACCAAGCGGAGGCACTACGACTTTTTTACCGTTAGATTCTAGCCAATCGAGCAAAGCAGGGGCTATCTTATAATAGGCAGTGAGTTCGCTATAGGGCTGCACACTACCGTCACTAATGTCGACCATAGCTGGCGCCCAGTAAGCACTGCAATTCACAGCCCCACCTCGGTTCGTGCTGACACAGTTCTGCAAGAGCTGGGTTAAGTCCTTCCTCGCGTTAGTGATAACCTCCTTGTTGCCCCAGTTCCAGTGCGGGTGAGTACAGTTTTTGCAGTTTGGATTTACTACGGTATCGTTCTGGCTGATACCGGCTGATAGCATAAAGAAACGAGCAAGGCCACCTCGGTTCGCGGAAAATGGGGGCAGTGGGTTACCGTTACTGACAAGTTTAGAGGAAGTTCCAGGCGAAAAGTTGGTGGGGTATGTAGATATATCGACATTGGGCTGTTCGGTGCCCGGTGTGTAACCGTAATCGCCGGTATTTAAAGCGAAAGCCAGGCCGGTAAAAACAATGGCTAATAGCAAAATAGAAAAAGCAAAGGTTCTTTTTAACATAGGTTCTCCAAAAATAACCCGGCAGCGAACGCCACCGGGTAAAACAGTTTTTTTACGACAATGGCGTCATGCTTAAAGAACCGTAGGTTTTCACTTTACGCGGGGAAAACACTTCAAACTCAAATTTAACCATCGAAATATCATCGTTCTTAGTGCCCATCGACATCGATTTGCACTTGGCTTTTGCATACTTAAAGTGGAATTGCTGACCTTCGTACTCGCCGCTGACATCAATCGCGACAATCGCCCCGTTACCCATCTTCTTGTTGTTAAAGTCGACGCTAACACCGGTAGCGGTTTCTGTTTCGTAGTCGATGAAAACAGTTTCGCCGAATCGTGAAGTGCCGAAATAATAAGTGCCGTCAAGACCGAAAGCGTATTGATTAGCCGCAAGTGCTAACGGAGTCACCAAGGCAACCCGCTGCAACGGCATGCCGTCGGCATCGGTAACGCCTTTATCGTCAACAAACGTGCCGAGCGATGGCTTAACCGTTAAAAATAAAAAGTCGGTTAAATATTTAACGGTAACTGAAGCCCCGGCATCCGCTGCGACGAAGGTATACACCCCGCCAGCATCCTGATCGTATTGACCGGCCGTCATCGGTGTGGCTGTTTTCGTTAACGCATCGCCGATCGCCAAGCTGCCAATCGTACCGGACAAAACTGTCACACCTTGGTCATTGGTAAAGCTTGCCGCCCCCGGAGGATTTAAGATGGCGTTATAACCGGTAGCAGGCAAAGTCGCCACCACTGAAGTCATCACTATGCCGTCGGTTCTATGGGTAATATCACGCGTTTCCAGCACCGTCGCCAGCACGCCCGCATGCAGAATTAAAACCCCGTTATCTTGCCAGATGTACGAGTTAGCGTTGATCGTGGTGTTCAAAAAGCCGTTTTGACGAGTCAAGCCAGCGCCGGAAATAGACGTATACCCTGTAAACAGCATCATGTTTACCGTTCTACGTGCCGGAATTTTAAGCGTGGAAACCACCGTGGTTCCAATTGACCCGCCCGCCGTCGTCCTATCTAAACAAATCCAGGTGATTTTTGTTTCCTTGCCGACATCCGCCGCCGCAAATTCATAGCGTCCCGCTGTCACGCGATATTTGCCAGAAACCAAAACGGCATCTGGATTTGTTTCAACCGTCGCGGCCACATGGCTTGCGCCCTGCTTAATAGTTAACGAGGTATTCGCTACCCAACGGCCTAAATGAATCGTTCTAACGTTTTGAATTTTTACTGGCGCCGTGTAGAAATCAGGAAGGGCCGTACCGTTTTCGTCATGATTAATAACCAACGATCCGGCGCGGGTTTCGCCGCCGAAAAACATAGCATTCAGCGCTTGGGCGTGGCTTTCCAGCACCTCAAAGCTAAGCGATACGGTTTTTTTGCCGTTAGCGGCCACCAGCGCCATTTCGTTTTGCCCGTGAGCGGTTTTTTGGTCGATCTTTTGGTCGGACGATACGTTTTGAATGGTATCGAGACCGAAGTTTTGCGAAACCGCCAAGGCTTTGCCGTCGGCGTCGTGGGTCTGTTTAATGTGCACCATGGATGCCATCGACAGAATCATAGGGACTAAATTGGTCATGGAAACTCCTTAGCAGGTTAAAAAATGATTAAGCCTTTTTAGGCTTGGTGTCGACCGGCGCTTTAGATGATTGGTCTTCGGCTTGCTCAACAATGGAAGTGCTTTCTTCTGTCGGCCGTAAACGCTCAAGCTCCGCTAAATGGCCGTCGGCCAAAATAAATCCGTTCGCCCAAACTTTGGAAGTCACCTGGCCGTCGGGGATGTCGATAACACCGTTATCGTCGGCATGGTAGGTAACGCCGCCTAGTTCGAGCTGGGGCTCGTCTCTTTTATAAACTTTCATATGGTTGCCTGTTTAGGTGGGATAACTCTAAGACTTAAACTTTCGTGCGCCGAAAAGATATAGCCGAAATGTAATAACTGATTATTAAAGCTAAGTAAGCGTCCGGATCGGTAGGCAACGGGATAAGACATCGTTTCATCTTTCCAGCCGCATAACGCCTGCATAATGTCCAAACGCACAGGCTTAAGGGCTTTGTGCGCCGCCTCGCCCGTAGCATCGGCCACATTCTTAACAACGGCTACAATACCAACGGTATAGGTAATATCGTCACTGTAGCGCTTGCCGACAGACGGTTGATCTTTTGCCTGCTCCGTTAACGGAACCACATAGGCCCTTGGCGTTAACGCCGCCTCGGTTTTCCCGATAACCGCAAATTCCGCAGCACCAAAAACACGACCACAAAAAACGGGGCTTTCTTCTTTAAGCCGACCTATCCAGTTTTCAATAATCAAAACGAATTTTCCCGGCTAAACACGCTGCCGCTGTTGGTCATTTGCGCACCGCCAACCACGGTTGAAGACTGCTCGGTGCCGCCGGTGTTTTGCAGATCGATCTTGCCCTGGGCGATCTGCTCAAGATACTTAATAGCTTGGTCGTAACGTTGCTTAACCACGTCGGGCACGCCGTTGGTGTACAAAAAATAACGGGCAATATCGCAGGCTAAATCGGTCACCAGATCAACCGCCACCGGTAACGTCGCAAAACGCCCCAGGTAACGGTTAATCGTGCGGTCGGCACGCAAAATGGCCTTATCCACCGTGTCGGCATCAATCACCCCTTTACATTCGGCATCGGTAAGCTGAATCAGCTCGGCCTCGGTAAATTCAGCGATTAAATCGTCAACGGTGCAATAAGACATGCTTAACCCTTAACCGGCTTATCCAGCGCGCTAATAACGCCAATTTCAATTAAGACGGCAGCCTGCTCATCGGTTAAAGCACTGGCGTTTATGCTTTGCCCTGCTTTGTAGCTTTTGCCGTCATGCTGTAGCGCCTCGTTAACCAAATACTTAAGCTGTTTAACAGCGCCTTTCTCTTGTTCTTTATCGTCCGCCATGATTAAGCCACCGCGTTAGTAAAGAGATAACCGGCATTTTGCCAAAGCACCAGCTCGTTAAGTTGTTCGGCAACGCGCACCATCGTGCCACCGTCAATACCATTTTCGTTAACGTTCCAGGTGCGTGTTCTACGGGCTTGCCATTCAGCAGTGACCGCAAAGGTAGGCATCGCAGGCGCTTTCAAATTACGCACTGAAGTATCAATACGCGCTAAGGTGGCATGCTTGCCCCATAATCTTGCCATTGATGGCGTCTGCCCCGGTTTTGCGGAGTTGAACCATGTCTCGCCGACATAAACGCCTTTAAGCCCGAATAGATCGGCTAAGGCTGGCATACTGACGATACCGGCTGCGGAGCCGACCGCGCCGACACCGGTTTTGCCGTAAATGGCCGCAACAATTTGCGGATGTCTCGATAAGGCCGTTGCCACCGCACGACCGATAACCATCACATTAGGCCGAACCAGCATAAGGTCCATTGCGTTCATGATGTCATTTAACGGTGTCGAACTTGGGTCCGACCATTGCGATGCACCCGACAAGGTTTGCCGAAGCGCTGCCGCAAAGTTGGCTTGCGTTTGGAAAAGGGTGGAAACCCGCTTTTCACGAGCCAGATCAACCAAGATCGCCGTACCTTCGGTTGCTGTGGCCAAAGGATCGGTCCCCGCTTGCTGGCTGACCGCATTATCGATATCTTTACGCGGAACAAAATCGTCCAGGCCGTAATCGAACGTCGAACCGTCAACAAGCGTGCCGCCGAATTCGACCTCATTCGCTTTCGACTTGCGCCCGATCTTGGTGTCGGGGATGTTAAAAAAGGTATCTTCCGCAAAAACAGTATATTTAAAGCTTTCAGCCTCAACCGGCACGCGCGGACAAATAATGTCCGACACCATGCCCTCAGGCTTAACCGCCATCGCAATCTGCGATAAGCGAGCGTGTAACTGATTAGGAGTATTAGTAGTCATCGTTTAACCTTGAAGTAAGCCGCGAGAAATCCATACTTCGCCAATATCGCCGACCACGCCGGAGATTTCGGCAAAACCGATAATTTGGTTATTAGCGCCAGCCGCCGGAGCTGCCGCCACCGCTCGACCGGTTGCGTCCGAGGTCAATGCTTGACCTCGCGTTACCGTGCCGCCGTATTCGATATGCGCAATGCCGCTTTTGATAATGTCGAGACGGTCGTTTGCTGCGGTACAGCCTAATTCGCTAACGCCCGCAAATAGCTGCGTTGCTGCACTGGCTAGATTTACAGAGCCGTCGGCAGCGCCGTAAGTAACAATCCTGCGCTTTGGGATCGCGGCGTCAGACACATAATTTTTACTACAACCTGGAATAGCCATTTACTTTGCTCCTTTCGTTAAATCTGCTTTCACGGCGTCGACCGCTTCGGCAAAAGACAAATTAAACCCTTTGGCGCTTTGTTCTTCGTGATAGACGCGCGCTTGCCGGGCGATTTGGCCGTCGCTTAAGGCGGCGATTTGATTAGCGTCGGGCGCATTGCCGCCCGTTTGCATGCCGGTTAACGCTGCAATCGGTTGCGCGGTTTGCAAAAACGCACTTAAAGCCGCCACATTGGATTTACCCAAATCTCTGGCCCATTGCTCTTGAGCGGGCAACAAACGGCCATCGCTCAAGGCAGGCCCGATCAGGGATTCGATATCGCGCTCGGCTTTTTCCGCCCGCAATGCCGCCAATTCTTCATTAGCTGCGGATAGGGCCGCTAACGGCACAAACTTTTCAGGGTCGGGGGTTGCCGATTGCAAAGCTGCAATAGCGGCGTTTTTGTCGGCCAGCACGGTCAATAACGACGTCGCCGCCTCGCCGGTACCGCCAATCATGACCTTCAGTTTATCCAGCTCCGCCATAATGTCGGCCTGTGTGGCTGTTAGCGGCAAATTCAGCAGCCAACGTAACTGCTCCAGTAATTCATCCATTAAAGAATCCTCTGAGTTTGAAGAAATAAGTAAACCGGCGGCGGCTAAAGTCACTTCGTCCATGCCGTCGATGGCGGGGGTATTAGTTAATGCAACAGACACGACATCCAAGATCGCGCCGGTGGCGGGGTCGTAATAGAAAACGGGGGAAATGTAGCGGTACTCTTTACCTTTAATGTAACTTTCTGCTTTCGGCGTCCACTGTACAGCGGTAGCCAATAAACCTTTGTCTGCGTCGAACACCAGGCTATCGGGCTTAATCCAACCGGCGGCAGGGGCTTCTTTGCCGTTTTTGGCAGATAACAGCGATTGATGCTCGTAATCGATCAACATATCGTTAACACGAGTCGATACCGAAGCAATCACTGCGGTCGCATTATCTTCATTAAGCAACCAGGGGCCTTGACCCATCATCGCACCGCGCGGCGCGTCGAATTGCCCAGCCGGGAAAAGTTGAATAACGTTGGTGTCGGCAAGATCGACAATTGCAAACGTTAACGCTGCAATGCGTCGGCTAGAATTTTGAGGTGAGGTATTTTTCGACATGGCGACATGATAGGTCGCCGGAACTAAAGATTGATGCCGGAACGCATTCCGGGGAGAACAAAGCGAGTGTGAACAGCGTCACATTTTTCATTTTCCACCCAAGCGAGCAAAAAGGCAAGTTGGAAATATCGATTCTAGGAAATTTAACGCGGGTTTAACGCGGGTAAAATTTAAAAGCCGTGCCAACGTATATCTTTACAGTTTTCGCGCCTTAAAACGCATTTTAAACGGATTCTTCAAGATAGCGGGAAATAACCGTCAGCGCCGCCAGTTCGTCGTCTTGCGACAACCCCATAAACGGCCTGGCTGGAATGTCGCCCCACAGATTAGGGAACTCGGCTTTCGTGCCGCCGAATTGCTGCATGGCAGCATATTCCATCGGGCTAGTCAGTTCCGCGCGGTCTGCAAAAGCGGCGGCGAATAACGAATCCATCAACTGCCCGGTTTCGCCGGTCAGCGCCCAATCCCGCCCCTTACGCGCAATAGTCGCCTCGCTATTGCCTGCCCATTCATTACCATCAGGATCGGATGTGGTTTCAAATCGACGCTTGGTCGACTTTAACAGCAATTCCCCAATATCATCGAAGACCGGGCGCATGTCGCCTACACGACCGGCAAGCCGTTGCAAAGCGGCAATCAATTCGCGGTCGTCTATCTGTACGTTTCTATCGGCCATAATAACCAACAAATTCCTGCATCCAGATGCCTAGTTTTTCAAAACAGATAGCAATGAAAACCCATGAAAAGAAGAAAGGAGCCAGAGAAATAAGCCCTATGACATAATGCCAGCCTTTTTCTGAGGCAAGTTTTTTTGTGTATCGAACCCCCATTAAAAACCCCTCTTTAAATTAATTTAACTGCCATTTTGCTTGCTTTAACGCAACCTGTGAGCTATATTTTTGCTACAGCCTGCGGCAATGGAGCGCTCTCCGATATTGCAA